>Ga0126339_10000936_pt1 | contig 18346 bp, 11 predicted proteins | sample OrbTmetagenome_2_FD_92532 | JGI IMG/M metagenome (GOLD analysis project Ga0126339, IMG submission 92532) | Coral microbial communities from Petempiche,Puerto Morelos, Mexico - Orbicella T R C metagenome | ecosystem: Host-associated > Invertebrates > Cnidaria > Coral | place: Petempiche,Puerto...
AATAACAATAACAATAACAATAACAATAACAATAACAATAACAATAACAATAACAAATAACAATAATAATAATAATTATAATAATAACAATAACAATAACAATAACAAATAACAATAATAATAATAATAATTATAATAACAATAACAATAACAATAATAATAATTGTAATAATAATAATAATAATAATAATAATAATAACAGATATTGTTATTAACCGAAGTATAAAATTCTCTTGTATAAAAATGTTTTCACTGCTTATATTTTGTGTGCCTTAAGATTGTTCAAGTTCAAAACAAACGGCCATACAATATAAATAGAAAGCTTTACTGAAAAGTTACAAAACTGAAATCAGAATTCTCGCTCATCCTGGGCATTTAGGCATGTATCTTTGGCGACGTTATTAACTGGCTTCCACTGTATCTGCAAATAACGTTTTTTTTTGTCTAGACACTCACTTTGTTGATGTTCCTTGATGAGTTTGTGTGTAGATAGTTCTCTGCTTTCGTAGCTTCAGCCAGGGTATCGTTCGCCAACACCTACAGAACATAACAGTAGCAAAAGTCAACTAATTTCACACTTGAACAATCAAAAGCTCTTTATAACAACAACTATTATTATATGGCTAGCTCCGTGAGCATGCAAAATGAACACTGGGATTGGCTAACTGAGCGGGCACCTTGGTACACCATCTCTGGATTACTCACTGTGTCCCGTAAGAAAATAGTGTTTTTTTTCCATGTAATAAATCCTTTATTGACCAAGCTTGTTTGGTCAAGCTGGTTTGATGTTGGCCTTGTTCTTTTTTTCCCATGTTTATACACCTGGACTTTATCAAAAAAACTTGGCCAATATCCAACCATCTTGACCTCATGCTTGGTCAATAACCCATAATTGAATGAAGTCCTGTCACTAATTTATGACAAATTTATGCAGGCACACCCCTCACACCCCACTTCCCTATGGGCCTGTACATGTAATAATCCCAAGAACAAGACCCCAGATAATGTCCAAGATGTAGGGAAATCTAAGGGTACACTTACAATTAACTGTCTCAAGACTCTTGAGCCTGAGGTTCAATTAAATATTACGTTTTTGCGACATTGCTTTTATATCGCCAAATTTGACTAACAATGTATGCCAGGGTCATAAGCTTTTTTGCGCCAGTTCATATCTAACATTATACCTTCTACAAGTGAATATATCAAACGTCCTTTATTTGAACTGTAGAGAAAGATATGAAGACATGATTATCACAGTTATACGCACAACTTTAAGCAGTTGTGAAATTAAAGCCCCCCAAAATTCAGCTTATATCCTTCTCCGCAATTCAAATATATGATCTTTCATATATTCACTTGTACCTTCACCATTTATGGGTATATTATGAGCACACAACGTGACCAGCTCCCAGTTGGCTTGGTAGCTCAGTCGGTAGAGCTCTGCACTGTATCGCGGAGGTCATGGGTTCGAATGCCGTTCAAGCCTGAATTGTCTTTCTAAGCTTTAATTTCACAACTGCTTAAGTTGTGTGTTTAACCGGATGATCAATCATGTCTTCATATTATGCCTTCTCTATGCAAAAGGCTATGCTAATGAGTCAAAATGAAAACAACAATGTCAGAAAAGATTTCCCTAAAGCTAAACGGGTTTAGCTTGCTCAGTACTTAGACACAATTAAGTGACTATGACCAATCACACAGTGCTTACCTTGAGATTTCCTCCAATCCTTCTTAGATCTTTCACATTTCTATCTAATTCTCCCTTTATAAATGAAAAGTAATACCAAACAATTAGATCAGAATCAAAGTGCACAAAGCCTTGTTTATCCATCTTAAGTCAAACCCCTAAAGGGAATTCTCACTCGCAAATTCCCCACCTCAGTTTGTTCCGAGACCTGTCTGAAATGTCACCCAAAACATTGCACACTGATGACAAAGAGTACCTAGAATTAAGCAGTCAAAATTTGTCCAGCTTGAAGTACTTTAGGAACACATCTAGAATTCCCAGGAGGGTTGACAACTTAGGTCAAAAGCGACAGCAGAGGTATAGAAGATGTGTTTTTGGGAGGGGGAAGCATGGGTGTTTAATGAAAACAAATTAAACAGACTTACAGATTTAGTTTCCATCTCTGTTACTGTAGTGCTTTGTAGATTGCGCAGTCCTTCAGCAGTGTACAGTGTATCGTTTCCAAGTTGCTATCAGTACCAACAACAAAAATGACATAAAGTTGGACTTCATTGCCCCAACAAAATCTGTATTAGCTCAGTGAACCAATGTCTGGGGGTAATTTACTGGTTTACAAACAATGCATGGGCTCACAGATAATACAACTTGGTACGTAAAAAGAATATCTTAATTGCCACTCCCCCAATGGATTTTTTCAGGGCAAGAGGAAGCAAATGATGAAACAAATGACGAAACAAATAATGAAACAAATAGTGTAAATGAACATAACATGGTTAAGTATTCAAACTGGCAGGAGTCAGACCAGTTGGCTATTTACAAGCATGACCAAAGAGTTGAACTCTGGACTACCAAGAACAACACCAGCTGGTGGTCAGAACGGGACTTAAACCTGTGACCGCTGGCTTTCAAGTCTGCCACCCTAACCACTCAACCATGCTGCCTCGGACAGTCAACATAATACATAATATATACTTTTAAAAAGTATAAACTTAACTCAAAGTTTTCAGGTTGTACATGTAATAGCTGACAGAGGAAATGGTTAGTTCACTTACGATGGATTAATCAGCAAAATTCCACCAGTTCAAAATCTTAGCTATATCCCTGACCTCTCACTCAAATGAAGGTCATGTTTCCCCCAACAACGTGTTCCCAATATGTACCAATGATTTTCAACTCTGACTATTGATTGATTGGTGAAAAACAAATCTTGTTATTAGCAATGCTTAGCCTACTATTAATCCTTGGTACTTACATAAGCCTTATCTCGTTGATTTTGTCCTAATGTATCATTATTTCCAATCTCCTGAAACTTAGTAGCCAGTGTGGTGAGGTTATCGGCAAATGCATTCAGATCAACAGCAGTTATACTTTGTTGGGTCTGTTACATTTAAAAAGAAAATATGACAATATATCAGTATAACAATAAACCCAAAGTTGTCATGTAAACGATTGATGCTTGCTTAAAGTGATATTTTTAACAGTAGCTAGATTAGTAGCAAATACTGTGAATTAAAATGTAAACTTATTCAATATTTTTTTCTTTTACAATAAGTACTTCAATTGATCTCTACTAAAACTTCACAAGCCCATTGGGCAAGTAATTGACAGAATTCACAAGCCTAACTGCAAATTTCACCAGCCCTGAGCTATCAAACATGACTTTCTTTGCATGTTTTATGCTGTACTGGTGTACCAAACTGTATTATGCAATGTGCAGAGGAACTAAATTTATACTGTAATATTTCCGTTGCCATTCCCATCGTTATTGCTTAACAAGCTCTCTAATGCACAAAATCTGGACTCAATTTTCGTCTGTGACTTCTCTGCTAACAAGGTAATTTTGTGTTTACTTAGTCTACATCAAAAAAACTTTTTGAATGTGGCAAAAGAAATGATAGATGTTCACGCAAAAATGTGTGTACAAGTTTATGTTGCACCAGAAGTGCATAAGAAATAGATGACGAAAGATGGTCAATGATAGTCGATTATCAGGCCTGCATGTGCAAGGGTTGTTTTACATTTTTGTGCTTAGTTCCTTGCCCCCGAGTGGGGGATAGGGTCCATTAGGATACATTTTTACCAGAAGTCAATATTTATGCACAGTGAATTCACTGTGTACCTGCTAGTGATAACTCAACTTGCTTATCAGTGTGATTCACACAACACCATTGCTATGAAATAAAATGTCTTTATCTAACGCCCCTGAAATAGGATAGAATTTCAGTGTGTGATTTCTTATTCGACTTGCAAACCTACCATCTGCAAAGTGCTACATGTATTATATGATCTGCGAAGCCCTATTGCAAAGCCCTGCGGTCTTATTTCTAGTTTTCTTTCTGTGTGTGTGCTAATACAAAGGAGGTTAGTTGGTAAGATTTCTTTGTTCCTGCATGTAATGAATATAGCTTTAATAGTTAATAACTTCAAGCACTAGTGATCATGTTGTTAGAAATTCCTTTTAAGCCACAAGTTCATGTGCATTGAGTATTCTGACTTGAATTCATCTATGCCTTTAGAATCTAAGAGATTGTTATTTGTACCTTAGTTTGATTCAGGTAAATCATAATGAATAAATCGTTTCTTAATCAATACATATTGGATCGATTGGTTTATCAGTTCTGTGACATACTGGTTTTATTTGCACTATTCCAAAATATTTGCAGCCAGGACTATACACTGCAAGTATCAAAATTGCTCACGAATACATTATACATTAACAACAAAACAGTGAAAAATTTGTAACCTGATTCAAGAATGCACCAAAGTCGATCTCATCTACTCCTGAATTACTTAAATCAATCAGGCTCTGGCGTGTGCCATTGTTCAAGATATTGACATCACTTAAGTTGACCTTTAAATCGTTGAATTGCTGTGTAGTGTCATTTCCTAGCAACTGTTCCGGAGAAAAACAAAAACAACAATATTTAGTTAACCATATCTTCTTACTACAAAAGTAAAACCAATATTTTATAAAATATTCTGAACTCTGAGGGCTCATTTTTTATGGGGGCAAGAAGGTAAAATTGAATAGAATAATCTGGAGCTAAAGATAATCAGTGTGATATGCTGGACTTGATAAACTTTCTAAATGTTTCTTTAAAATAAAACTTCTTTTAATAACAAACTGATAGACAGAAATTACAAGCATCACTGAGATTGCCAGAAGGACTAACCTTTTCAATATTTAGCCGGTCAGTGATATTAAAAGCTTGATCAAAAGGACCTGCTTGGAAGAGTGGTTTGTTTGCGCGACAGTTACTGAAAAATGAGAAAATGTCATTATGGAGTGGGTCAGGCAAGTTGGCTTCATGGTTAGTGCACTCACCATGATCCAGGTGATCAATATTTTAATTTTCTTGATACCAAATGACAAAGCATGTCTCAAAAAAAAAATAACTAAAAAGGCCAAACCATTTTTTTCCATTTTAGCTCTTTTTTGAGCCCTGACCAGAGCACCCACTAGAGTTCCTGTTGCAGCTGAATCATAACTGGAAGCACTGCTTTCTCACAGCGAGTGTTTACTCATTAAATTTAACACAATTTACATAACCTAACACAAGTCAAGCAAATTACTTACATTAGGAACATATAATATACAGATTTAGGCCAGCCTAAAAGCGTAGCTCCTGGGCTGAGTTGTTCAGAGCCTGATTAAGCTAACCCAGGAAAAGGTAGAATTTTGATTTCATGTAACTTTGCAGTGAGGTTTTCTGTATCTTGTTTGGCCTTCTGTTTTGAGTTTTAATAATCAATGACGACGGAGTCGGGCAACATGGTGGCCATACTCCAAATAATGGGTTGACAGAGACATGCAGCCTTGGTTTACTGTGTACTTCTTTGATATTGGACAGCCATGTTATGATCAATTGACACCTGTCAAAACAAGGTATCCGCTGACCAGTATCACGTGACCATATTGTGGGCTGAAGTTTATAGCTCATTGAGGTAACTTGTTTTTTTTTTAAGTTGACCGCTGTCCAATTGCTGGTTTTCGATTGGATTGCGGGCTCATGTCAGGTTAACTTGTTGAAAACAGGGCAGGATTGTTCGGAAGCTGGTTATCGCTAACCCAGGATTAAAAGTTAACCGAATTTTTCTTCTACTGACAATGTGTTTTGCTGTTTTGTCTTGTGTATACGGTGATTATGAAAACTCAAAACAGAAGGCCAAACAATATACAGAAAACCTCAACGCAAAGTTACAAAACTCATGTTCCATGTTGCCATGTTACGCGACTCCGTCGTCGTCCCCGTGGCCGTTGTGCGTACGCACCCACGAGCAATACGGCTAGCCATGATAACCATGGGAAAATCAACTCATGGGTTTCCTTTTCTTTCCTATATGAGTATGGGGCTCCGCTATAAATGAAAGGTATTTACAGCTAACACAAGCAAATAAATGGAAGCAAAAGTGGAAGAGACACCACTCACTTGATTAATCCACCAATGGTGAACTCAATGTTGGACTTGTTTTCTCCGAAGATGGTCCTTGATAAGAAATATCCATCACTGCCCCAAAATGTAGGATTATCAAGAACCTTAAACCACAACATTACAAAATGAATTAATCAATCATGCTACCTCTGCAATGCATGGCATTTTAACTGGAGTTTAACAGTCTGATTCATTTGACAAATTTCTCATTTCTTGAAAGAAGCTTTGCATTTACAGCGTACCTCTTGAAAAACACTTCTCATTCCATTCAAGGCATGCCCGGTTTCTCAAATGCCACCTGTTTTGCACCCAATCAAGTTCGCACCTACTGAGTCCATACCCCTGTACTCATTTTATACTTCCTATTTCACTCGAGTTAGCTCCGAGGTCAATGGATTAAAGAATGAGAAAAACACATGTTTTGTTGCATTTTGTTTCATTATGGCGCACTAATCTGGGGTGAACTTGATAGCTAGTTGAGTCGATGTGGGTGTGAACTCGCCTGGGTGCAAAACCTCCAGCTATCGTATTCTTGAGTGCACGAGAAGTTAGACTGCTGGCAGCCTGGAGACCTTTTCTCTTAGGGTCAGATGAGTGGTACATATGTAATTCTTAAAGGTTTATTCTGAGATGTCCTCATTTGCATAACATGCTGCAATGTTGGAAGGGTGGCTTCAAGAAAATAAGATAATAAATTTATTCTTTTCACCAACCTGAGAGTAAATTTCTCCAGACTGGATGGATTTACACACTGTTTGCACTGGAGCTCCAATGAGGAAACAGATTGTTGTGAGTAGCATAAGGAATGATGCAAAAATGAAACAAAACCCAGCAGCACTAAAAAAGGAAGGATAACAAAAGAGAAACTGTCATTTATAAGTAACAATAAATGTCAGGTATAAAACTGGCCAGGGTTAATAAATAAAGATGTTGAGAAAGATGAAAAGTCCATAATGAGATTCAAATCCATGACCTTCCGGAGAATAGCTGTGTGGCCTAGCTCCTGACAGTGGGAGGTGCAGTTGCCTCGTGGTCAGCACATTCTCCTCAGGATCGAGTGGTCCAGGTTCCAGCCCTGGTAGAAGACATTGTGTTTTGCTCTTGGGCAGGTGAGTTTAATGCTGGGGGTAACCCTTCGATGGCCTAGCATCCCATCCAAGAGGGAGTAGAAATACTCCTAGTCACTTCATGTGACTGGATAATTGTAAGCACCAGCCTGATGGGCCACTTGGCTTGTATGCACACTTTACCTTTTTACCTAACCCCTTGTCATATGAGAAGTATTGTGTGATGATAAATAATGACAGATGGGAAAATCTATGCTTAAAGAATAAAGAAGACAGATGAAATGTTCGTTGTGCTACAAGCATAGAAGATCTTGACATAATTAATTTTTATAGTCTTACAAGACTAGTGTTCAAAATAACTTGACAAAACCTCGTACCCTTTCTGTCAGTTCACAAACAAATAAAATCACAGTTGCTTACGCCATAAGAGATAAGCCACCCATGTTGGACACCGAACCACGAGTGGTGGGCGTGGCCTCCTTGTCATGTCCACACACGCCGCACATCAGGCCAAGAGCCATCAGTACCACAATCAACAGCAGGATACAAGTCAGTCCAACACCAGCCATCCAGCTAAAACACAACAAGTTCTTTTGTTATAGAGATTCCCAAATCTAGGGATCACATTTTAAGACTGTCACTCTCCTTACAAGAGAAGTGTCACTTGTTTCAAATCTTGAAGACAAAAAGCTGAACTTCATACATTACAATTGAAGGCTTTCGTGTAAAAAGCGCGTATATCGCTTTTTGGGCCGACTTTCATTTTTTCAGGATCAAGCTAATTTTTGGCAGACTAACTTGTTTTGACATGAAAAACATCATTCTGTAATAATATAATGTCTTTGATGATTTGCACTTCATTTTCGAGAAATAACGTATGCAAAAAACTCAGTTTTCCAAGGCTATCTTTTGGAGATCTTTTGTTGAATGAAAAACAAAAGAAACCTTTTGTTTCGCTAAACGATGAAGTCACCACCGAAGTGTGACATTTACGGCTAGTTGTTCAAAATGATACAAGTTTTATTAGTCATATAATTACGTTAATTAATTTCTTACTGTTGCTTCATTAGCGCAAGTGAATAAGGTGCTGAATGGGCCCGATTTGAGATTGTTTTGTTGTGACACCAGTTCAATACGAGGTCCTTTGATTTTTTTTTTTCCGGTCTATTTAGAACTCTACATCTTTCAAAAATAAAAACATCTATTTAAAAAACCCCACGCTAATGAAGCTGCTAAAAGAAACCGCAATCCACCTTCAAATGATTCGCTCCAAAAGATGTCGCTTGGAAAACTGAGTTTTTTTGCAAAATTACCTTATTTCTTGAAAATGAAGTGCAACTCAACAAAAACAATTACACAACGATGCTTTTTATGTCAAAACAAGTCAGTCTGCCAAAAATTAGCTTGATCATATTAAAATAAAAAGGATGAATCATAGTAAAATTTAAAAACATTCTTTGGCTAAAAATATTTTAAAAATGCAAGGTATTGACTGCCCTGAACTGCAGTTTACAAAAGACTGCAGTAACTATCATACAATTTATTGTAATTTTTTTATATTTATTTGAAAACAACATCATTGACATTTTGACTACATGAACATGTGTTGATATTGTGATGCCAATAACAGGTTTAATGCAAAAAAATCTCATAGTATGGTATTTATTTCCTTACCGATAATTATCATATTGCTCTGCATCTTCCTTATAGCTTGGTATATCAGTATCCCTCAGTTTTTTCAATTCTGAGACAACATCCTAATAATGAAATTAAAAAAAAGTCACTTGTAAAAGAATTAAAGCTTTTCAACTGTGGTCCCAGTCCTAACTCCACCTCCAAACTCTCACCATAAGAAGCTAGGGCACTATGGACCTTTGACACCATGCTATTAAATTTAATAGTGCGTCATCGAAAGTTTTATCTGCCCTCAAGAAAATGTGAAGGCAATTTCTACAACAAAGATGCCTTCGACAATAAAATTAAATTAGTTACCAGTATTGTCATATTAAGAAGAGAAGCCACATCAGCCTTAACTGGTGGTTATGCATGTCCTCTATCCTGGTCAAATTAGAATTTAAAGATGTTGGTGTACGGTTGTGAAATTTTACTTTGGTGTGAGCTTTCCAGGTAGAAGCCTCCAGCTAAATTTATAAACTGAACTAAACTTAACTAAACTGAGTTGTTTCGATAGATGAGTGAATCAATCACTTTTTTCTGTTTTGTTCACTGTTTGGTAATTTCACTTAACTTTGAGTTCTCTTCTTGATCACCTGATGTATCATGCAACACTCTCACAATGTTGCCCAATTTGAATTCCGGTGCACTTGCCAAGACTTTTTGCAGTCTTATGACTGACTTTTTGCAGTCTTTTATCCCCCTGGTTTGATATACATGTAACGTTTCATTAAAACAAGCTTCGTGGCTGGGTACAGATAACTTTATCTACCACTAGCCACCTCTCCTGTCGGGAACTGTACTGTATGTATACATTTTATATCCACGAATCTAGTATGTACTTACATTATCTGCTATTTTTCTGAGATCCTTTCTCATCTTTTCAACCGTTTCTGATGCATCACCTATCATGTTTGTAATTTCTAAACAAAGTAGATAATACATAGATTTTAGCCAAGCCTAAAAGTGGAGCTCCTGGGCCTGGTTATTCAAAGCCCGATTAAGCTAACCCAGGATAAGTGAGAATTTCTATTTGAGTTTTGTAACTTTGCAGTGAGGTTTTCTGTTTTGAGTCTCAAAAATCTCAATTCAAGCTACACAAAATAAAAGCAGTGAAAAACATTTGTATACCTTCTGAACAACCCGACCCTGATAAAAAAGTCAACCTGACATGAGCCTGTGATCTAATCTTAAAACCAGTACTTGGTCAGTGGTCAACTTCAAAAAATCATGTGACCTCGATGAGCTCTAAACCTGAGCCCACGATATGGTCATGTGATACTGGTCAGCAGACACCTTGTTTTGACAGCTGTCTATTGACCATAATATGGATGTCCAATATGTCAAATATGTCAAATACGTAAGCTGTAAACCAAGGCTGCATGCCTCGGTTGACCTATTAGCTGGAATATGGCTGCCATGTTGCACGATGTGGTCATTGCTGTTGGGCACATGCACCCGTGATCCATGCTGTTAGTCATGTTGACCATGAAAAAAAGAGTTGCATGGTTTTCTATTTCTATGCATGCATAAGGTTCTGTTCCTATAGTTATGGGGCTCTGCTACAAAGAACAAGTACATGAACACCAGTCACTACTTTCTTTGAATCATGCTGATAAGGCAAATATCCAACTATGGGAGTTGCTAATCTTGTTTTGGAAGTGCCAGATATAAATTGTGCTTCCAAAGATTAAGTCCATACTTAGCCTAAATTTACTAGCAGCTCGCGCCAGTTTCTATTATAATAACAACCTGAAATTTGACCATGTTATAGAATTTTTAAATTTATGTGTTAGCTGTATACTGGGTTTGACTTTAACTACTAAATAAAAATACAAGAAGAACAGAGCTGTCAATAAGGGCCATAACCTGTAAAAGCTGCTACCCTTGGCTGAGTTTGCTGGATGGGCCTTTGATGTAATGGGTGAACTTGTGCATGGTTGATACAAGTTAGCCAAATAGAAACAAGTTTGCTACGGGTCTGAAGATCAAGGCTACAGGTGAATTAAAACTTAATGCCAGCTCTGAGGAAAAGTCTAATTTTTTACCATTCCGGGTGTCTCGTGTATCATTAATGACTTTCTGTGGAATACTCTTCACTTCTTCTAATCCCTGTAACAAGACAGAACTAGACATCATTAAAAACTACATCACAAAGAGATTTAAACACTATTGATTACCTTTTATCATAGCAAAAAATGGGTAAATTAATTAGATATTAAAGAATATTCAATAATGAAATAATTTCATTCATTTTAAGTGGTGAAAATGCAGAGCATAAACTAGTCTGAGGTTATGGTAAACAATTTTCTATGGTGGAATTTAAACCAATGATAGTTTTATGTACAGTAGGTTAGTAATTGTGTTTTGGTCTGGGTATTGTTTTAACTAATATGTTTTTGGACCTTTTGCCTTTAACACAACATTGGTGTTCGCAGTGTCAAAAACTTGCAAAAGACGAGAGACTGAATGATAAAACTGAAGCCATTAATTTAATGAGATGCCTCCACTGACAATTGTGCTGTTAATAATATATTATACATGGGCAAAACTTTCAGCGTCCTGATTGGCTGAGAGCAAGGCAATTAATCCTAAACAGTGTAGAAAGTTGAAATGGAGTTGAAAAAGTTAAAATTGAGTTCTGAAAACTTGCAAGTACATCATTAAAAAGTAATCAAATGATGTTTCTCGTGCAAGTTGGAATAAATAAACACTAGTAAATTCTGAAAAGACCACAAATTGCACTTGCCCTACAGACTCATGCATTTTTTCAGTCTTTCAAAACTTTACTTGAGCAAATTTATTCCAAATTGCACTTGAAATAGTTTCTCTACTTATTATTGATCCCAGATGTCTGTTGAAATAAGTTTTGTTCCAAGGGCATTGCACACACTGTTGGTTTCATTCACAGATTCAAAAAAGAAATCAAATGATGACAAATTTCATGATCGTGTGATGAGTCAATCATTTCTCAGGGAGGGTGCTTCACAGTTTGTATGCAAGTTTAAATACAGTTGTTGTTTCGCATTTTCTAGCAAGACACAATTTAAGATATGTTACAGAGAAGAGTTTGACAGATGCAAAATTCATTGAATTTATGAGATTTGCGTCAAACTTGCTACTTTTGAGGAATTTGCAACAGCTGTGCTGCAAACTGAAGCCAAGAGATGTTTGTCATCATGTGATCACTTTATTGTAATTCACAGCTAAAACCATCAGTGAGTACCATAGCCTGAAAGAAACACCATTTCAACAAACATCTGGAATTGATGTAAACATCAAATGAAACAGACATGTCTGACTGGCAGCAAGTGAGACACATGCGTGTACTTGAGCAAAAATTATTGTCCAGCAAAAAACACCATCATAAACATGTAACCTACTTTTAGTTACACCCCATCTACATGTACTTCAAAAAAAGATTGTGGCCCCAAGATGGGGGTAAAGCTATTTTTACAATAACTGTCTAATTTCTCACACACTGATTGGCTCATTTTTATCATCAATATGAGTACAGATAGATAAAATTTTAATTTATGTTAACTTTCAACAGTTCAACTTTCAGCCGTCAAACTGTCAACTTTTTAACCAACAGGATTTTATTGACTTTTTTAAGTAGCCAATCAAAAAGCGATAAAAGCTATTGACAATGTTTGTGTCATTTTGAATAAAATTCACTTTGTTTATGGCAAATTTAAAGCACCCTTTCCTTCATTTATTCCCAGCATTTGACCATTTTGGGGTCTTGTTATTGTAAAAAACAAATTCACATCAGTTTTTTTATGCATCTGTCCTCTTATCAATTGATGATAAATTGCATCATAACATTGTCAAAGTTTACTTTGGAACCACTTGCCTGTAGCTTGTGGTTCCACAGCCACTTTGACAATGTTATGATGCCATTTATCATCAATAAGAGGACAGACACATAAAAAACTGATGCCAATTTGTTAATTTGCAATTATTACAAGCCAAGCAGGAGCCTGTTCAAAGTGAACCAACGATGAAGCAAGAGATAGGTAGAGATAAAAAAAAAAAACAAAAACAAGAAGAAGAAGAAGAAGAATCTGGCCTGTGATAGCAATCGACCCTTTCAGTCCCAAGTTCAAAATTTTAATTCTCATTACCAACAACCATACGGTTCTTTTAAAGTCAGTTTTGAGAATTTAGCAGTACGTCTGGACAATAAGACTTAGCTCATGTATGTGTATTGCGATGAGAAATAAGATAATTTTTGATCAACAACTTACATCATTGGCTGACTCTTCAAAGTCCTGGCCAATGACATCTTCGATGTTTGAAAGTTGTGTAGAAACATCCGGAAGATTTGTAAAGTTGGCTTGTGTGTCCAAGCCATCTGTGTTTATCTGATCGCAGAAATTTAGATTTAAACTACTGCAGTTGTCCCGAATGTTTGTTATGTTGTCCTTTGCATCATTCAGTCCTCTTTGAAGATCTACTGATAAAGTTGTCAGGTTGTGGCTGTTGACTGAGATAACTGTCAGTTGATCTCTCATGGTTTGGGTTTCTAAAAAAATGAATGAAATAAAACAAAATAAGGATTTTAGCCAGTTAATAACTTTTATTTTAAAGCATACTTTATTACAGATGTGCATGATAATGACACACAGCAAGACACAGTAAAACACTGTGATTAGATACAAAGGACTTAGAAATAAAATTCTTGCAAAACAACATCATGCAAGTAGCTTAAAACCCTCCTTCCCTAATCAATGTTGGTACTGTTAGTACTCTTTTTTTCAGAAACAAACTCGAGTGAAAAAGGGGTAGCTCTTCTCACAACAACAAAAGGTTAATACACCACTGTATCAAGTAATAATCTTTAATTTCTTACCTATCTACCTTGTGATAGACAAGGTACATATTTAAGTGCAACTAACCCTCCTCCCCCAATTTTTTCTGTTGATCACCACTGCGAAAACATTATCATTGTAGCTATTTTCGTTAATTTTCCGTGAATTTTCAACATTTGTAAAATTGGTCTTTTCTGTGACCACGACCAAGCAATAGCAAAGAATGGGGTGCATTGGCTGGTGACATCATTGAAGGACTAACAATGTTTTCCTTCTGAGAAGAATATCAACGAACATGCGATAGCATGATTCAAAATTGTTACAGAAAGCAAGATGGATGTGTTGTTGGAGGGAGTAGCAGTACAACGAGCTTAGGAGAGAGAGCTATCCTCTTACTTCAATGCCTCTATCTTGCTGGCACCCATCCAGAAGCAAGAAAAAGACGAAAGAAGTGTGCTGACTTGCGCATAGTTAGACTGAAAGAGGGAGCCATCAAGCAATTCTTTGATTTCGGGTTCGCCGCTACTGTAAAAACCTAGAGATTTTCATGGCCTGTATATTTTTCAGATAGCTTCTTGTGCAAAGCTTGACATTGTTAAGGTAGATAAGACATGAATTTGGGATAAGCTGGGAGCCATCTGACTGTTCTGTTGACACAAGCCCGAGTCTCAAACCAAAATAATGAAAACTAGGTGAGATAATTATATGGCAAATTAATTGCATCACATTTTTTGTCCTTGAAATAGAGAGTTTTCTAAACAAATAGTCAACGACACCTAAGTCCTACAACGAGGCGATTAAGATTAGTGAGGCTTGGAACTGCTGAACCAGCTATGTATTTTTGGATTTTATATACAACCACATGCAAGCTACACACATGAGGTCAACAATGCCGCTGAGCCCTTCTGCATACACAATTGTTTTGTTCTTTGGGCAATGAAATATATCTATCTCCATTACAAACTTAAAACCAATCAAGCATTGATAAGTACATGTATGTAAGGAAAGTACAACAAACCATTTAGAATCGGCTTTACGGACAGAGATTGTAGTACTGAAAACAGAATGTGCTTGTTTTTGACTGAAATGCAACACTCAGGTTATTAGCATACGTAAAAAAAGGACTTTGAAAACAAAAGAACAGTGAAGGAGAAATGTATTGTATTATAATACTTCAACTCTTCATCCATGGTTTTAACCTTTATAAGCCAAATGGGCAGGAAAATTGTCAATCGTGACTTGCACTGTGGCGACCCGCACTTCAAATTCGAAAAAAATATATATACATCGTAGCCGTCCTAATCGTCGCTAAACTCCAAATTGTATTGCTAGATGATACAGTTCTTTCATAAGTCTTGTCCAGTTTTGATAAAATGTGAAGCACAAATGCAAGTACTCCAAATATGTTTTCACAACGCTCAAAACCCAGTCATACTTCTCTTGAGTGTTATCAGCAATGTCCCTTGATGACATAACTACATGTCGAAGCCCACCTAGATCCCACTATGCTTGGTCATGGCAGCCACAAGCCACTGAGTGGCTTCAGAAATTACATCTCTAAATGCCTGAAACATGGGGATTTTATGTGACTGTGTCAATTAAGATAATTTTTTAGCTAATTCACTAAAGGAAAAATAGAAATTGAGGGGGTTAGTTACACTTTAAAAGTTGTACATGTAGTTAAAAATGAATTTTGTTTCCAAATTATTTCAAACTACATGTAGTTTGATTTGTTAAATTGTATTTTCTTTCACCTTAGAATAACAGTAGCATAACATCGAAATAAGGGAAATTACAAAATTAATCAAACTAGCACATCCCCTTCAAAGAACCAAATCCAGGACTGTTTGAAGAGAAGGAAACCTAAATTACATAATAAATTATAACTGTTATGCAGCGCTCACCTTCAGACAGCTTTTTAACAGCTTCAATGGGTTTAACGGAGACCTGGTCTAATTCTGTCAGTAGTGGGTCACCCACAAGGGCTTCAAGTTGCTCATTAGATATGTCATTTGTCAACTGCTTCGTAACAAAACCAAAGTCATCAACTAACAGCTTCTCGACTTCCTGGGAAAAGAAAAGAGGAAAAGTCAAGAGAAGTTAACATTGAAACAATAAATTTAATGACGGCAATGATGTGCATCAAGAAAATAAAATTAATGAAAATTAACATGCACAAATTATTGTAAATTACAAATAAATTACATCTATGTTAAGAAGGGCATCCTGAAGAAGTGAAACTTAACCATACATGTAATGCAAAGAACAACTTGACAGACAGTGATGTGAAGGTACAGGGTTCAGTCTGTGTTTGAACAAAGCACTTGGCCCATCAAGGCTGCATATGTTATGTGCCTGTGGTTTCATAACACAAAGCAACTACACGTAGGAGTATTTCTACTCTCCTCTGGATGGGATGCTACATGTAATCCATCACGGGGCTATTCCCAGCATATACAAAATTAATGTAATTCACCAGTACCAATTTAAACACTGGGTGGAGAGAGGCAAGCACAGTAGGAGAAAAGTGAGAGAGTGCCCAAGATCTACAGCTGTAGCACAGAACACAATGTGCCCTGCCAGGAATCAAATCCAGCATTCAGAGAGCTAACCATCAGGCCAACAGACATGTACCTCCTACATGTTACATGATTATTGCGACTTACCCCAACAGTCCTGTTGATGAATGATATTGCTTCATTCAAAATGCCTCTTGAAGTGCTGTCCATTTCATCAACGGTTTCACTCATTCGATCATTACATACAAATGTCAACAGCACCCCAGTACTATTGATAAAACACAAAAAGAAATACTGAAAACTGTAGGAATTTATGGCATGTGCAAAATACAACAATTTCAACACATTTCTAGCTTAATGGCTCCAAGGCTTATTGCGAATAAATTGCTATATATGCATTATTCCGTTACAAATTTTTTTACATTGAGAGCCACACCCTGACCCCCTCCCCGTTTTCAATGTTGTAAAGGACAGAGGCAATTTTTAGACACAGGAAATTCACCATATTTGTTTGCGGGAGAGGTAGGCTTTTGTACATTATGCTAACATTCAAGCATTTAAGTGAGGCAAAAGCATTAAGCATTATTCGAGCATTTAAGTGGCATTTTCCTAGAAAAATTGATTTTTTTTCCATGTACAGGAAGCAGAAATAAAAATTACTTTTTTAAGAGAAAAAGAAGACTTAACTTGAAATCGAAAAATTTCAAATGCCGCCCTAATACAGCTGAGTGGCGACTGAGGAGAGGTCAGCTGTAGTCAAATTAAATTAACAGATCATTCAGAGAATTATCTTTTGGTGTATTAAAACTATTAAAAACGTTGCGTCATACTACCTATTCGTTTTTTAAGCACCTTGAGCTGTTAATTGTGTTAAGACATTAAAATTATTACAATTTCAAAACCCTATGTATGAGCATGAACCCAGCAATTTAGTGACTTTTGGGGGGAGACCCGGCATTTTAGTGGGGAAATATATTAAGCATAATGTACAAAAACCTAGGGAGGGGTAGTATTGTAGAGCCTGTGACAGGGAAAGTTCATCTTAAGTACACTGTATTCCAAAATAGCAAAGTGTCACACTTCTGTTGTCCATTTGTAGTAAAACATCCGTACAGTTTTAGTATACAGTGCAGCTCAGATATATATCTGTAAATCTACCAACAGTCTATTATGAACGGCATTCTCTGATTGGCTACACTACTCATTATCTATTCTGTTGTAGCAGTGTGCACATGTTAACAAACTGGCGGCTGCTTCTTTCTGTCTTTGAAGTGTCTGTGAAGAGGATTTAGATAACGTTTTGAATGACTAGTAGATTTTTACTAAAACAATTAGTCGGATTATTTGCTCTCGATTTTTATGCATGATAGTTAATGAGGGCGCAATGCATGATAGCTGATGAGGGTGTAACCCTCGTCAACTATCACATACAAATCTTGAGCTCATTATAATCTAATTGTTAAATAGCTTGCCTAAAGGGAAAGCCAGAAAACTGTTTTTTACAATAACTGTCTAATTTCTCGCATGCTGATTGGCTCATTTTTATCATCAATGAGAGTACAAATAGATAAAATAAAACGTTTAGCTGCGGCTTGTGGTTCCACAGCCACTTTGACAAGATTACAACACAATTTATCATCAATAACAGAACAGACACATAAAAAACTGACATCAATTTGTAATTCTTCATATCCTGTACATGGGCACTGCACTCTACCTCTTACACAGTGCTCCAAGCTCAAGGTTTTCAGAAATTGCCTTTTGGTGACCTCCTTCTGTAAAATGGTCGCCACTAAGATGGAACTAGTTTCCAAAATCTAAGCTTTTTCAAAGGACACTATGTGGTAATTAACATGAAACTAATACTGCTGACTACAACATGCCCACATTGAAATCATTCAAAGAACATTCCAAGACTATCAGGTTTCATTTGCAACTGTTCTTTTTTTTTTTTTTTTTTTCCTTTGTACAGTTTTATTTATTCTTTGGGTAAGAATAAAAAAAAAAAAAAACCACAACAAAAAAAATTCAAAAACATTTTTTGCATGTTTGTTTTGCCTTTGTTTTTTTTCTTTTATTTACTTTCATAAAAAAAATTTAAGATTGTTAAACGAAAAAAAAAAAAAAAAAAAGAACAGTTGCAAATGAAACC
>Ga0126339_10000937_pt1 | contig 18326 bp, 4 predicted proteins | sample OrbTmetagenome_2_FD_92532 | JGI IMG/M metagenome (GOLD analysis project Ga0126339, IMG submission 92532) | Coral microbial communities from Petempiche,Puerto Morelos, Mexico - Orbicella T R C metagenome | ecosystem: Host-associated > Invertebrates > Cnidaria > Coral | place: Petempiche,Puerto...
CCAATAGTTGTAAAATCGAGCTCAGGCTAAATATGCAGTGACAGCTTTCAATTCCAAATGGAAATACGAAAGCGTTCCTCAGGCTACGCAGAACTTGGTCATTTCACGTTGTTGTTTTGCAGAGGACGGCTATTAAATGTACCAAGATTTATAACGTACGTGCACAGCCATTGTTCTGCTCATTAAACCTTTTCAGTGTTTGGGGACGTTCTCGTTGCCGTCGTCGTCATGGTTTGCTTAAGCTCCCTATTATTCGCCGAAGGCGAAGTGAACATTGGTGAATCTTTACCGAAGCTAAGTCGAGGTAAATATTCACTGAGCCTGAGGCGAATAATTGTTAAAAATGTCTAATGCAACTAATCAACATATTTTCACGGAGTTTCTCTGTGAAATTATAGAGAAATTAAGCGCTGAACCCGTGATGAATGCAATTCTTTTCATGTTAATATACAAAACTAATGGTGGGGAAATTTAAGCAAATCTTTTCAAATTATGTAAAAACTGGATAAGCATCGATCAGGCGTGGACGTAAAAACTTTTTGTCAATGACGGTCAAACCAAAGGTGCTTTCCACGTAGACGTAGCTAGAGTAGACTAAATTACTTGTTCAATAATTTCTATGTTTGATATGCTGATAATAAAACGTGAATGAATTAATGATACGAATTTGCAGTCTTCTTTTTTCGCCGCATAATTCAAATTAAACTGATGCTATCAAGAAAAGTGACAGGTGCAGTGACGGCGACGCTTCGTTTTAAAATTCCGCGAAGACCTGGGGCATATGTTTTGTTTTGTTTATTTTCGGGGTGGGACAAGTTGATTTTGGAGCACGAATAAAGCTTCGGTTCTACACATTTCGAATTTATTCCGCTGAAGGGCTGGATTAACACAGTAATGGCCCTTACGATCTGTGTTAAGGTACGTAATTAACTTGTTGAGTCTTCGTATTCAGGCTTTTTAAACATGCGGAGTTTTATTTTGCCTAGAGAAAGCAGCGTTCTGTTCCTAAAATGTTGTTTTGTGTATGTAGGGTTCGAACGATAGCCGTAAAGTTCACAAGGAACTGGGAGACTGTCCCACCAGTCAGCGAATTCTCATGATTTTGCGACTGAAGAAGGTTGTTCCTCCTTTCAAGGAATACTTCGTCGATCCAAATAAAAAGGACACGAAGAAATGGGAAGAGTTTGTAGGAATGTCGCAGGGCCGATTAAAACTGCCTGTTCTGCTACACGGAGATTTAGAGCCGATGGAAGATTCGGACAGGATCGAGATGTACTTAGACGAAACCTTTGAGCCAAGCCTCAAGAGTAAAAACGAGAAAGCAAACAACGCTGGCCGCGATCTGTATTCAAAGTTCGCGTTGTTTATGCGAAACAACAACCCTGAGAAAGACGAGAAACTCCGAGACGCGCTCAACAAGGAACTCACAAAATTGAACGAGTTTTTAGATTCCGTGGAAAGTCCCGGCAAATATCTGGACGGAGACGAGTTGAAGCTACCAGATTGCAATTTATTGCCTAAACTAATGCATGTCAAGGTGGCCGGCGAACTGAAAGGATTGGAATTAAAAAATTTCCAATTCGTCGTGGAATATCTGGAGAAAGCGTCTCAACAGAACGCGTTCAAAGATACATTCACAGACAGCGTAAAGAAGGACATCGAGGCGGGCTGGAGAAAGAAAATGGGGAATTCAGCGGCCGGTTGTAATTCTCGGAAGTAAACCCACCGTCGTTGCAGACGTTTTGATAGAGATTTTTAGAGTATAGTGTAGTATCTCAATTTTGTAGAATAAATTTCAAGGAATTTTCGAATTGAGGATTTTCTGAAATCGTAAGCGACGTTGGAGCTTTTTAAAGTGTTGGAACTTAACGAGTTTTGAAGCGAAACTTGAGGGGATGGCGCTTCTAACGACATTTCGCTAAAGATCTGTCACGCTTGAAATTAAAGGCATTGTCTAAACGGAAGGCCAACATTTGCAAATTAGCAAGTAGCAGTTATCATTTCACTTTTGTGTTTTTCATGTCGTTTTTTCGAAATTCACAAGTTTTTGCATCCGAATATCGCAACAAACATTTCGATCATTTGCAAAGCTCGACATATTTTTCACCAACAGAACCGCAAAAATCGTTCTCATTTTCAAAGTTGAAAACAGTAAATTATTCATTTGGAAAGCACACTTGTATGGGGTCGAACGTGCGAAAACAATACGCGAATTAATTCTTTCTTTCTTTCTTTTTTCTCTTTTTTTGGGGGGAGAAAAAAAAATTAACTTTTACAATTGAACAATGTACTGCACATCCTTGAAAAGACTGAAAGAAATAAAGAATTAAAGCAACTCAGACGTTTCAATATTGGAAATAAAATTATGCAAATAGAATGTGGTTTATTTAGATTCGTGGTAGCTGAGATCAAAGCTTTGGGGTTTGTGTTTACTGATCAGCTATAATTAAATATATTTCGCATCTGTTTTATGTTTCAGTTTCTTAAATCTTATTCAAGAGCCTTGCATAAGCTATATAATCTCGGTGCGTTCTACAATGCTTGCCTTTTTTAGTTGTATTTATTTTCTCCACTGACAAACGACTGGCACTCGTATTTAACAAATCCATATAAGGAAGAATATTGTGGTTGTGGTGTTTGCATTTAAAATGAAAACCAACTTTGATGCTTTGGGCAATGTGACAGCCATGGCAACAAACAGTGATCGCCATCATCCAATTGCAAGAAATGGTTAAAAATTTGTTGGACCTTAGACGCCCCGGTTCAATTTCGATATTCAGTGCTAATCGGATTCGCATTTTTAGCAATTTAGCGATAAAGAGGACTTGCAGACAAGCGCGCGTCGTTCTCGAAAGTGAGCCATTGCGACCTTTGAGTGACGAAGTTGTGCGAGCTCGACTAAATCAACTTCTCGGAAAAGTAATGTTGGAAAAAACTTTTAGGAAGTCTCGCGGTTTCGTGACGCGCCGCAATTATCATGAAAAAATATTCTTAACAACACAGGCTTCCCAGCGTTATAATACAATAGTAGGAAACTAGATTGTTTGCCAATTTTTTTAATAAAGAAGTCCAACTGATTCTTTTTCCTTTCTTCTTTTCGGAAAGCCATATGCTTCAATTCACGTGCAGTATTTTTTTTTTTTTCAAAATGCGTGTGAAAAATAAGAAAAAGAAATGCAGTGGTAGTACAACGGAAGCAAAGATTTTGTTGCTGTGATTTTTTAGTGTTCCTGTTTACCACTGCATATAATGAAACGACAGCGAACTGTGCAACCGTCCATCAAACTTTGTAATCTCTCATTCGCATTGTTCAAGATGGCGTCGATGGCATCTCTCAACTGACTCAGCGAATCGAAAGGTAAGTATACACCTGAAACTGAAGCCTCTCGCGAATTTTCCTTTAATTAAAAACAAATTACACTAAGTAAAAATTCGATGTACCGCCAAGAGAGCTTTCACAAATCACGAAGGCAATTAAAACGTATGGCAAACAAAAGATTCAATAAGCAGAACAACGACTTTGCACGTGGGTTTTACATTTAGGTGCATCTTTTAGCCTTCCTCCGCTAAAAACAAGTTATAAGAATCACCAAATTAGGTGAAAACAGTGACGCGGATTTTTGTTGTTGTTTGTTTTTGGGATGGAGAGATATTTTGACATAAATTATTCTGTTAGAGGGCTGTTCTAGATGACTCTTATTTACACATAAAATGCGAAATTATTGATTGATCGACGTTTGCATCGCTGGTGTGGGGGCGTCCTGATAATGTTGTATGCTCCATAGTCTCTCATCTGTCAACGAACGGGTTTATGCGTATTCATTTTGCCGAATTTAACGTCAGACTTGCTATACGTCTTCCTAGGTTTATACGGCCATGCGAAATTTTGAATTGCTAGTTGTTCAGCGTAAACTGTTCTTTAAATTAACGTAGTTCACAGAGGGCACATTTTAACAGCATATTTTGTTTTAATAATGTGACCAAATATGACAAAATTAGTTTGTTAGAACAAGCCATAACCAAATGGCTAGATTACAGATAAAATCATTCCCATAAAATGCTTTGTATCTCGTTGCGCTCTCTTTCGTGAAACTGGGTTGGTTGTGAAAGTGAAAAACCGAGAAAAGAGGTACCTTAACAAACCCTGCTCGCCGGCTAATCAGAAGATACCGTAAAATATATGACTGTAAGGGAACTTTCCCCATGACAGCCATGCAGTTTGGCACAAGCTACTTTCACTCTAAAAGGTGTACTTGCCAGAGCTTCTTGAAGATGTACACAAAGCCTTTTAAACTTGGAACACCCAAGAGAGGATAGCAGATAACAAGGTCTAAATTGGGTCGGTCGGGCAAGAAACGAAACATCTTACAGAGATGGCCTAAGGTAAAATCGAAGAACAATTCAGTTATTTTTGGCTTTCTCTTTAACCGTTTGATAGAAGAAAAATTAAAATAGCTGAAAAAATTACTTAGTGTTTTTTATAGTCATCAGCCGTATCATTAGCTTTCTCTCTAACACTTTTATAATCCCATTGTAATTTTATCTCGATCAAGAATTTTCTAAAATCGTAAATTTACGTAACGATGTTAAAATGCTGCGGGACTTAAATACGGGAAAGAAATGCAGTGATGCAGTGATTATGAAGATCAGCTGCAGATTAGATAACCATCAGTTGGTGTTTAAACTAGACATCTGACTTAAAACAAGCCAAACCTTTAGCAAATACAGTGTCAGCCTTCTCAATTACCCAAAATTGTTTTGGTATTTTCTATTTATTGTCTTCAGCGTGCACTCCTAATAACAATCCGTAAGAGTCAGCTGTCCCGTCAAGGTCCCGCCGGCTCTCTTAAAGAGAGACGAGCAGCTGTTAGGGCGAAAATGTCCATATTAGAAGTGCAATTTGAATTTTGTTTCACTTACACTATAGACCCTTTTCATAAATGGCTATCAGTTTAAAATTATTTTGCATGCATTTAAATTAGCCTCACTAACCTCGTTTGAGAGTAAGAATTCCTTTGAATTATCAACTGAAAAACGACGTTTGTAAGGCTAGTTTAATACTTACAAGAGAATCTATAGGTGGCAGTGATTAATGAAATGGGTATACAGGCTGCAAAACAGTTTTTCTCTCGTCATATTATTTTCTCAAAATCTCTATGGTACGCGGTTGGCGCGCGAGGACGGAGCAAGGCAACGAATTGCCGAGAAGCTCCCACCCGTCCCGCCGGCTAAGAGAGACGGGCGGCTTTGAAGACGAGAATGTCCATATTAGCAGCGCAATTTTGTGTAATTTAGTTCTACTTACTCTATAGGCTACAAAATAGTTTCTTTCTCATCCTATTTTTCTCTCGATATGTCTATGCGTTGCGAGCGATGACAGGCGTAGCGTAGTGTAGCCGGTGGGATTTCGCGCTCGAGGACTTTCGGAAACAAAACAGAGAGCCGTGAGGAAACTTGACTACTCAGCATTCTCCTCTCGACTTTGCCTCTTTCGTTTGAGACTCTGCTTTCGGGAAACAAATCACACGCGCACGAAATCGCGCCGGCCACGCAGACTACAGGAAACTAAATCGTTATTGGTATGTGCCTGTGTTGGAGTTATGCCTTTAGGCATGGTATTTTCAGGGTTCGTTATCGGAATTTTCACGAGCTTCTGGTGGACATTACAACCGGGTAACATTAGAAGTGACCCCATCAGGCAAAACAAGTCTTGTTCCCCAGTCCAGCGGGGTCTCCCATATGAAAAGGTCGGGGATGCTAGTGGTCCGGTCTCGAGAGATCGGAGGAATTCGAGCCTAAACACGGAAATGAGAGTGTTTTCTTAATTTTTATCTCTTACAGTGTACCATAAAAGATATTGACAGCTAAAAATAGTGACGTTTTGTCTTGAACATCCTAGGTGAGACCAAAATCCTAGATTTACAACCCAAAGCGAGACGACGACCTTTTCATATGCATGGGAGTCTCCCCACCCCCCGAGTACCACTGTCCATAGAATAAAGAAACTCTTGGTACGTGAGTTTGCCGCGCACACACACATTGATGAAATAAACACAGGTAGGCGGAAAGTTGAGGTTACATCGTAACCGTCAGGTGGAAGGATGGCAGCTGATCATAACAAGGGGTCCAACTATTTACAGATCCTGCTAATCTCGCTACCAAAAACCATTTACTTATTGATTTTTCTTGTTACCCTTCTTTTCACCAGTGTCTGTTTGTCCACGTGCGAGCATGTTAGTGTCCAGGGCGTCTGTCTTTTTAGATGGTCTGGGTGTCTGCCGGTCCAGTGTCTCTTTAAGTGAGATTTCCGCAGCTTCTGAGATGATTTCGTTAAGCCTTGAATATTGTATGGCGCATCGTTTGTCAGGATTATAAAAGTCTTGTATCTTCCTGTAGGTTTTCTTTGCAAGCGAATGGTTATCTGCAGCGGCGCAAACTTCGCACATCCAAGGATAATTATTTGACATGTTCAGCTTAGGTCTTAAACAACCGCCAACTTTGTAATACTTCTTCCATTCAAAATATCGATTATATTCGTTATCATTTTGATCAAGAAACAACAAATACTCTACCAGCTTTTTAATAGACGGAAAATCCATCACGTTTATATAGGAACCTGGTATAGCGAGAGCTTTATAGTCTGCTCCCCCCATAACTACAGGAACTAAACCAAGTTCAAGGGGGGTGCACCAGTATTTCTCAGTGATATAGTCTTCGCAGTTCATGTTTTCGAAAGCTAGAAAAAATTTGTAGTTTTGCAAAAGAGATCTGCAGTCTGGAGTTGCATAAGCTTTATCTTTAATGCACGTCTCCTTCAAACTTGGTTGATGAAAATATATTGCACTCTTGCCGTATACATCTATTGGTATGTGTTTCCTAAGTTGACGTACATACAGAACTCGAAGTTTTCTTTCATTGACAATTTGTCCGTGACCACTACAAGTCCATACTGCAAGCTTACTCTTGCCTTTCGCATGATTTATACTGCTGCTCAGCGGGGTAAATTCACTGTGGTTTAAAGGCAAGTAAAAGCCATATGGATGGTAGATATCCGAATCTCGCATATAATTCATTGTCCAATTGAAAACGTTGTCCAGATCACGACGATTCTTGTGAGGGGCGATGTATGACGTCACGATTGGGTTTTCGAGCGTGAAATAAACCCAGATTTGATCTTGCGGTCTTCTTTGTTGGAGATCAAACATTTCTTTTCGAGAAGGCATGTTATACGAATGAAAAATCACGACCTTGCTATTCGTGAAGTCTCGCTTGTCATAACTTAGCTTGCAGTTGGTTTCCCGGCATTTCTGGCCTTTAAATTGAGTGAAGTCTTGAGAATTTTTCAGCCCTGGCCACGGCAAACGACCATTAAAACTGGTGTAAATCAATACCATTTGAGGCTCGTTTCGTGGCAATGTTGTCTGTCTCAGAACAGTGATTTCAAAATTATTTTGGTACATTGATTCATTGTAAATGAACCAAACAAGCACAACGGCGGTGAAGAATAACAGCCACAAAAAAATGTTTCTTCATCCGATTCATCGCAAACTCTCGAAGCTCTAACTGCAAAACAAAAGCTCTGGCCGTGAAGTATTTGTAGTGAAAACTTATAAATGACAATTACAACTGTTTGTGGGTCATGCATAATATATAGATTTATAACAAAGCCTTAGTGAAGCGCGCGTTCTGACTGGCTAATACGCACGATCCATTTACGCTGACGCCAGTTTGTTTATTTGTACTTTTTCACGGCAATTTTTTCATCGATGTCAGCGGACGGTTGCCACTTTTCAAAACATAATTCCTATTTTTTTTCCCTAAAATATGAAAAAATCTAATAATTCTTCCAGCGATGAGGAAGATAATTCTACCAAATTTCGAGCTCAAGTTTTTTGCCGGGCCTCTAGCTAAGAGATTTGTAAATTAAGCATGCAGCAGCTGAATCAGCTGGTTGAACAAAGAGACTCGGAGAAGAACAAAAAACATGAAACGGGTCTGTATCAACCTTTCGAGGTTAGCAATGCACAGCGACAATTTTAGAGAGAATTTTTCAACGATTTGCGAACGACAATAAAATTCCGCACAATCTTTCATTGTATAACATTTTTGGCGTCAAAAGACATTCACATGCGTGCAAAACTTGAACATGAGAGATTTACAAATTTCTCTTACATACGCAATAACAAGCGAATATTGACGTTAAAAGCCGACGTTTCGGCGTCATCGTGACACCATTCTCAAGGCAAAGTGAACAAATAATGCGATATCGATGATTTGATTTCTATAGTCTCTACAAATTAACATAATAACAAAAGGATCACAAATTCTTCAAGTAAATACCTTATCGCATTATTTGTTCACTTTGCCTTGAGAATGGTGTCACGATGACGCCGAAACGTCGGCTTTTAACGTTAATATTCGCTTGTTGATGCTTTAAGAAATCGTTATACGCAATAACGTTAAAGATGATAGTTTTTTGTATTTATTTATTTTTTTTACAGAAAGCATTTTTATTATGATTGCACACGAAAAGCAGTACTTACAAAACGAGGTTTACAAAACAGAACCTACTAACGAAAGAAAGTTAAAATAAAATATCTGTGAGACTACTTACAAAACAAGATTACAGTACATACAATACAATAGAATACGAAGCAACTAACAGGGGATTCATTATTAATGTTTTCAGCATGCAGGAGGGCAAACCTTTTTAAAGTGAACTTAAGAAAACCTTTCCTCTAGATGGTCAAACAGGCGGGCAAAATCACCTCACAGCCGGTAAGTTTGCCCAGTGCCAGGCCCCTCATGAAACACCTGCTGTATTGCTAACCAGCGACAATACGAAGCAACTAACTAAACCAGCAACTAAGCTAACGACGCAATTAATAAAGACAGAATATAATACCAACTAGCGATACTAGAACCCGGCAAGAATTAACCAAACGAAGTAATAGCGAAAAAAGTAGAAGCTCAAAAACGTATTTGCAATCTAGATTTATGTCTTTCGTTTTCGAGACGATATTTCAACGACACTAAGATGGCTTCCCAAATATACCCTTCTCTTCTCGATGCAGATTTAGCAATAATTAATTACTCAGAGGTTCAAGCCAAGATGACGGTGAACCCACAAATTATTTCTTCTTCGGATAGGATGATTAGATTTGGATTTTTTCTGTTCCACCAAAGGGCAAATTGATTCCAAAAAGTTTGCACGAAGGGACAGATTTTAAAAAAAATATTTTAAGGTTTGTGTTTCACGAAAACAAAGGTGACAATTCTGTTGTTGAGCGAATGAGTCCCTGAAAAGGGTGACGTTGGGGGGCCAAAATGTAGTGTCTAATGTTCATAGTGACTTTGAACAGAATTCTGTGGGTAGTTTGTATTGGTTGTGCATCAAAGTTTGCTTGTTTCATTCTCCTCTCAGCTGTAGGTGTCTCGAATTTTAGTTCAACGAACACCTGACTAGCAAAGTTGTAAGACAGTTTATTCAGTGCTAATGTGTTGCCATTGGTGTTTAGAGGGTTCATTATTATTTCACCTTTGCTTTTCAATTGATTCACCCATTATCGAGGAATAACGTGGCAAAAGCCATAGTGTAAGATAGCTCGGCCATTCAGATTGCAGCAGCTGTATTAGAACTCTACTAGTACAGAACTAGCGTTACGTTTGGGTGAGAGACTGTTGATATTTGAGTCACCTTTAGTATTATTATGTGCTTCTGGTCTATGAACACAACCTATTGAAGACCTCGTAGTACAGTGAAATTGAAACCTCGATCACTTTTAAGAATTTTAATCATAGATTAGAGCTCTGTAATCGACTTTAAAACGCTTTGGCAAAGGATGATGGTTGCTACAAAAAAACGATAGTTGTTTTAAGAGCAACGCTATTCACACGAGATTTCCATGCTGTTTCGACATTGCATTTGTTGCTTCAAGACCCCGTCCATACGTTTTCCTCAATCTGACAATTTTTTCTACCCCGTCAACTGACCTGAATTTGCAACCTGCTAAGGTATCTATTACTTGTTTTCATTAAAGATTTAAATTCCATCGGATTGGTTTGCACGTGTTTTCCATGCCACTCACTCTCATTGGATGAAAGGCACTTGAATGGGTTCGGATAAAGACTGGTGGCTCTCCAAATATAAACAGGTGGATTGCATCTCGACAAAAACAAATTGGCCTCGAGGTAAACAGCCTTAGACTGCAAGATGGCGGGGTATACTCATAGAGATAACCAGGAGAGCGAAACTTGGCAAACCGAAAAAAGAACCATCGCTGAACGCAGTCGACACATGTTTAATAATGAGCTTATGAGCGATGTTCATTTTCTCGTTGGGAGGTCGGAAAAATTGAGAATTCCGGCGCATAAATACGTGATGGCTATCAGCAGCCCCGTGTTCTACGCGATGTTCTACGGCAAAATGGCCGAGCGAGAAAATGAGATAAAAATTGGAGACTGCGAAGCGAATAGTTTTCTTGAACTCTTAAGGTACATTTACTATGACGAGGCAAAAATCGATCCGTTGAACGTTTTTGGTGTTCTGTACTTGGCGAAGAAGTACATCCTCCCGTTTTTGGCTGAGAAGTGCGTGTATTTTCTCGAAGAGAACATTGACCATCAAAATGCTTTCACGTTGCTCGCTCAGGCGCGCTACTTTTGCGAGCCAAAACTGGAAGAAAAGTGCTGGGAAATAATCGACAGAGAAACCTCTCGGGTTCTCTCCTCCGAAGCCTTCACAGAAATAGACCACGAGACATTACTTGCTGTTCTAACACGTGATACCCTCACGGTGCTTGAGGCAGAGCTGTTCAAAGCTATAAAGCGCTGGGCCGAAGCGGAATGCAATCGGAGAATTCTCCCACCAACACCGGAGAACAAACGTAGCGTGCTTTCGAGTGCGCTGAATTTCATAAGGTTTCCTGTCATGACCCTGAAGGAGTTTTCGGAGGACGCTGCGCAGTCAGGGATTCTCACGTCAGAGGAAACGATAAATATATTTCTATACTTCGGCTCTAAAGATGATTCCAAAGTGAACAGCTTTCTAACCCACCCCCGCCCGGGTGCGCATAGAGTGTACCGCTGCACGAGGTTTCCCAGTTACGGGCAGGATTGGATGTGTGAGGGAACAAACGTCGACAGCATTAAATTCACAGTTGATCGAGATATTACTGTGCTTGGGGTGGGACTTTACGGTATAAGCAACAAGGAAGACACTACAAGATCGTTTAGTGTGGACGTGGAACTTCTAGATTCCCATAACGATGTCATGTGTACCTACGAAGGAACGTTCTTTGCCGATGTGAACAAGCGAGTACACGATATACTGTTTGACGAGCCCGTGATCGTAAGGGGTCATCGGCCCTACATCATACGGGTCCTGCTCAAGGGTCCATCCACTCTGGGGGGTACTGACGGGATGAGGGATGTGATCACGGAGGGCATCAGATTTAGGTTTGATGTGGATGAAGCCAGTTTTAATGGAACAACAACAGCTGACGGACAAATTCCAGATATTGTCTTCAAAATCTAGATGGCGGATTGTTCAATGTGACATCGCAATAGAGCATGAAGGGTTAAAGAATCAACCCCCAATATTGACCTTATTCTTCAGGTATCACTCTCGAGTTATTTTAGATCACTCTAGAAAAAAAATGTAAGAGAGATTACTTCTGGAATAAGCCTAAATAGGGGATTAATTTTCTACCCTTCGTCCTCTCTTGGGCATTCGCAAAAGCAGGAGCCCATTACACGGAGCCTCCATCTCCTATACAAACCCTCTGAGTCAACCCTTTCCCGTATCTTTCTTTTTACAAACAATAATGTTCTTCTGGTAGTTTTCACACGACCCTTTTTTTAACAGCCAATGATACACGAGGAGCTGACATCATTTTATGTTACAACAATGACTGGGATCCGCTTTGGCCGCTGTTTTGCTTTTCTTACTTACAGAAACAAGATATTGCGTGGGAAACAAAGAGACCCTTGCGCTAATTACAGTTCTAAAAGTAGAATGATACGGGAAGGGGTTGACTCTAGGTTATAGTACGTATGGAGGCTCCGGGTGATGGGCTCCTGGCAAAAGTTAATGTTTTTCCATCGATTTTTTCTCTTCACGCTTTGTTCCCATTTAGGAACATCCCATACCGTCACTGATAGACTAAAAGCGTTACTCGAGTCTTCGAGGATGTTTTCTCTCGACAAATTTCTTAAATGCCAAAATTGCTATCTTTTTAGACTCCTACATATGTATGTATGTTTCAATTAAAAATAGTGTTTAATTGCAAATAGTGAAAGATAGGACGAAAAAGATATCAATAAACGTAAATTTCTTTTCTTTTTTTTTCTGGAAAGGCCATCTCATCTGGCCACACGATTGTGATATGAAAGCTCTTTTTATGTGTGTTCAAGGCTACTCCATTCTTCTTAAGTCAAATCCAAACGGTGATCGCTTACACGTACATCTTTCGGTGCTTCGACATAAAAATGAGGCGTTGTTCGGGTCATTTTGGTTTTGCATTACATGCAGTGGTAGCCTCGCTAGACAAGACTGCGGACTGTGACTGCGAGCTTAGCAGCTATATCGCTCGCCATCTTTGTGGAGTTGTTCCAAACCCTAAGTGCAGCGATGAAAACAGAAGAGATTACGTTTAGAAACATCTTTTAATTTGTCGTGATAAGCCTCTATGTTTTTAGTAGGAAAATCCCATCCCACTGCGAGGTATTGGGTACCAAATTTCCGTCATTCGTCACTATTCCCCCTCTGTTTACCACTATTCGCCACTATTCTCGACTGCTCGCCACTATTCGCACTATTTGTACTATTCGCCTTTAGGGACTATTCGCCATTCGCTATTCGCTACTATTCGCTATTCCGGTTTTCCAGACACCCGTCTCTTGTACTCTTTACTATTTCAGTAATGAGAACGGGAAGACTGTGGATAAGTCAAAGGGCGGTTTACTAGTACGTTAAAAAACTTCGTTCACAGCGCTTTTCCCAACCTCTAAGGGAAAAGCCCCTGTGAACGAGGTTGGAAAAAGCGAGAAAAGAAGACCATATTTAGGAGTTTTTAGGGCGTGGTGATTTGCTTTGTCGCTAATTTCAGTTGTCAGCTAAACCGGCTAGAATTTGCAACATGTCTGATTCAACCCGAGTGTCTCGACAGCTTACAATCTGTCTAAAATCAAATGCGGTTAACGAACTTTAGTTAAGAACATAATTAAAACCAATTCAAAGAACGCTCATCTTCCCAGGTGTGAAAAGAGGGACCGAGATAGACAGAGCAGAACAACGCTACTGCATCACATTGTTTTTGTGTCCCTTGTTTCTCTGCAGTGGCTATCTCATGCAGTGTAATTTTATCAACTTGAAATCACCTCCCCTCCCCTAAAGTACAGGAACAAGCTAGGGTATCTTGGTGCTTACTTTTCCTTCGGATCTTATGGAGTAAACATCTAGAAGATAATATTGACCACAAGCTAGTTCTTCATTACACAGTGATCCAGCCAGTTAACACGGCGAGACAGGTAAATACGAGATGCAGTATTTCTTAATTTGTTTACATAATATGCTGTGAGGCAGCTCCAACCTGAAACAAACTTTGTACAACAGTACGGTGTGCTCTAATTAACTTAATTGAATTTTCTTTCGGACGAGTTTACCGCTATAAAAAGTAGCTGGTATGTCTTAAATCTCGTAAGTTGAATTTTTCAGTCTGCGCGCATACGTGCACTATTTCCTTTCACGCTGAAAAAGCCACTTTTTCCGCGAGGAAGGAACTGTTATAGACGTGTGTACGGAAGATAAAAATTTGTTTGATTGTGGAGGTGTCAAAGCTTACAGGTATTGTGGACAATGACGACACGCGTGATTTCACACGGCAGTCTACTCTTGTGCTGGCGCGAGGGTCCAAAATAACTTCATAACAGGACAGCGTCTCGTGGAACTCCCCTTTCACAGTTTGCCTCTGAATCGGATGGACTTTTGACGTTCTTCGATGTCGAATTACGTGGTTTTACGGTTATGTTCGTTCGATGGGTGGTTTTTGGACTTGTCGTGTTGCCCCTAGTTGGCGCGCTACACTCGCCCAAGCTTGAACAGAAAATGTCGACGATGTTGTCGTTTGATTTACGTCGAAAGACCAAGCATCACCGACAGAGGAACGCTAGTACCACTATGACTCCAACACCCGCGCCAAAAACAGACGGCGATCAAGAGGAGATGGAATTCACTCTGCGGGTTTGTTTATTTAACGAAGTTGCGCGTACACATAAACGTCAAACCTAAACAAATTTTATACAGGTGTCAATGTCGCCGTACTCTTATATATGCCTGGAAAATCTTATTTGTACGTCTTCACAAGGAGTTTTAATTCTGTTTTGTCTCATATACACAGAGTACATCATATGCTTATGTTATTGAATTGGATTTGGGAACGCCTCCACAACGGGTAACGTACTATTTGTTCACCAAGAAGATTGATCAACTTAAAATTTCACCAAGTATTGTCCTTGCATTGTCAGTGGACAGGTAGTGACAATAAATTAAACCATCAAGCAATTTAAAACTGGTATTGAAACGATATGTGCTCCAACAAGAGTGGTTTATAAACCACAAAGCCAACTTTATGTCACTGATGTCTTTTAAAATAATGTTTAACTACAGATCGTTGACAGGTTGATAAAATGTTGACCATTTGAGTCCGTATCTTGAAGTATACGTTTGAAGTTTGGCTAGATTTGTTATATATATGTTGCGTACCTGGGACGGCAAGGAACGGCTCTGCCACAGTGCCTTTCTCTACCTCGTTGTGTAAAAATGGGTGGTGCATGTAGTTGAGTCTATCTGTCAAAGATGCTGGGAGGGAGTGGGGGTAGGGGGCGTGGTACAAATGATGGCCTAATGTTTGAGTGGCGATTTAAATCAAATTTCTTCTCATTTTTTTTTGCTTTAAAATATTTTGAATTTGTTTTCTCTACAGTTGGAATTTTTAATTGATACCGGTTCTTCGAACATGGCTATTGCAGGTGTGAACTTAACGTTTGGTTGTATGTGTTCAGTTATAACTAGACTGCTCCTATATCTAATAAACTCCAAGCTATGACGCGGTTTACTTAAACAAATTCTTAACAGGTTCTCGCTTCAATTTTTGCCGTTGAGTAATGCTTTTTTGAGCCGCCTCCCTACTGAAATTAGCATAGGAAGCACAGAAAGTGACTCTATTAACATAAAATCTGAGTGAATCTGAAAATTAGGTCATTTCACGGCGGGTAAATTATCCGGAACAAAAACTTCCAAGTTTTGTTCTGTCACTGCTGAAGCCGACGTGTTTGACAAAATAACATGCAATCCAGATCAACTCACCCCTGTTTTTTTCATTTTGTCCATTCTCTGAAGGTCCAAAGTGTCAGGATGAAATGGATCACAAGTGTGAGATAGAAACGTATTATTATCCTGAAAAGTCAAGTACATCCGTAGACCAACATATACCAGTGAGTGTAATTGGTTGCGTTATATAGCTGGTGTGTTTATGTAACGCTTTCGAGTGGTATACCATGGAATCTCGCACGAGTCACTTGCATTTTCTCGGTATAAACACGATTTTTTTAAATTATTATACACCACGTCATAGAAAATAAAGTGGTTAACTCAATCCGTGTACGCTCAATGGGAAGGCTGGGGGTAATACCGTCGAGTATACAACGGCTTTTCTGTTTGGCTGTATTTTCTTGAGCATGGTATAATTAGAGATAACTTCCAGTGACTTTTAAGCTCTTATTTTGGAGAACGCGTAGGACGGCGGCTGCATTTTTCGAATTTTCATTTAATTTGAAATTAAACGCTGGCGTTACATATTTAGCTTGAACAAGTTCTGAGACCAATAGGCGCACTGAAAAGATCTAGACAATTGCGAAATTCGAAGGTAAAAGGTAAATTCATTTTTGACTAGGCGTTGTGCTCGAGGTCGCCATCTCTCTATTTGCTGGCACGACGGATGTAAAACATCCCATGTGTGAATATATTTCCTTGTTCACTACTCCGATCCGTTGAACAACTTGTATTTTTCTGTAACACAGATAGAAACAGAATATGGTAAAGGGGCGTGGTCGGGAGACATTTATCGGGATGTCGTAGCGTTTCCAGGTGATGGTAAGTTGAGAGCTGTATACTTTGTGATCATGAAATAAAAACCGTATTTTTTTTATAGTCAGATTTATTTGGGGAGCAGAGTGTCTGAGTAAAACGTGTGCGCATTCAATTGTTTAATTTGCGTTTTCAGGTCCAAGAACGACGGCAGAGTTTGCAGTTATAAGTCACGAAAAAGATTTCTTCCTCAGTAAGTTCCTGATGAAACTGTTCGATATCTAGCTGTCAGTTCCGTAATAAAAACCGTTATCTGCGTTCTATAGTGGAACCCCGCCTTACGGCCAACCCGTTAACATGACCAACTCGTTATTACGGCCACTTTATTCTGGCGCGATGAAAAGTTCAGGCAGTCATTTTCTTATTTAAAGAATCCTTTTAATACGGCCACCCCGTTAATACGACCAGAGTTTTGTGGCCCGTTAGTGAACGGATTAACGGGGTTCCACTGTATTTTTTTTCTATCAGCAGCTAGTTTGGTTCAGACTGTCATGGTTGATATTTAATTGCAGGGAATTCTATAAATGAGGGTATTCTTGGTCTTGCGTATAAGACTTTGGCGACGGATGACGTGCAGGTAGTAATTGTTAAGTAAACAAGTTAATTTGATACCAGTTTACTGTCAAGCGTTTTCACAGAGAGGTATGAAGACGGCCCGCTGGTTAAAAGGATAGAAACTGCTCAGGCGTAGAGGTTTTTCTCTCTTCTTCGCGACTCAAAATTGTCTCGGTTGTAAGCTCATGAGAAAAGACAGAACCAACAAATAAACTGGTGTCTTATACTAAAGCAGATCCAAGGTCAGACCCAATCCACGTCAGGCAGTGAAAAAATATCCGTGCGTTGTCACTACTTACGACCACTTCCAGCTAGTTTAATTGTTTTAGGATTTTCGTAAGAAGGTGAAAGAAACCGACCGAAATAGGTCAGCACAATCGGCTTTCATTTGAAGTTATTATTATTTTTTTTATGGCCAGGGCTAGGCGCCCCAAGGTGCAGGTGTATTGAAAACAATTGCTGTAAAAAGCCCGCCAAATGAGTGCAATGTTTTGAAATCTCTAGGCTGAGTTTTAAACGTAATTATGTTCTCGCAGCCACTTTACGATCAGCTGGTCCAAGACAATAAAGTTCCAAATGTTTTCACTCTTGGACTGTGTAATGGAATGGTAAGTGAAAGAAATGAATCCCTGTTCAAACTATATTTAGATAATTTTTTTTTATTTCAGTAATTTAATCATTTTTATAGTTTTCCATAGTTTTTTTCAAATGCTGATACATTTACATTCACCTGAAGTCGATTACCGTATGTATTAAACCAGTTTCTTATTGGTTAAGTTGAAAATATGTTTTGTTACATGTAGTAATAAGGTAATGTCCTGTTTTCCACGTTTACAATTTCAAATGGAAACCTTGCTTGGTCACTTATTTCTCCGGTTAGCCCTGCCGACCACGCTAATCCGTCACGAAAACGGAGTTTTTCGAAAACGCTCTTTAAACCTGAGGAATTTGAAAACACCGACTCTGGGTTTTCTTGTGGACTGAAAACATTTTAAAAACGGAGCTTTTCAAAAACGCGGAAGTTACGGTAATCATGTGATTTCCCTCCTCAAGTTTTTCTCAAGCAAAATCCAAAATGACCGCTGACTGTTGCATTTTCAAATTTCTCCGGCGTAATATGGACGGAAAACATTTGACGCGTTGTCAGAGTGAAAACACCGTTTTCAAATTTCTCCGAAGTAGTGTGGACGCGACCTTAACGTTCTCATATTTATTAACATCGACCTTTTTTGCCACTGAAGGGGAAAATCTGGCTGGATGCTCCGGAACCCTCAGCGTATCGCGGACCCATCCACTACACGAGCATAAACCAAGAGACTTGGTACAGTGTTACCATGACAGGCATTGTGAGTGAGTCTAGTGTTGTGTTTGGGATCTTAACGTTTACTGAAAAGCGCGGGAAAGTGAGTTGCACCGAGCCGCAATTATCGCTAATGCTGTTGCTAAGTAACAGATGAATTGTACGAGGATTTGACCGCCCCCCCCCCCCCCAAAAAAAAAAAAAAATGTTCAGACAATATTTATTTAAAAATGAGAAGATAACAAGGTTTTTAAATAAATTTTATAAAAAAAGTTCTTTTGTTATGTATTTTTAAATGTGGGCTTTGACCCCTTGGTTGTTGGA
>Ga0126339_10000938_pt1 | contig 18308 bp, 11 predicted proteins | sample OrbTmetagenome_2_FD_92532 | JGI IMG/M metagenome (GOLD analysis project Ga0126339, IMG submission 92532) | Coral microbial communities from Petempiche,Puerto Morelos, Mexico - Orbicella T R C metagenome | ecosystem: Host-associated > Invertebrates > Cnidaria > Coral | place: Petempiche,Puerto...
AAACACAAAAATGGCTACAAGCCTTGTAAAAACAAAAAGAAAAAAAAGTAGCGAAAATGAAAACTCAAAATTTTGTGAACCCAAAGCTTATTTAAGTAACGGTACCTTGCTAATTTTCCATTCTGTTTGGAGCTTTACCATAAAATTTCTACGCTTTAAAAACCACGACTTACTGGCTTGAGTAGTTGTTGGTAATTCGTGTGAAACAACTTGTTTCTGGAAGCACACCATCTAATCATTTCAACGAATGCACATGCGCAGACATTTGGCCTTTGTGCTCATCACGCGACACTCTCCTGTTGAGCTAAAAGTAGAAATGACGTCAATCTTTTTTTTCGTAAAATGGGTTATCTGGTACCCTAAGCTTCAACCGAAAAAGAGTGCTGTCATGCGCACAACATACGGCAGCCACAGGAGTCTGGACGAGGATGCACTGGAAGCGAATGACTGCGAACAAGTTTCTCTGATGGCCGACGAGGAATGCTCGGTGGAAGAAGTCGCACATTTGTTAGACCGAATTTCCAATCTCGTGCTAGACTGCGCGATATTCCGTTCCCGCAGCGGGTTTTTGTAGTTTTTCTTATGCTGGCTCTGGTGGTTTTCAGGTGTGCATTTGTGTGAACACGAAGGGTGCGCTGGGAATTTTCGCGCCAATTTCGGTCGCGGTCGTTCTTTTTGGCGCGTTTTAGTATCGGAATTACCGCGAGGGCCGGTTGTAGTTTGCAGACTCTGTATCGGTGTGATCAACCTGTGCAGTCCACGTGACTAACTCGTGATACACTCGCTGAATGGAGAGCACTCTACTAATTTAATGTCTATTCAAAGAAGGGCAGTGTTCTCTGCCGATAGGAATCTTTGAAGGGAAAATTCCTGTGATACGATCGATCAAATGAAAATCCTAATGATTGAACTATTTGTATGAATTGGGAGTTTAGATCCCATCAATACTGAGATCTTTTCTTGAAGGATCAACAGCTATAGACGGCCTAAACCGTCAGTATTTCCGAACATGACCGATACTCCTTAACTGAGTTGGTCAAAGAATTCAAGTCAACAAATTTGCTACGATTAGGTTAAAAAACGATGCTACATATGGTCATTGGGAGAACAAGCAATTTAAAATGCTCAAAATGCCAGGAGCGCGGCTGTAGTGATGTCACGGCCTTTTCCGGTCTATAACTGGGAATCAAGTAGTCATGGCCACTCAGCAACAAGTTATTATTTGACCTTATTTATACTAAGACACTTGATTACAGAAGTTTTAATAAATGTAAAAATAATTGTTTTATTTAACGTAGACTTAAACACTTTTCGTGATGTGCCACGCGGTTCGCCGGTAGTTTCGCCAGTTCGTCGTTTCACCAAGTTACTGCAACACCCATCTCTCAGGAGTTTGTTCTTTTTTCAGAAATTCAGGCTAACCCACCATTTATTCGCCGTCTGTATTCCGACAGATTGTTGGGTGATAACTCGAGAAACAATCGTGTAGCAAGGGTGGATAACATCATAATTCAAGACAGTGCAGTCATTCAACAACAACAAATACCGGAACCGCTAGGATTTCTCTTGATACAAAAACACACTTTTATCTCGAACAGAAAATCCATTTTTTAACCACTTTATCCTTTAATATCAGCACTATTAGAAATGTTTATGCATTCTAGAATAATACCATTGCCTCGGAAAATTTCAAGATGAATACAATATATCTTTTATTGTACATATTTCACCTTTTATTGACCACATTCAATTTTAATAATTTTTATTATTTTATTAACATTTTTTACACGGTCCCACAAGCTATATTAGCTTTAAAACCCACCGTGTTTACATAAAAGATGTTGTTGTTGTTTTTGTAAATAAGTTTATGAATCTGTAATTCTTTTTTTTTTTTGGTACGGTTCTCAGTTGCACAGTTCTGTGAAATGATCTAATCGTACTACTACTTTGTTTACAAGTTCTTCGTGTATTTTGATTGAGAAATAATGAAAGTATCATTAGCATAAGAGGTGCAGATAAAGAACTAACACATATGTAAACTAAGAACACTTGGAACAACATCAATTTACTGCAATTAAGGGAAAATAATGGTCCATTATTTTGTCTTGTCTACCGTAATAATTCTTACGACTCTAATACATAAAGTTACATAAGTTACATAAATTTTCAACTAGTCACAACTATGAGTTGTAATATTTAATTTTGTTTAAGACGATGGTAATACCGTCAATTTTGTCCTTTACCCGAATCATGACTTTATTGTCCGGCCTTATTGTGATGACTACAGAATTTGTAAATGTTTACACAGTTATGTGCAATGAGCAAATAGTACTTTGCCCAATTCCATGTTAACAAGTTATTTGTATATTTTGATTGTGCAACAGTATAATGCACCTATCTGGAAAATAACATTAGCATAAAAATCGTGGTCAACAGATAAAACATTTTCAAGATGTGAACTAAGAATATTAAGAAACTCTTATTTAAGAACTAGAACTCTCATGCAAGAAGAACATTAACCTACTGTTATAATTTCTCACGATCCTAAGACATAAAAACTAGATAAATTTCTAAGCTGGTAACATCTAAGTTAGAATATTTGATTTTTTCGGAAGATGAAGGGCCCACCTTCCATATGAACTTTTGCCAGAATCATCACTTTTCTACCGTGGCTATTTCAGTGGCTTACTACCTCTGAAAAAAAAAAAAAACTAGACCCAAACTTTCGACAAGCTTATTATCAAATCTCGCAACGGTTGCAACTTTTTGCCATCCACGTTTAATTTTAAAACCAGATCTTAAAGGAAGATGGTAAACGTGACAAATCACTTCTCTGACAATCCCTCAAATAAGGACTCCTGTGGCTTCAAAAGTTTTCGGATAATATGCATTGAAGAATTGAAACTCAGAGTCAAAGTGAGGCCAAGTGCTACAGTGCGAAGAGCAGTGAGTTTTAAGTTGGTAAGGGCACCTTGAGAATTGAGAATGAAATAAAACACTGCTACTATGTCACTTTCAACATAAGCACAGATCATACATACACTGATGTAGAACACATACCTTGTGACAATTTTGTGCATGTTGAGGATGATAATGAAAAGAAAATTGCAAACTGTGCACGTTAAATTGTAAACTGTAAAAAAGATAAAGTTCCTCATCAAAAGTTCGTCACTGAGAGAACAATAGGGTATGATCACACATAAGACGAGCAAATACATGTTGGATGAAAACCAATCAATTCGAATCAACTTTAAAAAGTTTGTCGAGACGGTCCAAGTACTCGCACTATCAAACCTACTGTACATGAAAAAACAAAAGATTTGAAAAAGTGGCCACCAGACAACGAGATAGCATGCTATATAATCTGCGTCATATTTTAGCCACATATCTGAATTGGGTTTATTCAAATATTCTAGAAGGACTTCCCAAAAATTCCTTGGTCGATAATTTTCATTTAAATCAAATCGAAAAAAAGACCACCCTCCACTTGATATACCTACAGGGAGCGCTGCTAGAGTGACAATCGTATAACCAAGACCTACTACAGAGTAGCGAATAATTCGTCCAAATGTCCTCGCCAAACGCATCATAATACTACAACGCATGTTGTCACTTGTTCTTAAATTACTGTCAGAGTTGTTTGTAACCATAAGAGGTTGTAAGTCATCTTCATTTTCCTCACCAATGATGTCTCGTATGTTCTGTTCCTGACTCTCCTCAACTCTTGTGACTAACTGCGCACTTTCCTCGTTGCCAGCTGCAGACTCCTCGTCGACTTGTTGTGCTGTCGTCGCACAACAGAGTTTCTTCTTTCGTCTTAGCCATTCGAGTGTGATAACTGGGCCCAAAAGAAACCAGTAATAAAGTTTCTCTACGTATTTTTCCAGGTTGCGTAGCTCGTCAGGCCCTTGTTCAGTTTCTATGATGCTTACAATTGTTTTGTCTACACCTTTAAGGAAATCATAGCCGGCATAAACAGGATTGTAAGCATCTGATTTCGTGTTATTGAAACAATTCACAGCAAACGCAAAGGGAATCAATTTCTCCTCTTGAGTACGAGGTTTTGTTACATTTCCACAATATCCTCCGCCAAAATATATCAGCACAGAGTATCCTGCGTTCTGTGCATTGAGTAATAGATCTCCACACGAAAATGCAGTGATTGAAAATGGATCCTTTAAAAAAATGACGAGAGCGATTTTGTCGACATGTATTCTTGACTTGCGTACATCAACTAGAGATTGAGATGCATTGGCCAATTTGGAAAGCACTGCTAGACCAGTCAAGCGAGTATCTTGGTCCTTGCTAGTTTTCGATGCTTGCAGAAACGATTCTATCGAAATATAGTCATCTAGAGCTGGAGCAGAAGCACTCTGGAGATCACAAACCACTTCCGGGACGATTTGGAGCGATAAAGTTGTTCCTCTTTGTGGGGAATCTGGACGGCATAATCTAATTGCTCTGACATAATAAAATGCGCAAAGAGTCAGGAAAGAGAAGCAGAGAGAACCAACAATGATCAAGCATTTGCCTAACATGCTGACTTTTAACGCTGAAGTGATAGTACCGAAATTTGATATTGAAGAGAGATGGCCAACAAAGGACCATTACCCTTCCGCTGACCGAAAACAGTAGGCTGATTTAGCAACAGGACGGGAACGTCTGATGACGACTGCAGGGCGCGCGGAATAACTGGATTCTGCTCTAATTTGACCATATTTGGATATTTCTACTGCGCGCGCCGTCGTCAAGTGACGTTCCCGTTCTCTTGCTAAATCAGCTTAGTACAAGGCGCGACGTGCTTGCAATGGAAGTATCAAAGTATCAAATGTAAGCAGAGTCAGATCAAATTTTCAACATTTATGTTATCGAGTTTTCTACGTCAAACACGTCTTGTACTTCTGGGGATGTCGCTTATTTTATGATCAGTGCTTCAGTTACTCCTCACAACAATACTGACCGCCGTAATTTAACCTACTTGCATCATTTCTCCGAAAGTTCCTCAAACAAGGATTCCTGTTGCCTCACAAGTTTAATGATTCTGTGCAATTAATACTTGAAACTCAGAGTCATAGTGAGGCAGATCAGAGGAAATGGCTTTCAGGAAATCATAAGTAAGATGATAAATTAGTAGAGTCTATTTAAATCTCGAGAGACACGAGGTTTCCTGTTAAGATAATTTTCGTTTACTGTCAGTGAGGCTGTCTGTACAGTGGATTTCATTCAAAACTTTAAGCATCAAATTCGGAGTGAGAACACGGTTCAGAGAAAGAAAACAACCAATAAGCGCTTTTTTGCTAGTTTAATAAGGTAACAAGTCATTTTGAAGGCGAAACAAAATTCAATCAAAGGATGTCTTGTAATGTAAATTTGTTAACTTCCTGTTGTGACAGGTTTTGTCTGTTTTCTGCTCACTACATGTATTTTGTTTCACTTTATTGACTGCAGTTTATGTAATTGTCATTATTCATGTTTAGTCCTTTGACACCTAAAAGTGACCAGCATCTAATTTCTCTTTCCAGTATCACCCCTAACAAATAAAAAGTTGATGAAAATAAAGAAAATGATTACCAATTAGGAAGCTTCTGAATGCATGCCAAACAAATTCTTCTTGTCATTACCACAGGAAATATAAAAGAGAAAAGGGTAGAGAATATGAATCATAATGAAAAGGTGAAAAGCATTTAATGATGGCAGGTGCATCATTAGGAAAAGTGATAACAACATAAGTTAACAGGTACTCTTTAACAAAAGCATTTTCCACACATAAAAAATCTTCCAAAATCAATGATTACAGTTTTGCCCTATTTATTCCCTTTCATCATTTGTGTTACAAACCTGGCGAGGATGTCATATATCCCTTTTTTAAATTAAATTTCTGTGCCTTATGATTTTTTTTTACATTACGTTTACTGTAAGCTACATGTAGGCAGAGTACCTTAGTTTAGAAGTAAAATCAAAATAATTTATAAACATGACTTTTTACCACAATTGGCAGTAATGTCACAATCTGATTTGCCAATCTGCCATTGTCCCTAAGAGTACAGACAGTGCTGCTACCATCAACCCATCATGCAATGTGTCGCACACTGAAAGAATAATTTTATTTCACAATGATATCGTGATAAAAAGCAAATTGAAAGTGGTTTAGCGCGGTCTGTACTCTTTCCTCATCCCTGTGGTCAAAATTTGTTGTGGACTCACTAATGACATTTTGACCGCTGTGATGACCAATATGGTTGTAGATAAGAGTACACACCAAGATCATCCTTTGAGTTAATGCGCATAAGTTTCAGAGATTATAGTCAGTTTTTACATTTGCATATCAAGGAGAAAAGAGATGAAGTTATGTCATGCAAACACTTTGATTGCATTAACCCTGTCACTCCCAAATTCAAAATATCAATTCTCTGCACTGTTCTCCATATTGTATATTGCTTATAATTTTGGTTTTGACAATATGGAGTCAAATCAAGCTCTATCCCTGTCTTTGAATATGTATTAACCCTTTGACCTCTAGGAGTGATTGGCTTTTAATTTCTCCTTACAATATCACCGCTGTACCAAACATTAAGATTGTGAGAATAAAGGAAATGATAAGCAACTAAAGAAGCTCTTGACCGTTTCCCAAATTCTCCTTGTCAGCATCATAAGAAATGTATGGAGAACAATATAGAGAATATGCATACTGATATTAGGGTGTAAAGGGTTAATATTGTAAGGAAAAATTTCTTAACTGATTGACTGGTGACTGCTGCCTGCATTTCATTTCATCACTTGAAAAGGGAGTCTTACGACAGGTAGCCCAAGCTTGCAAAACAAGCCGCCATAAATATGCAGTTATGTTGATGATGCACTATGGCTGAAAGATAAGGTTTTTCCATTACATTGCGTGAGTTTCTTGTGTTGAGGTAGGATCCTTTGACTCAGTTATAGTTAAGCTGCTTTGCCCTCTATATAATCCTTTTAGTTCATACAAATCCTTATATTTCCAATCCACCACTGCACAACATCAATGCACATTTACAGAGTCCGGCACTTCAGCAGCTTGGACCACCTGTGGTCTCACTTCCCTTAACAGAGTGTCTAATCTCACTTTTCAAATGCGAACGTAATTTGTAACTCTCTTTGTAAGTTGACCACAAAACTGCAGCCAGTCCACTAATAATCAGCCCACCACCTGCACACTCCAGCAGCTGCGGTGTCTGTCCTAAACATATGGTGGACAAAAGTGCACAAAATAATGATTGAAGAGGCCAAGAGCAAGTGATGAGAGTGGATGGAGGCAACATGTTACACCAAGAAAGAAGCGAATAACACATTGTTGAAGAGACCACAATTGCATACAGTAAGCAATAGAATGTTTCCTTTGTAAAACTTGTGAACTTTTTAGGCTGATTTGAATAAGTTAATGAGGCAAATGCTAGATAAACTGTTGCAAAAAAAGTAACTCCATGCTGGTACAGCCAAGGCTGGTTGTTCCTTCCAAGTTGAGTGGAACTGATTAAAAATATATTTCTTCTGAATAATGTAGTACAAGGCTGTGTTGGAGGTTTTCACAAAGAGACAAATGCAACCAAGAAATTGAGTCCCAACTGATGAATCTTGTAATTAAGCCAGGATTTTTCACTGGAAGTACTTCGCAGTTTTCCTAACGTCATTGTCATAGCACCACAAACTGCCAATAAAATTCCTAAAATTTTAGCCCAACCATAGCTTGTTGGTAGCTTTGGAGGTGGTTCCGCTCCAGTCATTATTGCCAGGAAAGAACTCCAGACGGGCACTGCTGGCTGAAACATGGCAGCCATGTTAGCTGATGTTAAGTAAACACCACGGAGGAAAAGAAGCTGAGGGATAAATGGTCCTGTGAAGCCAAGAACCATCAGCAAAGGTATGCTTCTACGGAAAGGAAAGAAAATTGGAACAGTTGTCTAATTCTAGAGGTGGCTGGAACAGCTTTAACCCTTTAACTCACATGAGTGACCAAGACGGATTTCCTCCTTACAATTTCAATACAATACCAAACAGACAAGTGATGAGTATACACAAAACTATAAGTTAGGGGAAAATCAGTTGATCCAAGACTACATTTCTCCAAACTAGCACCATTAAATTGTATGGCAGACAGTAAGAAGAATTATGAAAGAGATCTTGGGAGTTAAGGTTTAAGAGGATTTTTCTAATTCTTTTTTCTAGTCATAAAAAATGACTCATCAACTCAGCAATTTTATTTTCGTTGATTGTTAGCAATAATAATCCGCTACACTTTCATTATAATCTTACTATAATATGTATTTAAAATAATTTTGAGTTACAGGTGCATTGGCTTCGTCTCATGCTGATGAGATATAATTTAGAATACCACTCACTCTCACTGCTGGATTAACAATGATAAAGTAATGTTTCTAACCTGAGAGACGGAAAACTCATGCAATTTTCCTTCAACGAGGAAAGCAGCACACATCATGACTGGAAAAGCTCCAGCATCGCGAAACAGGCAGAACACCAAAGGGTCGGCTTAAGTTTCCTTAACGAATTTTGTCACGATAACGCTATAAGTCCCAAATCCAAGCTGTGCTGAGTGGTTCTTTGTAACTACATTTCACCGTTGGTGACCGGCGGCCATCTTGAATTGATTTCCAGTCAACCTGTTTCAAGTTCCATTTAATCGAACAACTCAATAGCGTACAGCGCAGTAAGACACGAGGATGAAACTCGATTCTAGTCTAGTTAAACATTGATAGTAATCACGTGCATATTGTAACACCGGCTTCATGTAGAAAACAGGAATCATATAGGCAGGTACAAAAGTCGGACCGGATCAACTCGGACCGCAAAGTCCGGGTCGGATCAACTCTGATCAACTCGGAATCAGCTTTAAACAAAAATAGCTGCCAATAAAAAATTATTTGGTATGGAACTAAATTAGCCTCATTAGGCCACGTTACATAGTTTCTGTTTTCTTGCCATTCATACTACAGCTTTTCTTCCCACTCAGCCATCTCCCAAATTGATAAAGCTTATTGCAGCAGTACTTAGTTTCAGTGGCTTGCATATTTCAATAATAATATTGTTAATAAAAGGCTGTTGCTTTGTGTGTCAGACAAATGGCAGTAAGTTTGCAAGAACTAATGTTCCACCTGTTCTTATATATATTTTACAGAGGATCTTGTTCAAGCAGAAATGAGACGAATTTTTTCCAGTCCTTCTGTGGGAAATCCACAGTCCTGTCCTTCCCAATCAATTGAGGATCATAGTGCTTTGGCCAAGAATGCTGTTACGTCATTGACACAGCATGAATTTGTCGGAGAAACATCTGCTTCAACTAATAACCAACAACTGAAGTCCAGTTCAATCCAAAAAGTAACATTGTAAAGCGCAAACGTGTTGGTGCACCATCGTCCTTTTACAAAGGGAAGACTGTGCCATCTAAATCTAGCAAAACCGTTGTTAAGGAAGAACAAAGAAGACTTGTGGCCTTGAACTATCCTGGTAAAAAAGCTCCTCATGTTGATACGTTTAAAGATGATTTAGTGGTGTTTGATGGTCTGATAAGATTTCTTAATAATGATACATGTACAGAGCAGGCCGTAAGGTCGAAGATTGCTTGCAAGTTGAAGCAGAAGAGAGCTTTTTTTTGTGGACCTTCAGTGTCACATGCCGATCAGAAGATTTTGACTTTGTTAAAGTTGCCAATAAGCGCAACTCCTCCTGGGTCTGCTGGTGTTGAAAGAGATCTTGCAGAGATTTTTCATGATGATAGTGATAGTGAGAAATGGCTCGAAGTTTCATGCCCCAGTGTTACAAATATCAGGAATTTACAAGCAAGGTGCTATTTATGTACTTCTGAATACGAGCTTCACGGTATTCAAGGTAAGTACTTTTCAAAAAGCATGATTTGCAATGTGATTAACATGTACTAAGGTTGGAGTACCAAGCCCTCTATAGTTACAATCTGCCAAATGTAGCAGTAAAATCCAGTCAGTGCTAACAAATTCTGACAGAAAAAAAAACAAATCCCTGATACATAGTTACATAACTAAATAAAAACGTCAATACTGACTCTGACTTCCTATTTCTTCCATAACTTATTAAATTAATAATGTTAGCACATGTAGTTATGATGAACAAATAATATGCACGTAATGGACTAACTGGCAGAAGTTCCTTCCAAACAGTGGATGCAATCTGGGAATTATAAAAGCAGTGGGAGAAAAAATCAGAATCCTACCCTTTCTCTTATGTGCAAAGGAAATTAAAAATTAACATTGATTTTGCTTCTTGTTAAAAAACAAAGCTGCTTGCATGTGTATTCCTCCTTTGTATGATGTCATATTTATCTGAAAGTTGCTTTACTTGGTAGGAGGGTGAGATTGATGATTCAAGTGATAGTGATTTAGAGGTACAACCCATTCAGTCCAGTGACAGCTTGCAATCAACCAGTTGCCTTGGCAAAAAGGGGTATCCTTCAGTGGTGACTGATCATCATTCTGAGCAACATTTGTTGCCCGCACATGACTATCCTTCCACAAGTGGTATCAAAAACTATATATTGTCTGCCAGTGCCTCTTACACCAAACAATGGAAGTTCTGCCACTGGTGTACCAAGGACTGACAGAAAGGATGCTCCTTTTGTAGACCAGTTACAAGAGATGTTTGCCCAGCTATCTGGCAGCACCTTGTATGCCACAGCTCAATCATCATCTACAATGGGTGATGCTATTGACAGGATTCTATTGCTGACTAATGGAGACCAGAAGGAAGGTTACTTTCTCCTCCCTTCTTTTTTATGACAAATCTTTCTTAGCTGTTAGTGACATCATTTCCCCCACAAAGAAGGGCTTTTTGTTGTTATTTCATATTTTCAAATTAAAGCGTTTATTTCCCTTATAAGTTTATTCCATTGATTTAATTGGTGTCGTGATACTTTCCAAATTATTAGAGGTGGTGGTTTGTATGTGTGTGTTGAGAAGTAGGGGGGGGGGGCTGGAACGATAGTCATAGGATCAGAGATGTCAGAAAAGTCAAAATATCTGAATATAATTATAGCAGATTGTGCTTTTTAACTTGACAGCAATGAGTGAACAAAGTACAACATACAAATGAAAATGTGCTTTATTTTGGGTCACTATCTGATAAAATGTTATCCAACCGCTGAATGATTCAACCTGTTTTATAAGCTGTCTGTTGAATGACCTATTGTGGTTTCAGGAAGTCTCCAACTCCTTCATGGGACATTCCCTGGGCCAAGCAAGGATGAAATAACAACTCCTCCTGGGTCTGCTGGTGTTGAAAGAGATCTTGCAGAGATTTTTCATGATGATAGTGATAGTGAGAAATGTTTCGAACTTTCATGCCCCAGTGTTACAAACGAGCAAAGCATTCCTCATGCCGGTAAATAATCCCCCTTTCAGAGAGCTTGTCATAACCAACTTGTTGTCAATGCCTAGAATCTTAAAATGGGACTTTTGATTCTAGTCAATGAACATTTTAATATCAACCTTGAATACAATATTATGAACCACTTATTAAGTGAGAGTGAGGACTTTACGGGAAAATCTCAAACTGAGACCTTGCCGTATTGACTGAGTGATAGCGAGGTCAATACGGCAAGGCTGAAGTTTGAGATTTTCCTGTAAAAACCAAACATTTGAGCTTAATAACTTAAGTTGTTTATTAGATGACTTATTTACTTTGGTTTTGCAAGCCTATAATCGGCCCCTTTGGCATTACGGGAGAGTAATGCCCTACAATTGGCCAATCGGAGCATGCATTATATCGGCTACAAACAAGCCATATAATAAGGCATTTTAATAGCTTGTTTGGCTTATTTTTTCACTTATCTATAGTGTGGGAGGTGCAGTGACCTAATGGTTAGAGTGTTTGACTCCAGGTCAGATGGTCCGGGTTTTGAGCCCTCACCAGGGTCATTGTGTTGTGTTGGACAAAACACTTTACTCTCATAGAGCCTTGCTGCACCCAGGAGTTTGATTGGGTAGTGGCAAATTGTTGGGGCAACCTGACAGAATGCTGGTGAGTAACCTGCGATGGGCCAACATCCCATCTAGAGAGAGTAGCAACACTCTAAGCCATTTCATGCTACAGAAACTGGAGTTAAGTGCCGGCAGCTGTATGAGCTCGTTTGGCTCAGAAAGGCTTTTAGTTATCTATAGAACCAGTTGATTTTATCAGGAAATATTGTTTTTATTTACTTTTCGTTTGTGCCTTCATTTCAAGATAAATGATAGATTTTTTTTCACCCTTTTTAGCCTGTAAGAAGGAAACATGCGTTGACTCTCCAGAACATGTGATGGCCGAGTCTAAGTCTATGACTATTTAAGGCGGTATACAGCTTATAGATTTCAACAGAATGCATAGGTCCATGCTTCAGCAGTTAATGGTTCTGTACAAAGATCCTACTTTGGATATGCGAAAATCGCCTGACGTGAGCTTTACTGGAAAAATTGCAGCAGATGTTGGAGGTCCTACAAAGGAGTTCTTTCACACTGCTATCGAGGCCCTCTTAAAAATGGATCCTTTCTACCGAATGCAGTTATTCACAGGCGAGCTAGGTCATTGTGTTCCAATATGCAACATGGATGCTTTATCAAGTGGCTGCTGCCTGATGGTGGGCAAACTTTTAGCGCGCAGTTTTTTGCATGGTGGGACTGGGCTAATTGGTCTGGCACCTGCTGTGGTAAAGTACCTAACGTCTGGCTCAGTTGATGAGGCAAAAGACGTGGTAACAACTGCTGACATTCCTGATGTAGACATACAATAGTCATATAGTCATACTGTACATTGCTAAATCATCAGTGTTTTTTCAGTGCATTAATTTTTGTAAGACTAACTTTTTCATTTGTTGTTGCAGATGAACAAACTAGCAAAACTATGTTACACACGATGTTGGTATTCATAACAGGATGCCAGACTCTGCAGTCTGTGGAGAAGATGTACGTGATGTTTAACAGTGATCATAAGAAGTTATATTTAGAATCAGATAGTTGTTTCAACAGAGTTCATCTTCCTTTGTGTCATAATAATACGTACCAGGAATTCTATAATGCTTGCCTTACATCACTGGAATTTGGTGGGAAGGGGTATGGTCAATTTTAACACGCCTCTCTGTCAAACGTGTGGAACAGTTTAAATTTGTATCGCTCGTTTTGCAGAACAAGTTTTGTTACACTTGTGACACAGTGGTTCAACGAGTTTGATAATGCCAGTTATCATCTCATGTAGCGGTAAAATGTATACCGACTTTGTTCAAGTTACAGTTAGCATCACCTATGTAATCTAAACAATGGAATGTTCTATATTCAGTGGTGTTTATCATTCCGGGAAGTATTTCTTATACAATGACTACGTTTTTTGGATTATTAAAAGACCGATGTTTGTTATTTCTAACTAAGACTACCTTTAATGAAGTTAAAACAATAGGGGGTATACATCCATAATAGTCGGCACCATAGTAACCTGCGATCAAACGAATGTTTCCACGCTGTCATTTACTCTTCTCATGCGAAATGGGGTAAGAAAAGTTATTTAAAATGCAAACCCATTGACCGGATGGTTAATACCATCAATATTTTTGACTTTCTCTGGTTCTCGCGCGACTTAGACTACGAGCAGTCCCGCATTTACGGATAGTTGCGAGGGCAAACCACACGCGAACGTGAAAATCACCTCGAGGAGACGTGTCACGGCGGCAAGAAAAAGTGATTCTCGATCACGCGTGTGGGTGCGCTTCCCACTCCACTGCATGGCACTGCTCGTATTCTACGTGTGGCTGCAAGTGTCTGTTACACAAATGCAATTGAACAAAGGAATAAAATTCAACACAATAGAGAGGGCATCAAGAAACTTCCCTGTCTACTTTTTTTTTGTTAATTTTTAGCATCAACAGTCCATTTCTTCAGTTGTGAAAGCGAGGGTATTCTTTCACCAAATACCAGCATTGCTAACGAGGTCAATTTAGAGTTAAACTTCAGTGATAAAAGAACTGGCCAAAAATATCAAAAGCAAGCCCGTTTGTAATATCGATTGAAGACCCCGGATAATACCTTATAACAGCAGCAATTTTGCTCTAAAAGCAAGTTTATATACTACAGGCACGATATATGGTAGCCTAACTATCACGAGTTGCAGGCCTTCTAGTTAGATCACGCACTCGAAGATATACATCAATTCCATAGTTGGGACTTGACTGAAGAGGGTCCTCGAAATGTAACTGTTGAAGGCCTTCCTCACTGAGATTTACCTCCGTGATCGGAATCTGTATGTCACCCTGATCGAATTCATTAGATTCGGGCCCCTCTGGATCTTCTCCAAACGAGTCCATTTTACCATTGACAAGATCTTGTACGGCGGTGTCCCTTGCATGTGACGAGGAAATGATGCCATTGGTCCATATCATTAAAGGTGTCCGCCTGTGTTCGGTGCGGAGATCATGGCGATTGTAAGCTTCAAGAAATTCAGCTACAGCCCTGTTGATGATTGGTACGAAAACATAGTGCAGTGCAAACAAATCTATGTCAGACAAACAGTCGAGCTCAAAGTTATCTTCAAGAAAATAGAATATAGAATAGTAGAGTTGTAAAACATGAACAAATACTTCTCGCCATAGTCTTTCTATTCGTTGGTTATGAACACTAAGACAGGCAATATGACTGCCTCGGTCGAGCCCGCGCACTTCTATCATATATCTCGTAACGTCGACGTTTTCGCCTCCTCTGTCTGACCTTACGCGCGATGGGATGCCGTAGCGAGCTGTCGCTGACAGGAACAGTGCAATAACGGTACTTGCTGGATTGTTATTAGAGCAATGCATATATGTTATAAGTCTGGAGTAACCATCGATAGCCCCGTGTATCACCATCCTCCATCGGATTAAGCTATGATGGCCATCAATGTGCCAAAGGGCGTTTGGACCTGAAACACTGAGTACGACGGCGGATTACCCTCATTCTTCTCATGCAGACATTTACAGGGTCAACGCGAATCATTGACAAACGGGCCCTTTCGCGTTGAACATGTATGCCTAGTCTCCTTAGGTGCCGGCCCTCGAAGAAAACTGGCCATTAGCTTAATTTAACGATCATACCTCAGACATCTTAAAAACGTGTTTGTTTTGAAACTTTGAGAATTTTCTTTTTGAAATTGCAAAAAAATGTTTTCTGTTGAATTTAACGTACCGAAAATGGTGAAAAAAGTATCTCCGTTTATGTCACAAAATGGTATTGAAATGAGATTCAATTTTGCATGAAACTAAATCTGTGCACACTTTCTAGCTAACACGTTTTTCAAAACTGGATAAAAGCCTGCCACATTTTGAGTTTCATAGCTCATTTTCTTTCATAGCGAATACCTTGTTTTTGACAGGTGTCAATTGACAATAACATGGTTGTCCAATATTAAGGATGCATGACTTGGTCGACCTGCCGCTCACCATGTGTTGACCATGAAAAAAGGGTTGCATGGTTTTCTATTTCTATGCATGCATGTGGTTCTGTCCCTGTATTTATGATGCATGATTCTGTCGGGCATCTTAGCACATTTTGCGGGCTAAAATGGAGAATTGGGAGGCTAAAATATATTTTAGCCCGCTACAATAAACCTATAATAAATAATTTCAACACTAACAAATAAGCTTTATCGAGCCTTCCTTTCCCAACTTTATATGGCAAAATTTTATAATTAAATTCAATTAATTAGTTGAAATTCTGGTTCGCGTAAGAGTGGTTTTCAATTGAGTGTCGTAAAACCAAAACCAAAGTTGTCACATGAAGTTGACACAAAGCGCGGGAAAACGAGTGCCAACGAGAGTCACGATAGGTTTCACTTGCTGGAAAACTTGGCTGGCTCAAGGCTAGACAGAGTCGGAGTCGTAGTCGGAGACGTAAGAGCGCTTATGACCTAGTGAAAATCGAAAATCGAAGTCATAAGCTCGACGGAATCGGAGTCGGAAGAATCAGAAAGTTTCCATTTCTTCCGATTCCGTTTACGACTCCGTCGCTTATGATCCAGTGAAAACTATATTGTCGGAGTCGGAAGCAGAAGCGGAAGAATCAACCAATCACAACGCCCGGAAACGAACATTGTGATTGGTTTATTCTTCCGCTTCTGCTTGCGACTCCGACAATCTAGTTTTCACTAGATCGAAAGCGACGGAGTCATAAGCGGAATGGGTGTTCTGCTTCCGACTCCGTCGGTTTGATTTTCACTAGATCGTATCACTTTACGCTTCTGATTATGACTCCGACTACGACTCCGTCGCTAGTGAAAACCAGCCTTTAATGCTCACTTGGTGGTTAACTTGCTGATTCACTTGGTTCACTCCGTGGTTCTCTTGGTTCAGTCGCTTAATCAAGTGAACACACAAGAGAACCAAGTGAACGTGAGCGGTTCAACATTATTTCGTTCTGTAACACTTGAAATTTACGATAAGTTCCGTTTAAACTGATCATTTGTTTTTCGTTCAGCTGGGCATTTACGCACTGCAATTTTAGCTGATACAATATAGGTACCCTATCTAAGGATCGCACAGGGAACACAATGCAAACAGGGACAAAAAGGATACCCTATCTAAGGATCGAGAATCTCAAAAACCCTACCCTATCCGGCGGTACATACCTATACGCTACATAGGCCAGATAAGGGAGTACCCCCCTCGGGGAGAATTGGACAAGGATTCTAGTATCAGATATGGTTTCCAAGGTTTTATTCATGTTTAATTGAATTGTCAATCTATCTCCTTACACAAAGTAAATACAGGATCCATTCTTGAAACCATAATCGATTAGCAAATGGGAATGGCTAGTGGTAAATGACAGCTTGTGATCTTGTTACCTTCTTTAACTCAAAAATTATGGAATATCACTTCATGAGTTTCAGAGATAGATTGAGCACTACCAATTTCAAGTCACTGACTTTTAAAAGTTGGATTCAGTGTTTGTTGGAAAACTGAAACATTGATCAGGAGTGAACCGAAAAAGATTCTGCGATGCAAAACTTGCGGCGCAAGGAAAAAAAACACAAATCCTTACAAACTTTAACTTCTACATCTGGTGCCCTAAAAATGGTAGTCTCATAAATTTATTTAATGGTCTCATCATTTGTGGTTCCTCCAAAGTTGCGTCTCACAGTGTTTGTTCAAAAGATGTAAAATAGCCATAAAATGCACAAAATCTATCGTGTTTTGTCTCTCAACGCTTTCGGTTGGTTGGTGATCGCAAAATCAAGAAATTAACTATTTACGGCTATCGCTACTTTGGACGGGTCCCTTCTTTCGCGTAGCTAAAATGCGTACCGATTTCATAAAATGTAAGTGTTTCTTTTAATATAATTATGGAGAGATGAAAAGGATAAATCTCGTTGAAGAGAATTTATAAACACTTCAAAACAGACTACGAGAAACTCAAAACAAATATTAAATCATTTTGATGCAGCTTGTTGTAGTTTTTTTCCACCGTTTTTCCAAACACATCAAGTAGCGTTTGTGATCATATCTCTCAGAGGATCACTAATTTCGGAATTTCCTAACAACCGTAGCATTTTATCGCTAATATTCACGGGATCGTTATTTTTGGTGTTGCTGTGGTAGGTTAAAAATAGCTTGGTTGCATGGTGTGAATACTCTGGTGCGATCGCTCATGACAACTTTCTTTATTTAAAAAATATTGTTATTTTATACTATTATTGCTGTTTGAGTAACTGCGTAACTTGGTTATTTTCTTGCCCCAGGCGCATGAGCGGCCGCGCCTTGTTGAAACTGGCGCATCATGGACTGCAGGCCCTGGGTTCCACCTGAAAGAACAATGATGATGTCATCCGATGCAGTCTTCACATTCCAACACAACAACGAAAAGTTAAGTTTTTATGATACATCAACAAAAGAATTCGTGACAAATCTGGTTAAACTAATCTTACCTACCACACAAACCACCGTCAGACCTCTATTAAGCAGTCACCCTCTGGAAATAGCCAGGTACGGTGGCCGCTTAATAGGGGGTGACCGCTTATTGGAGGTTTGAATGTAATTTGGATTCTATTTTCCCATGTTGGCTAAGGACACAGTTGGTTTTTATAAACTTTTCAGCCAATCAGAATCAAAAGCTTCACTTGCAACTTTTTGCTCTTTTTCTTTTGGTTTTCCAAACTTCATAGGTAATCAAAGAACACAAAAACACACCAGCAGCTTATTAGCACCTTTTTGTTGGCATTTCAAACTTGCCAGCCGATGAAAGTTTGAATAACAACCTTTTTTATTCGGCAGTGGCCATTTGCAAGCGGAAAGAGGATTTTACGTT
>Ga0126339_10000939_pt1 | contig 18291 bp, 12 predicted proteins | sample OrbTmetagenome_2_FD_92532 | JGI IMG/M metagenome (GOLD analysis project Ga0126339, IMG submission 92532) | Coral microbial communities from Petempiche,Puerto Morelos, Mexico - Orbicella T R C metagenome | ecosystem: Host-associated > Invertebrates > Cnidaria > Coral | place: Petempiche,Puerto...
ACAAAGATGGAATCTTTAAGAAGTGGAGCTGTGGTAGAGGAGTTGAAAAGGCAGTTTGGGGTCCATGGAATCCCAGCAGAAGTGGTTTCAGATAATGGTCCCCAGTTCAGCAGTAGCGAGTTCCAGGAATTTGCCAAAGATTATGGCTTTAAGCATACCACCACATCACCACATTACTCCAAGGCTAATGGAGAAGTGGAGAGAGCTATCCAAACTGTCAAGAAGTTGTGGTGAAAGAATGATGACAAGCACTTGGCCTTGCTGGATTATCAAACAACACCATTACCAGACATTGAACTGTCTCCAGCATAATTACTCATGGGTCATCGACTGAGAAATAAGTTGCCATGATGGAATGTCTGCTTCAGCCTGCAAGCAACAACCAGCAAGAAGTCTCCAGGTATCTGGAGAAGACCAAAGAAACCCAGAAGAAATACCATGACCGCCATGCAAGCAAGGACATGAAGAAACTTCAGCCTGGGAAAAAAGTTCAATTGCAGCCTTGGACGGACTCCAAAGAATGGAAGCCAGCCACTGTGGTCAAACATCACCATACACCAAGATCCTATGTAGTGCAAGCTGAAGACAGCAGAAAGGATCGTCGCAACCGGCAACATCTAAGAGTTTGCCCAGCTCCAGGACATGGTAGTTTGAATGCAGAATTGTCTTCTGGACCAAACTGTAATCTAGGACAAGGAGCCGCCAAGGGATGAACCTGACCGACCTACAGCTCCCACTGTGTTACAGGATATGCCGTCCTTAGAGCAACACCCAGAACCAGCAAAGGAGAACAGTGCAGGTCCAATTGTCACCCGAAGCAGCAGACAAGTAGTGAAACCTGACCGGCTTGACCTATAGACCAATCTGAGATTGCAAAGACTGTTTTCAGTTGTTGAGTTATTTTGCTTTAAACCAGGAACAGTGACATTTATTTTAAGCCAAAATATTGTTTTATTTTAGTTTATTTTTATTTTATTCTTCAAGTTTTATGTTTCGGAAGGGAAGGATGTGACATCAATTGCATCAATTGACATCAATTGAGTTAGACTCTCCCCTCCCTAGCTAGCCATTATGTGTTGATATATCACGTGACGAAGCACGAGGAATAATTACATTTCCCTTGTCAGCCATCTTGACTGTGTCTCTACATTACAGTATTCTCTTCAGATCTGTTGTTTTGTTTTGTTAGCAAAATATTGTTCCATTTTTAACTCTTCCTTTGTAATGAACCTGATTAAACACATCTCTTCACATCTCTTGATAACCAAACCTCCAGATAAGCAAGAGACCAGAAAACTGAACTTACATACAAATTACTCTTAAAAGGTTCAACTTTTTAAAGTGCTAAATACCAGTACTTGACCAATATGAAAAAAAGTGGTAAATATAAACATTTTATGACAAATATTATCTTTGGCTAAATTTACATTGAGGTCCTTTAAGGGGGGTCATGCATGCATATATGTATGTCCCCTATTTGAATTTTGAAATCATTTCATGGCAAAATGTTTGGAAGGTCCATACATCACTGTAGGAATTTCAACACAAGTCAAGTCATCATTCATCATTTCAACAGCCTCAAAATTACTGAACAATATCATGTTGCATGTCAGAATTCTGATGTGTAAATGGGTTGTTGGAGTGTAAATAGGTGCTAGATTAGAGCAATGGGTAAAAAGAAGTAGCTGCAATTTACAGACTCTATCATACCTTGAGTCCTCTCCCATATCTCCTGGCCTTGCTCCCCTCACCAGCCTTATTTGCATTTTCTATTGCTTGCTTGTAATTTTTCTCTCTTTCCAACAACAGCTCAATATCAGATGAACTTCCTTCGGAAACCTGATAAAGACATTAAAGGTTATTAAACAATTCCAATCATTTTCTGAAAAAAAAAAACTACTAAGCAGATTTCCAAACATTGAGAAAGATTTCTAGAACTGAAGAGATTCAAACATATTTTCACTGCAAAACAAAAATGTTTAAATCATTCATTACTAACACAAGGCAAGGACCTTTAGTTAGCAAATTTTGATGTGATCAACTGCACACGTAAATTATTCAAAAATATATATTTAAATTATAATTTTTTATGTGTAACAATTATCATGATTTATTTTCAGCAGTAAAAATCAACACTGCAGCAGCACGTTATATAATAAAAGGAGCTACTTTTAAGAAAATAACTAACTTTATTTTTACTGACGAGAAAATAAAAACAATTTGTTAATTTGACCTGTTGGTTACTGCTTGTTGCTGGTGCAGAAGGAAGTAAGACTGGTGTCGGATCTCGATGTTCTGCACCATCTTCTCCTGGAGCAATACATTGAAGTTCAGCCTACAAGATAAACTCTAATATCATTACATGTACTTTGAGTGTATCAGTCCTGTAGACAGATGGATACAGGCAAATTTTGGAGGCAACCAGCAAAATAGGGATGCAGACTGTCCGGCAGTTTACAGCCTCTGTACTGTCTTGATACTGTGCCTAGAGGTATTTAGAATTCAGTGCAGATTAAAAGTAATAGACTGTTTTTGATTAAAATACAGCTTGGCAGTGAGTCCTAGAGGACACAAACAAACAAAATTGAATGAGCATGTTTATTCATTTCTCTTGTTTGCGCCTCTAGGCCTTGCTATAAAGCTGAATTTTAATGTATCGAAAGTACTGTAGCCTGCTGTAAGGTGTTGTAAAGTGTGCAAATATTAAACAATAAATTATTATTGGATGAGGTTTTTGTGATAATTATCCACAATAATCAAGGTCGAGGCAGGGGTTATCAGCCAAAGCCAAAGGCTAAGGCTGATAACCCTCAGCGAGACCTTGATTATTATAGATATCACAAAAACCAAATCTAATAATTGTTTTATTATATATTGAACGAAAAAAAAAATTGTCATGACAGTCATGTTTTTTCACTGACGGCAAGCAACACAAAGCGCACCAACTTGACATGATTACCCTTAGAAATCATGCACTGCGGTCATACATGACATGGGTACCCATGACCTTGAGTGTCCTTAACATGATTATTGTATAATCTGCAGCTAGATGATATCACAAGCACTGATTTCGAAAATTCACTGTACGCTTTCGGCCAATCAGAAAAGAGATAGTGAGTTCAAAGTATAATAATCATAATATCACAACCATACAGTACCGCCTGAAGCTATGGACCCATTAGGTTGCGGTAAAACCTCGTCTTTGCCGCGTGCTCCCACCTCGCGTGCACCGCGGGTGAAAATATGGAGCACCGCGGTAAAGACGAGTGCGACTGCAATTGAAAAAATACTGCGGCAAAACAGACGAGGTAAAACCTCGGGGAAGTAATGTATGTGTATCGAGTAGAGTGGCATTTTTTCATCAACATTGCTTGTAAACTCCATCATAATCCGGAATCAAGAAACACGCTCAATGGAAAGTCGAACGGTTAACATGTAAATGCCTATCCTCTAGTTTGTGTTGCTCTTTCGAAATGTACATGTGCTGACTATTAGTAAGCGCTTTTATGAACTCTGACGACACTTTTCGTAGCCGTTCTAATAGGGTTCACAAGGCTTTGAAGGTCACTTGATCACAGCGGCAACTGGATGGAGTGGTCCACTACTGCCGTAATCAACAACGCGTTGACCGTAATTGCGGCTACACGCACTAAACGTTACCAGTTTCAGGTAAAACTTTAACTGTTCGTCCTGTAGTTGTTTTTTTTTTTAATTTTAAAATCGATGGGTGGGAAGTAGTAACACAACTTCGTGATTTAGTATTGGAAACAACAGAGGTCAGGAATCAGTGGAAATCAAACATGAAGCATCTTTTGATTTCCGCGAAAGGTCATGTGAAATGTTAAGAAAAATCTACTAGCCTAAACTGGTGAAAGGTTTTGATTCTCCTTTTGATCAAGTGTATAAAGGCGAATAATATATTTCCCTATAGGAATCTTTGCCTAAAGGATGGTTACATGTGTTGAATGCCTTCAGGAATAAACAAGAGTCGCTGCTTGAAAAAACGCTTATTAATAAATTCTTTGTCGGAATCAGTGGAAATTCTATCATTTGGAGATACAGATAAACGAAGCGGGAGAAACTACGTACACACTGAAACTCTTCGAAAGGTAAAAGATAAAAAAGAAAACAGTTGATACCAAAAAACATAGATTACTATACCATAAGCCTTAGTTCCAAAAGTCTGTGGATTTCAATATGAAAATAGCGACATGTCTTTTGTCGGCAAAGCAACCTTTGAGCTTTTTCCAACATTTTGATCAGAATTGTAACAAGCCAAATAACAAGCCTTATCGCGACCACCTAAGAAGGTTGTTACTTTCCCGCTGAGCCTTCAATGAAGACAGTGGCCGAGATACATCTCATAAGATATCGCATTTGCGTTGAAGCCGAAAGCTATTTTGACCATAGTTTATCCACCGTCTCGTTCTCGATAAATTTAGTGGTGAGTATACCGTGGGACCAGGCAAATTTCATTGGTTGCCAGAAAGTAATTTGACGAATTACAAAGTGGCTAATTGATCGACCGATAGGTTTTCGATTTGCATAACACTCACGAGTTTATAAATGACACACTTTGAAATTTAGTCTAAAAAGAGCTAAGATTTTTAATTTTACATACTCTGAAGTGTAGACCATGTTCAAAGCAGAAGACTTTGTTTGACGATGTAGTTTCACGTATGTTTTGATCACATGTCACCGACATGTCACCGACGCAGTCAAGCAAAACGAGCTGAGCGATAAATGTCAGTTTGGTTTTGTGACCGTTCTTGCTTTCACTTTGTGCTATTAAAGTTATGTTACATTTGGAGGGCTGTTATTAAACAGGTAGATGTAACAAAGCCGATGAAGATTTCTCTTACTCATGGTTTGGTCTCCTAAGAAAATGTTTGAACTTAAGGAAGGGTTCCACGAATTTACAGTTAATAAGCTTACATCTCGATTGGCTGCAAGGAACCAAAGACAAAACTTGGACCAGAAAAACTCGGATTGCTGATTCGATGACAGCTATACAAGAAGGCATAAACAGCAATTGCTGTTTTTATTTACTAGTAAATCAGTGATCGGAGTTGACCCAGTTTTGTAACTGCCTGCTACAAAGCGCAGCGGATATAAACAGAGAAGTACGCGTGGTATTATGGCAACAAAATAAATCGGAATTGAAGTTAAATGTATTGCTCCGGTTTCTTCTCATCAAAGTGAATTTCAGAGACATTCCAGCCTTGAGCATTTAGTCGTTTCCTGGTCATTTGCATGATGCGTGGACATGAAATAGCAAACACGTCATTGCTCTGTCGCGTTCTTCTCGGCAAAATGGAGTGCTTTTAAATCACAGCGTTTAAGAACTGAGACATTATATTTTACCAAGTTACAGATATTTTTGGTGTAGTTCATACAATGCAGCTACCAAATGTTTTTTTGTGTTATCAATCTTGTAACTGACATGACTGATCAGCTTTATCGAATGCTTCTTTGGGACGAAAAGGCGGAGATTCAAGAGCGAGCATTCAAGCACGCTTTGTCGCGAAGAAACAGAAAACGAATTGCTATCCAAACCTGACGCGTCTTCTTTACCGAGGTAATACCTCGTCCAAACGTTGCCCTGGCAGGACGAATGCTGACCTCGGTTTTACCTAGGTAAAGACGAGGTCGAGTGCGGGAATACCGCGTCAATGATGCGTGGAGGCCCCGCGGCAAGAACGCGGGAAAGGGGGTTAATATTTTCAGGTGGTACTGTAAGTCTATGTAAATATCACAACTTCTGAATTCTAATCCAGACTGTGCTTAAGTAACACTCCACAGACAACGAGTCAGGTTTGTCACAAAGTTTTGAAATACAGCTATTATGGCTTTACTGTTAGAATACGTCACTCAGATGAATAGCCAGGCAAGTAGCTGTCCATAATCATGAAAATAATAGATGAGGTGTTAGAGTTTTTTTTGTCAGTAGTGGACTACTTTTGGCAACTATAAAAACTTATATAGACACAGGTCTGTACAATGTACATGAACACAAGCACAACTGTACATTTTTTGTTTTCATACATACACTGTACTTTGTCAAAGTATGGTTTAAGAAGACCTTGGCAGTGATACATGTACATCAAAGATTTGTTTTTTTAAAGTAAAACTAGGAAATTTAACTTGTTATGTTGTGTAAGAACCTTACCAACAACTGAGGGTCATTTTCATCAAAGTCGTTGTCGTCATCATCATCATCATCCATATCTACATCATCCATCAGATTAGCAGATTGTCCTCCTGGCTCTAAACAATATAAAGGTTTTTTAGACTGAGAAAGACTTCATTCGACCAGTGTTTTTATAACATGTTTGGCTATCCACCTACATGCAAACAATCAAAAGGAATTGAATTCCTACATGTGGAAGATGTATTTCAAGTTTTGAATGATGTGAAAGTACAAATGTTTCAACAAAATAAGATTGTTGTCAGTATTTTGAATATTATAACAGCAGCACACCCCAATAACAGCTATGAATTTAGACTATAGAAAAGTTATGCCACAAAAAACTGTCATAAAGTAACATTGTTTCCTTAGAAATATGTCTCATTAAAAATCCCAGGTTAAATCATAAGAACACTTACTTTTTTTCTTTACTTTAGACTGTGATTCCCCCTGTAGCGCAGCCAACTCTGCCTCAAGACTTTCATCATCATCATCGTCATCGTCATCATCGGCACCTCCTATGCCTCCAATCCCTAAGTCAGCCATTTCTTCTGGACTGATATCAAGACCAAGCTGTAGAAACCAAAAAACATAATAACATCTAAAAATTCAAGCAAGATCAGTGCAAGGAGCTGTCAGAAATGGCACATCTTTAGAAATTTACCCTGAATTTTTTCAGGTTGGTTAACTAAAATCCATGTCTTGAAACATTTCTCACTTGCCTCCATCCCTGGTTTTGTCAGTTACCCATTATTTCTTTGCTGTTTTTATTTGAAAAGCTATTATTTTATTTGTAGGTAATTTAAACATTGGGATGGTGACATAACCCTGTTAGACAGATGATTTTTGGTAGAGGTACTCAAATTTCTCAGGGCCATGTGCATATTTTCTCCTTCTTTAAAAATATGTGCACAGTCGAGTAGAATCGAGAACGATAGTGGCAGGGTACTCTGCTGTTGCTCCTTTCCCAGCATAGCTAACACAGATAGGCCCAGATAATGAGAACATTTGGGACCAGAAACAATAGCCCCCTCCTTCCCCTTTCATCCAATCACCTGCAATATAGCTGACATAAGTCTTTCAATTAATACTGGTAACAATTTAAGACCACTTATATGTTTCCTCTTTTGAAACAACAGAAATAGGGAAATTTTGAGTTAGTGTTTCTACAAGTAGCTTAAATAAATGCGAAACACTGTTAAAGCAATGAAGGGTGTTATTTTACAACGTCATATTATAAACTTAAGAAGTTTACGATCTGAGTCATGTCAAAGTTCATCTCCACACCAGCCCTTCGACTACACTATTGACCGTGAAGACAATCTAGTGAAACGAGCAATGCAATATACAATACCAGATTGGAAAGGTCGTTCTTCTTTTTCCCTTCTTGAGGGTGAGGAGGTTTCTTTTTCCTGCTAAACATTCTGTTAAATGTACTAAAATTTTGCAAGTCAGGAGGAGCTCTTCGTCTTTCCGTTCTAGTATTGTCCAGCGGAGTTGATTTTAGAGTAGAGTCCCAAAATGCATTGCGGTGGTGGTGAAAAATGGCGATTTTGCTCCGACAAACTGTTAGTACTAAAATTGTCAGAAACTTGTTTGTCTATATATTGTCATCGCGTGGAAGTCGGCTCTCTCTTTAACAGGAAACGAAAATGCCTGTTCTGCTTGAAAGAAGTCGCCCGACCAAAGACCAGCAGAGAGCCGTGCACGCGTACATTCGGCGACAAAGAGAGAAGGGCAAACAGGCTCTTGCCGAAAGCAAAGCGAAGGAGGAGGAAGAAAAACAGCGAAAGAAAGAAGAAGAGAAAAAGAAAGAAACAGTGGAAGATGTAAAAAAGGAAATTGCTGAATTAGAGTCGAAGTTGGAACAACTGAAGGAGAAGAAACACGAGCTTTTTCGCAATTCAAGCGAGCTTTAAATTATGAAAATGAAATGAAGAAACAGCAAGAAAATCAAGCTTCATTGAAGGCATCTACTTGTATAACTTTAGCAGGCAGTTCTAGAGGCGTTCAGGGTTTGGCTACAGGGCAGGCTGCGTTGACACCCACAGCACACCCACAATCTTCCCTTGGGGATGCTGCTCCAAGTTCAGGTGTGATAACATGCACTAGCAATGTTTTAAATTACGGTAAATTATCAAAACCGTCAATGCCTTCTGCGCGCAACCTATCTGACATGGATGTTTGGTAATTGAATCCAATCTAACTCAGTCTACTGATTGAATATGATTGCATTCGATTGCAGCAACTTTTGGCCACCTACATGTAGTCAATACTTTTTGAAGAGTGTCTTTTGGAATGAATAATAATTATCTACCCTCACCCATGCAGTGCTCAAATTTTCATGGACCTAAAACAGCTATGAATGTCATATTCATTCCTCTGTTGGCAGAAGAAAAATGGTGACTGGTACATCTACCCATAATTCTTAGGACACAAAAACTTTAACAGTGCTCATAAAAATGTGCAGAAAAGTTCTCAAGCCTTCAAACCTAACATACACAATTTTGTTAGCGCAGAGACAAATACTGCAAGAATGTGGCTCTCCTTGTACTCTGTGGGCTGTGTAAGGTTCGCACGGTATAATTTGCAGTAAAATGTACAGCCACCATCCTTTTTCCCATGGATAATTTCCTGGGTGTAATACTCTCTATGTTGCTCAAAGAGACTATATCAGGGGAGATTCAGAGAGTGGTGTTGATGTGATGAGTTAATTCATACAGTAGATAACTTGTACATACATGTAACATGATCACACAATATGCCTTGAATTCAGGTGTGATCAGAAGACAAGGAAGTCCTCCACATCCTCTCTCAGGTTTTATTCAGGCACAAATCCATTCTCAACAAATGCAGAGTCTTCAAGTTGCACATGCTCCTTACCCACCACAGACAACTCAGATGCCAGTCCAAGCTGCAGTCCAAGAGAGATTTCCTGTATTTCAACATGGCCAAGTGCAGGCACCCGTTATTGCAGGCAATCAGGTACATCTCAAAATATAACAACTACAAGCGGACCTTCCTCTGCAGACACCCACGTAATAAGGACACCCACTTGTAACAGACAGTTTTCTTTGTCTCTTAAATTAGCCTGCTTTATGCAGACACCCAGATAATGCAGACACTTCTGCATGTCCCTTTGATGTCCATATTAACATGACAGGCAAGTTCACTTAATGTTTATAAAACATAGTAGATTTTGGTTGTTTCAAATAATTGGACATTGCATTTAGAACACCTCTTTTTCCTGGAGTTGAACTTAATGCCTAGGGAAGAGCAGTAATCCACCCAAAATGTCACCAAACAATTGAATTTATGTAATGTTAAAGATACACTGAATATTCATTGCAAAAGTAGACGGAAGCCAAGGAGTGAGTGACAACTGGCAACAAATTGAATGTAATATCTAGAACACTTATACATGTAACTTTGTCACAGCCTGAAAGTCATTTTCAAGAAAAGCATCATGCCCCTCGTCAACTCACCCCTACTGGTACAGGTTCAGAATCACAGCCTCAGTTTAACAGACAACTGCTTCAGCAAGGTGGACCGTCCCAGCAGGTAAATACATCCTATTATCAGCATAATGAAACACATTATCTGGCTACATTTCAACTACATTACACAGTTGTATAAAACAGGCACCTGAAATGGAAGGAGCTGATGAGCAAAGCAAAATCACAGGTTTCCCAAGCTCCTTGGGTAGTTGGGAGCCGTGAACATTATTTTATGACATTGCATAACAGTGTAAGAGGAAATATACCTTCATCCACCCTGAGCGTGAGAAGTTTGAACCTTAGGCCAGGTCGCTAAGTTTTTTAATAACACCTCATTTGACTGCATGCAGCGAGAGCTTTTCCAGGAATTGGCACCCTTTTATTCCATATCAGTGTTGGTGAACCTCGGATACAAAACAGGAATGTGAAGGAAAACTATCGTACGTGATGTATGTGGAACTTTGAGGCAATCGGGGCATATAGAGAGGAAACCATTGAAACTGAAACTCGCTGAAATCGCATTGAAATGGTCTCATAACGGCATGGAGACAAAAGTAACACACAGAAGAGTCAAAGTAAGTCGTTTATATTCAATTTCTTTTCCATATTTTGAACTGTCACATACGATCGTTACATTCCCATACAAACCCTTATATTTATGCTGTTACATAATGCCATATAATAATGTTGATGGCTCCCAACTACGCAAGGAGCTTGGGATACCTGTGGTGAAATTAGAAACCATAAACAATACACTGATGACTACCTAGCAGTTGCCTTGTATTAACAAAGCTTTTGATGGGTTTGAGTCATATTTTTTCTCTTCAACAGCTTTCATTTGACCAATTTAAATCCAAGAATTATCAAGCTATAAATTTAAAGAGGTTAAAATTGTTTCTATCCAATGTTTCACTGACTTGCCATGAGATGGAGGTTTGCAAATTTTCTCATTACTGCAAACTGGCAACCATTCTGATCGTTTGCATTGTCTGCTAAGGTGTGTTTGGGACTTGTTCTTTTTTCACGCAAGCAAATTGTTGATTGCCCGCAAGCTCTACAGTTACAGTATAAAAATCATGATTAATTTTTTTTAGGAAAATCAGCAGGCTCTAGGTCACCAGTTACAGCAACCACAGCAGCACCAGCAGCAGCAGCAGTTTCCTTACCATGTACAGCCACAACTACAGCAGCAACAGCCAGGTTATCAACAGTATGCACAACAAAGTAATCAGAAGCAAGCTTTTCAGCCTCCCCCACGCCCACAAACACAGCAGCAACCAAGCTCAGCACAGCACAACCAAGGACCCCAGCATGGATACCCAGCACAACATGTCCAGGACCAACCACACCTCCAGCCTTATCCAGTTCACGCCTCTAGTATGCATCAGATGCAGTCTCAGCAGTCCTATCAGGTGCATTCTCAGCAACAGGGATACCAAGCAAAGCAGCAGCCTGTAGCTTACCAAGCTCAGCAAGCACCACCAAGTGGCCAGCATGGATACCATCCACAGCAACAACAACAGCAGCAGCAGCAGCAGGCAGGGCAGTACCCTTCAGCACATGGACACCAAGGACAGCAGCCTGACCAAATTCCACACAGGCAGCAAACAATGACAACACAGCAGTTTCACCAGCAGCAGGGAAACCAGAGCCAAAGCCGGCAAGTGCCATATGATGCAGGACATCAGTCCCAGCAGATGCTGCCACCACCACAACAGCAGCAGCAGCAACAGCAACAGCACCAGAAGCCTGAACAGAGGCAAAGTGCTGGACTTGGATATTCTCAACACTACACGGTAATTATTTTTCTCAAGCTGTGCATAATTTACTAGTGGGATGAGGTCAAGAATAAAGCAAGCTGCAAAACTCAACAAAAATACATGTTTTTGTATGAGCAGGAAAGGAAAACTGTCTTTGGAAAGATGTTCCCTTGACTCTGAAGATGACTTATGCTGAGGTTGTCAAGGCAGGAGTCACCAACAACTGTTCTATTCAGAACTACATCGTACCCTCACCTGGACAATCCAACTATGTGAAAAATTGTATTTGCACAAAATTGAGGTTACGGTTTATAATTCCCTCAATACATTATTTTTTTTATAATTTCCTGCCAGACAAACTCATAATGTGTGTCAAAATAATGTGAGGAATCCACATGTACATGGATATGAGCTAGAAATCAAGCACACACTTTGTGTCTTAGTGGTGAAAATTTGTAAACGAGTCAATGTGTTATTTTGACCTGCTTTGACACCTGGCACTTGACGGACTATTCAAAATGTTCTCCATTCATCATTTGTTGCTGCCAACTGTTTGCTTGGAAGTAAGTTTGTATTATTACATGTACATGTACATGTACGTTGAGCGTTAATGTGGAAAGAACACAATTAACACTTTTCATCATCTCTTGTTTTACAACACAGTCTGTTAATTCCACAGCATGACTATCAACAACACCATGCCCAGGGACCCCAGTCAGTAAAGAGAGCCAGCCACAAGTTTAGTCCTTATCCTCCTTACTCTGGGTCAAAGAGTCACCATCAGGGAAGTGCTGGGAAGAAATATGCTGGAAAGTACCCAAGCTCCCTGGAAGGATCCTCATCGTCAGGCTCATACACAGGCATGTTCAAATCTAGTAAACATAGCAAATAGGACTGTTTAATCTAGGTGCAATTGTTTTTCTGTGTTTTTTTTTTTTTTTCAAGAATTTGTTGCGGTTCTTTAAACTTGCAGCAGATTGGTTAGCTGAGTTTAGTTATCCAACACAATGGCCTTGACTCTTCACTATCACCTGCCACTTTACTGCAAATTCAGACAAGTTTATGAAACAAGTGGAGGTTTTAGGTCAGTAATAGTGATCACAGATGTGGTATTGTTGTCAGCTGGTGAAAAATGAAATGAAACTGACAATGGTGAGGGTACACGAACAATGAGATCACTAGAGACATGATTATAGTTACATTCAGAAAGAATCCTCTGACACATGCTGACCCAAATTATGGCTGAATCCTGAACGTGATACTACACTGTATGTTGTAGATCAAGGTATGCTGTTGTTCTGTACTTGCACTTGCTATGACCAAACATCTGCTCATGTTCTGGAATCTATTGGATCTATCTGGAGTCCACAAATAAAATATCCAATAGTTGAATAACAAGCAGTTTAATGGCAGTCAGTATATTCCTTATGATACTTACTGGGTATGTATGTTTCTACATGTACACTGTATGTTGACAGGGCCATCAGGTGGTTCCTCACACTCAAGGCACCATCAACATCAAGGACGTAGTCACAAGGCTGGAACAGGGCACAGCTCATCCAACCAACAGAAGACTTCTAGGTACTACCCGTGAAAACACACACACTGCCTGCAGCAGAATTCAAGCTGTCTTGGTACTAGTGAGGATCCAAAGATACCATCCAGTTCTTCCAGTGAGGGTTCAACAAACACCATCCAGGTATTGCCAAAGGGAGTTCAACGAACACCATCCAAGAATAACTGTTGAGGATTCCACAAAAGCTGTCCAGGTATTGCCAGTGAAGGTTCCTCGAAAGCCGTCCAAGTATCGCCAGTGAATGTTCAGCAAAAACTGTCCAGGTATCACCAGTGAAGGCTCAACGAAAGCTGTCCAGGTATTACCAATGCGGATTCAACAAAAGCTCTCCGGGTATAATCAGCGAATACTCCACGAAAGGACGGGAGGGGTCAGTGTAGAGAGGGAATTTGCCCTATGCTTGGAGGAAAATGAAATGAAATTTGCTGGATTTTGAAAAATACTCTATGTAAAAACATTGGGAAGAGGAATTAATGAGTGAGACAACGACTTTGGTATGATGAAAAAATAGTTCAACAAGTAGTAATATTATGCTCAAGAAATAGAACGTAAATTCTGTCCGGGAATCTTAATATAAAAACGTAAAAGTCACTTTACTAGAGATGACCGTAATGTGACTTTAACTGAATTTTTATAACGTTGCCAGTGTAGGCTAATCATCATTAGCTTACATTATTGATAGAGAACGGTGGACAATTAGGCAAGTGATGTTTACCTCCCTAGAAATAGAGCTCTGATAAGTGAAAATACATGTATGTGAAGTTAAGAGATAATGATGGAGCAATATTGTTTTTCCTGATGTGCGCAGTCTTGAATTTTTATCCATTCTTTTTAGGTATATTTTAATTATTCTTATCTCATGACAAGCTCTCGATTAGCTTTTCTCTGTAGCCCTATTGATTGTTCCTCTTTATTGCAAAACATCCTGTCAATAAAAACCTTGGAACTATTAAGGATGTTTGCTCCTTTACTGTGGCCACTAACTTCGTTCGTCGAACACTGCAGTTTGCCTGTCGTCATGAAATACTTCAGAACAACTGGAGTTATTTTGTATCTTGTGGTATTTTTCTCTTGTCGTCTGCCATTTTGTTTGCCTTACTTTAAACACTTAGCGGTCTACCGTACCCAAGATTTCTATTAACCAATCAGAAGCCGTGTCTACTGTCCTGATATCCTGCGATATCACCTCCCTGACCTGATTTTGGCCACGATGGCCGGATCGTACCTTTTCTGCACTCTTCTACGGCTCGTTTGATCTCGCCATGGGTAGTTGGGCTTCACTTCTCAAATATGAACCATGGCTAAACAGACTCCCCTGATATGCCGCCGAAGCGTACCAAAAAAAATGCGATTGGGTTTAAGCAGCATTCCAGCAACAAAATCTGAGTTTTCTTTTGGGTCCGAATTTCGAGAAATCCAGGACTTTGAGGGGTTTATTCAGGTCTGAAGCCCGGGAGGGGAACTCGCACATAAAAAGGACGGGCCGGGTGCGCGTCGGAAATTTTGAAAAGAACCCCTAAGAGATACCAGTTCTAAGACAATACATTACCTCCTGTCATATATATATTTTTTTGGACCTTTAAGGTACCACTAAAGTTCCCACTGAGGACCTTTTGAGGCTTAACATCCTAAGAGGTACCAAAAGTGCATTTTTAATCCCTAAAAGGTACCACGAGTACCCCCGTCCTTTTTATATGGGAGTCCCCCCCTGGGGTCTGGGGTCCTAGTTTTCCTATACACCACATGATTTTCAGGCTCGCACCACTCTTAGTGAAAAGCACGATATTCTAAGAGAGCTTGAGAGGGCCATATCAAATGGATCATTAGAAGTGCTTGTACCCGCCAATAAAACGCAAGCGAGCGTTTCTGATCCAAATCATATTCTCTTGTTCTTGTCCAAAGAATTCTGGAAAATTCGAAAACTGTTATTATTTTTTTCCGAAATGCGAGCCATTCAACCGTCGTAAGCGCCCACCTGTCAAAATTTGGCAGGTCCAGACCCTGGGAACGAGGTTGGGTGATCGGTGACGTCACTTGTTGTGGCAGCCCGCGTTAAATTTTCCCGCCAATTTCCACATTGAACAGTTTTTCTTATACAAGGAAAACAAGGACTAGTTTTTGTTGCGAAATTTTCTGGTCGCGACTGACATTTCTCAGTAAGATCGCTTACTTCGTCTTTTTTCGACACGTTTTGTCGCGTTTTCTCTCTGGCAAACAACCTATTAAGATTCTACATTTATTTTATGGGTTAGATGATGGAGTTTCATAGATGTAAGCTTGAAAACTTCTCGGCCTGAAAGTAAGGCTTGAGATATTCGGATGAGCTGAAGTTATTTCTTTACCGTTTGACAATTTAGTTAAAGACGCTAGAAAACTAACGTTTTGAAAGGTGGGTGCAACCGTATTTTTTGTTACCTTTCTTTGCGCTACTCGTATTGGAATATACTCGTGAAAGCTAGCTTAAGCTTTTTCTTTGCTAGGTCCGTCAGTCTGTAAACAAGCGTTATAAAACGTTTCCATCGAGGAGGCCAAGCTCAGCTTGGATTGTTTTTAAACTTGAGCTGAAGTTAGCCCCTAAACCGACTTAATATTTCGTTTTCTTGATTTGCAGTATCAGGCAGGGAGCGAAGATTCTTGGAAAATACAGCATACGTAACATTTGATATGGATGAAGCATTGCAAAATTCATTTTATGAAGGTATACAAGGGCCTTGTATGGCTCTTTGCTGTGCTGTTTTTCAGTTCTATTTTTTACCTATAACCTTTCTGTTTTGTGGTTTTTCCAACACTTTTGTACACTATATAAACTCATCGATTTTTTTCTCCTTAAAAGGGTTTACTCAAGTCTTCTTTCCTTATAATACAAGAACAAAATTCTACGACTAGTAAATATTTCGGCTCATAAATGTTCCGACTCTTCAAAATGCATGGGTTATATTAAGCTTTCAATATCTAAAGTAGTTTCAGTAATTTCAGCTGATTTTGCGTCACAGTATCCCTTTTTAACTTTTCTCAATGCAAAATTTTTGCATTGAAGCTTACACAACGTATTAGCCCTTACGTTTACTTCAGACGGATAGAACTTGTTTGTGGTCGATCTAAATTCAGTCGGACGAACTCAGTTGAGTCGAACGTTGAACTTGTCTTGCTTTAGCTCCGACTTCTCGTGTGAAGTTCGACGTTTAACCCGGGCCTTAGTTATTAAACCGTCTGGCTAATCCTAATCTCCCCTCTAGACGCGAAAGTTTGGCCAATCTTGAACAGGAATTATCTTAGCACCATGTGAAAACGTGATTGATCATCGCAGTTATACACACAACTAAGCAGTTGTGAGTTCGTAATATGTCCGTAGATGGTGAAGAATACAAGTGAATATATGAAGGAGAAAGACATGAAACATGATTGATCATCGCAGTTACACACACAACAAGCAGTTGTGAAATTAACGGGATTCGAAGCCATGACCTCAGCAGAGGTCTCGCAGAGGTCATGGGTTCGAATCCCGTTCAAGCCTGAATTTTTTTCAGGCTTTAATCAGTCATGTTTTCATATCTCAGTTCAAAGACACGATCTCTTATATATTCACTAGTATTTAGCACAATGTCTTAATATAATTTGAATAAATCTTACCAGATGACCTGCCAGTGAGCGGTACAATATCCGAGGTTAGAAGCCACCTGAAGGACGAAGGGCTCTTCATATTCAAAAGCACTTGTCAGCAGTTAACAGAAGAGACAGCAGAACCAATCAGAAATGAGCAGCGGGGGAAAGATGTCTCTGATTTTACAGTGTCCGTTTGTGATGATCAAAAATGCCAATTAGAGATGCAACAAAATATCGACCACACAACATCAGTGTCAAATTCCTTGCCCCGAGAACACCGAACAGTTCCATCCATAGAAATGTGTGATGAAAGACCTTCGATGGCTGATAACTTCAAGAATCTCAAGATCATTTCAAAGGAATACAAGTATTTCGCTGAGTGTACAACTCTTCCTTCGCTACTTGATAAAAGCGTGCACGATAGCTACAAGTCCATGAAAGATGACAAAGGAAAACTCGAGGCTTCGCAAGATGAGTCATACCTTGATTGGAATGCCCCAAGCCACTTTAAATTGATGAACAACGGTAAGTGTGCGTAGGTTATTTAAACGAGTTGAATCGACGAGGATCGCAGGGTCATACACTTCAAAGGTAGACTTAAAAAGGTTTCAAAATAGGAGGTATTAGGTCTTAAGCTAGCTCAAAACAGTTTCCAGGACTTTCCAAGACTTAAATTTTGATGGACTATTATGACCACTCTTAAATTGCGAAAATTTTTGGTGGCTCTAAACCCCATGTACAGAATGTTTTTAAACTGTGACAGAAGTCCACTCTTATCCTGGGTTTCACCGAGCCGTTTTTGAATAATATTCACTTAAAGCTAAAATTAATGGTGTTTTAAGCAGTTTATACTGTTCCTATGGTAACCTATTTAGTCACGAAAATGATGACAACGTGTTCATTAATAACTGGGCAGTTTTTTGATACCATGATTGTAGCATCAACTGGTTAAGAGTGGTTATAATAGCCCATCAAAATTCCAAGTCTTGAAAAGTGCTGGAAATCATATTGAGCCAGCTTAAGTTTATATAATCCGGTCTCACAAATGGCTAAATTGCTAACACTGGGAGGAGTAAGCAGTGGTGTTAATTGATAAATGAATGAACCAATGAACGAACGAACTAACGAACAAACGGATGGACGAACGAACGAATTTAAACAGAGAGTGGGCCAGTGTGATCCATATTAGAGCGATCTATCTGATGCGTCTTTCTGTACATAGTGTTCTGTAGTATCATTTATTATTTTTTTTATCAAGCATCTGAGCGGGCCGGATTCCTAAATCCTCGAACTTGATTGGCTAATCATGCGCACGTGACCGGTCCAGCTTTTTACGATACGGCCCACGGGTCGGATTTTTTCTTCGCTGCCTAAATTTCGCTTCTAAAAGTTAGCGGTAATCGTCAATCTTTTGCCGTTTTTACACGTCCATCGACGATTAGTCAACGCAAGTTTATCTCTGTTCACTTTAGAATGGCAAGGAAAGTCACTGTAAGTAAATTCAATTAAGTGTTTTGAAGTCGTGAGAGTTTGCTTGGTTGTTTGTGTAGCTTGGCGCTGTAATGGCGCGTAATCCTGTGTTTCTCTCGCCGTAAAATTTGAGTCAATTTCAGTCGAGTTTACCTCTCTGATCGTTGCTGTATTTAGGAGAATTTCTGTGGAATACAC
>Ga0126339_10000941_pt1 | contig 18284 bp, 9 predicted proteins | sample OrbTmetagenome_2_FD_92532 | JGI IMG/M metagenome (GOLD analysis project Ga0126339, IMG submission 92532) | Coral microbial communities from Petempiche,Puerto Morelos, Mexico - Orbicella T R C metagenome | ecosystem: Host-associated > Invertebrates > Cnidaria > Coral | place: Petempiche,Puerto...
AAGTAGTTCCTTCCTCGACTACCTGAGAAGCATTTTTGCCACCATATCTTTGCATTTTCACGTTAACCTCTCTTTTAGATTTAGATTTCTTTAACTGGGGTACTATGTTCTCCAATACCCAATTTCTTGCATGTGTTGGATTATCACTTTGAGAAGCACTTCGTTGTGTCATTGCTCTTTCAGGTCCAGTTGATTCCGTTGCAAACAGTTTGGCAAAATCCTCCGACTTTAGGACACTGCTCTCCTTGATTTTCAGTTGCAGGGTGCAGTTTTTTCTTACGCATTGTTTCAGGTAAATGCATTCTAACTCAGCAAAGCGCCTGACCCCACAACACGTAGAACACCTCTTACACGAATCCAACGTATAGTCTTCTTGATAGTATCCCCGAGGACATTCGCCACATTGTGTATTCTTCTCTGGTGTGCACTGGCTGATGGTCTCTCTGAGTCCACAGGTTTGGCATGGTTTACACTTGCCTTTACCCTGGCTTTCTTTATAAGTGTCTGGTGGACATTTCCTACACGCTATAGAGGTTTCTGATTGTGTTGTGCTGCCACATGGCAGTAGAAGCTGTTGCCCCAAAGGACATTCTAGGCAAGGCTTGCAACTGATGGTCACATTTCTGTCGTCTAAAATCTTGTATGTTGAGTTTGGACATGTAAAGCCATCAGGGTACTCATCATGATCTTCAGGTAATCGCCAGAAGCAAATCTGTGTGATAAATAGTTTTTATAGAAGGGTAATAAATAATATTGATACATGTATTGAGTCACGTATTGATAAAAATACCGAGACTATACATGACGTTCGCACTTTATAATCGTGCATTTTATTTTTATTTCCCTCGATGAAGCAGGCGAAACTCCACCACTTGCCTGTCGAATTGCAGAACCTCGTAATGCCTTTGAAGGCCAAACTAATTAACGAAGGTGTGGAATGGATCATAAAAAGATAAGAGAACACTCTCTCTCTCTCTCTCTCTCTCTCTCTCTCTACAATACGCTTGAAAAAGTTACTGGATTCTGATTGGTTAAAAAGGAGTGCAGTTTTCATGTAACACCAGTGCAAATTAAAATGAAGACATCCGAAGCTAGTACGAAGACACGGCTAGAAGACTACCGACGGTCATCTAACGTATTTCAAAGGTGGTCGAAGTTCACCCGAGGTCTTCCGGAGATAACCGAAGGTAATTAGTCGTTTTCCGATTACTGCCGAATATAAACGAATATCACCTGAACATTTCTGGACACCTCTGACAATCATCCAAACCCTTCCGAAGATTTAAGAAGATCGTCCGAAGCTGGCCGAAGACTTTCAAACATTGTTGGAACAGTTTTGCGAATATTTTCGGAAATTTTTGAAGATTTTTGGAATACCAAGCGCACTGCAGCCTACCTGAGAAAACTGTTTAGACAAAAACCGTAAATATTATGTTTTCAAGCGTATTATTAAACAGTAATCAGAGCCCTACGGGCTCGTGCATATTATGTTTTCTTGTGCATATTATGTTTTCAAGTGTGTTATTAACAAGTAATCACAGCCCTACGGGCTCGTACAATCTTCAGTCTTTAAAAAATTTACAAGTGCTCATTCATTCCAATGTCCAAATTGCACTCAGAATCATGTGATTTCCTATACAAAGATCATGTGATTTAGAAGTCATGTAAGAGGTATTAATTCGTAAACATGAATTCGAAGTATGCATCTGATCTCTTACGCTCATTACAAATTTTCGTACTTTGTCCTCATGTTCTATATTTAACAGTTAACATATAAATACAAAACGTAGTGACTTACTACGCAGATAAAGAAGCACACGATGACAGCAAGCGGAATAACTGAAGGAATCTTATTTGCGGGCCACCAAATGTAACACCTTACTTCCCTTATCGTAAAAGGACTTCGACTGAAGCCTGTAGGATAACTTGAACTTGAAGGCAGATCTGCAGGCTGAAATGAACCATCGTGGAAAACTGCGTTATGGCTTTGAAACGTTTTTGTTAATAATACAATTTAAAGGTTTGCTTTCATATGCAATTACAGTATGCAAATTTGGTGGCCGGGATCAGAGCAATATTGATCACCTCTTTCTGTCTGAACATGTAAAATATAAACGTATTTCAATCACTACTTCCAATAGGTTTGAAACCAGTTTGCAACCTTATCTAACTTAGATATAGGCAAAACGTCTTAAACGTTTTGCAATATACATTTTGAGAATACTAACACACGCAAGTAACCGCGTTTATAAAATAAATAAATAAAGGGCGCAGCGAAATGATTGTCATTCATGTAAAGTTCCTAATTGTGAATAAGGGTGACAAGGTCTTTGTAATAAATGTCAGTTTAAAACTTCTTTTCAGTTCTATAAATCTCTCGTTATGGTTTTCATACCAGCTTGATATAGCGAAACGCAGCTGAACAAAGCGCGCGATTTTCTGGGCATTATATTACCACTGCCGGCTTGAGTAATATTGAGCTGCTGTGAAACGATTTTAGTAATAAGCAGGGAGCCTAGGTATCCCGAATTATGCACTATGAGTCGATGAAGCCTATTCTATATTCCTAATTGCGCTGAACTGAAGGGCTTAGTCCCAAACATAGACCAATTAGGATCTATCAAACGGCGACAAATGTATCGGCTTGGAACAATATCCTGAATTAATATTTCGTATTACGTTGAATTCAATTATTCTGATTCCTCGATCGATGTGCACAGATCTCAAACGTATATGCTACTGATAGACTACTAAAATGCGATACCTTGTGATGTCTTCCCATGATGGCTGCTTGTAATCAAGCGTTGTTTTCAATTATTGTTCGATGGAATCTTTATCCAAGTATACACAATTGTTTCAAGATGTACTCGAGTTCGCATCGACCGATTCCGAGAATCGAAAGCGGACCCAGTTTCCCCGCTGAATTTACATTTCTGCATGATTATTAGCTCGGGGATTCCCCCTGGCATCATTGCAACTGCGCCGATACAGATCCTGATGGAGTAATTGATGATATATTGCATTCTCAGTCCTTCTTTACAGTGGCCCAAATAAGGAAATCGCCTTTTTGAGAGACAGCGAGGAGAGTTAACTGTTCTCCAGTAAAGGTCACGCAATATTTAGTCATTCTTAACTCGTGCAAATTTTAAAATGGTAATGAACCTTAATTTATAGGGTTACTAATCACAGTTCAGCTAGCTGAAGGAATTGAAGCATCCGAGCACAAGAGCCCATATTCTGAGTTTGGAACTTATAAGGCGTGGAGTTCTGATCATGGACACGAAATATCGTCGCTTGCCCATTGTGTGGTCGCTTAAGGCAGGTCGTTTGTTTTCATTATTTTAAGCTTGCTTTAGAAGGAGGCCTTTCTCGTAACAAGCGTATAAAATGAACATCGTACTGTCTTAGAACGATCTCGTATGATTAGGGTTCCAACAGACGGGGCACACCTTTGGTGCAGCTGGTATAGCTTGCAGAAGACGTAACCTAAACGTCCACCGGCCATGTGAAATGCTGTTAACCACAAAGTCCAAACACCAGCAATTACAAACAAATTTATTGATTACCAAGATAATTTTGGACGAGTAGAAATCTTAATGGGAATTTTATATTTTACAGTTAACGGCTAGAGATTGGATTTTTATCAAAACAGGCAAGTTTGAAACTTTGGTATCTGTTTAAAAATTACTGAATGCCTGATGAACACTATACCCGAACATAGTACACCGAAGTTATACTCAATAATTACTTTTGACATATATTACATTTTTGGTAATTGAAGAAAAAGGTAAGTGTACAAATTTAATATAAAATTTTTCAGCTGTTAAACTAGATCAATATCTTGCTTTTTCATAATGTACCAGTACCATTATCAAAAAATAATCATCAGTTTAATTTTCCATTTCAAAATGTAGCTACTCCTTCGTCATTTCATTAGTGTCAACATTATCACTTTGCTGATTTGCTGCTTTAATCAAAGGGAATTACCAAGGAGAATGATGGAGGTAGGAGCCGATTTTTGTATTTGACCACGAGATGAAAGAAACAGGATTATAAAAATAACTAAGCTATTTAAAGGAGCACAGTCGAGGCATTTTGAGTTATTTAGGCCACGTAGAAAATTAGCTTAGAATTGGAGAAAACCTGAAAGTAGTTGTTTACTAAGATAAAAAAATAATAATCCATAAAGGAACAAGTAGCTTAAGGATGCAGAAGATTAACACGGATTTACAATCCATGAACATGAAATATTTAGGTTTAACTTTTCAAAATGCGTAAACCGTGACGTAGCTCCTTTAAATCCTTGCAACACGGTGTCGTATTGTTTTAGCAACATTATCAAGGTCTACTCTAGGTTTCTGGAGAACATCAATGAGATACGAAACTGTTCTCCCTTGGCTTCCTAATTTATCTAACAACAACTTTGTAGGGCTTTCATTTTTTCCTCGCAAGTGTTCATAATATTTAAGTTCACATCTTGAAATTCCGGCCGCGCTGCCTACTTTCTGCCAACCAAACTCCTGGCTTTCAGCTCCATGAGGCACATCCAATTTCATTACCAATATGTCCTCTAGATCTGGAGGTATTTCTGATAAGTTCAGACCTAAACACAAGAAGTACAGTAAATAGAATTCTCTTGTTTAGTTCAAACTGTAACAATAATATCTAGCTTAGACTATTTCAATATGACAATCAAAACAATTTTTACAAATTTTAAGTTGAGGTTAAACAAGTGCCAAAAAGTTAAAGTTGGCTACCACTGTACAGCTGTATTTACTCTTCCGAAGAGAAGATACAGCTGTGTGTACTCTTCCGAAGAGTAGATTGTTGGTCAAAGGCAATCGGTTTTTTTTTTTCCCAAGGTAGCTATATTATTGCGACATTAATTTTCATAACTAACTTAGCCTTATAAATAATGTAGACAGACAAAGAGAGAGTTTCCTTGAGAGGCAGCTACATGCAATGCTCCTTGTTTGAAATGGCTAAGTCTACACGGTGTATTCCTCGGGGGGTGAGGGGTATATTCTGGCCAGAATTAGTTTTCAAACTACTATCAGGCTGTACTCTAAGTTAATTCACGTTGTCTAAAGCTATAATGTTTAAAGGTTATGATTTCCTCATTACCTTCCAATTCTGTGGCAGCAGCAGTTTCATCCCGAAGTTCATTCCTGCCTTCTTTGTCCGATAACTCATCAGCTGAATCATCTTTCGATAAATTCAAAATAAGAAGAATTAATAAATATTGTTCAATATTTTCGTTATAGAGAGTCAACCTCTTGAAGAGCACTCTTTGCACAGCTGTCACCTGTTTGTGAGTGACATCAAGTAATTGTTTTAAATTGGCTTGAGAGTGAAAACTCAACTTACACATAAGAAGTTAAAAAAGAAATAACAAATAAACTGCTGATAAGAGACGATATACAAAATTGGCATCTGCAGCCCATTCAATTCATCCTGTTTCTCAAGCCTTGAATTAATCCACTATTCAGCTAGTGCTAAAGTACTAGGACTGAATAAGTACAGAGTGTTCGGATTGAATACTATGCTATAACAAGTGTCAGCTAAGATCTGCAACAACAACAGCCAAATAATAATAATAACTATTATTATAATAATATATAATAATAATGATAATAATAAATGTATAAATATATATTATAATATAAAATATAATTGTAAATCTATATATATATATATAGATAGATAGATAGATAGATAGATATTTCTTCTTGCCTTCTCCTTCTTCAAGCTTTGATGTGCTGCCTAACTTCTCGTAACCCTTGGGCATTCTGTTAACCCGCTTCTTGTATACGTGGTATATTAATAGTCCCATCAGACCAAGCAAAAGGACTGCAGCAATAGTTCCAACAAAGCTACTTAGAAAGAAACCTGGGACTATTAATTGAGTTTGAGCTGCTGATGGCAGGGTCTTTGGGCTTTGTGGTGTCAGGTGTCCTAATTCACTTTCTGTTGTAGTTGGGGAAGATACGGTTGGTTGAACGGAGTTGAAATCTTTGTCTGGAAATGTTTGAGGAGCAGTCTGCTCTCTATCCTCATTAACCAAGGTATTAGTGAGTTCAGTACTGTTTTTCGTAGGTGAAGGGTCTTGTTTCTTTCCCAAAATATCAGCCTCCTCTTGAACGTATTTATTGATCTCAGGTATCTCCAGAAGCTCAAAGTTTGTTTGGCTGTTGGTGCTGTCCTTGTACTCCTCTTGTGCAGCAACTTCAACACTGATGTCGCGTTTAGTCTCCAAATGCGTAAGGTCTTCTTGTTTGTAATCTATAACGCTTTCAAGTAACTTTGAATTTTCCTCACCCTCTTTACGTAGGCTGTTACCATTTGAAATAGAGGTAGTGTTGTAGGGATCATTTATATGTTTTGCAACCAGCCTGTTAAAAATAGTGCTAAAATGTTTTTTCATAATGTTTGTTTTCCTGGTGCAGTTACCCTTGCACTTTTGTGATTTGAAACATTCCAACTTAGCGGAATAATTTTTACCACAGCAGGAAGAACAATGCTTGCAAGTACGTTTATTATCGTCTTCGTAGTGCCTCAATGGGCAGTCCTTGCATTCTGTGTCTTTCTGTGCAGTACAGGAGTTGATAATCTTCCTGGAGTCACAAACAGAGCATACCTTACAGGCAGTACTGCCAGTCTCATCTGAATAAGTCCCTGGACTGCAGGAAGTACACTCACCAGCTGCCCTTCTGACCAATGTTATACCACATGGTGGTGATGGTTCCTCCCCTGGTGGACATACAGGGCAGGATAAGCACCTGATCCTGCTACTATTGCTATTGTCATTTTCAAGAATCGTGTACGTCTCTTGAGGACATTGTTCAAGGCCATCTGGATAAAATTCGTTGTTGTCTTGTACATCTTTCCAGAAGGACCATACCTAACCGACCAAACCAGAGGAAACAATGAAAAAAAATATATCTTACTCAAAGTAGTTATTTGTTCATTTTGTAGTCTAGCGTCCTGAACCAAAACATTTTGGGCTTAAGCTAATGCGTTTTGATCATCCTGTATTTGGCATGACAGTGTGATTTAGATCCTCTTAGAAGGACCATATCTAACCGGCCAAACCAGTGGAAACAAAGACAAAATTATTTTACTCAGGGTAGTTAACAATTCATTGTGTTTATCTATCAACGCGAACCAAAAACTCTTGAACCCATGCTAATGAGTTTTGATCATCCTGTATTTGCCATGACATTTACGATCGTCCCATGTCTATTCAAAAGAAACGACTCGATAGCATATATGTATCTTATCGTTCCAATAATTCGAAGTGATGTACTTATCACATTACATATATCAGCTAGCCTTTCACCTGTAACACAAAAAAGAATTGCAGTTCAAAGCATAGTTTGAGAGCCACATTCTGCTGATGAAATTTATTATAATGATGATGCTCTGTGTGGTATTTCAATTGTAGTATCTTAAAGGCTTCAGCTTAATCTATTTGGCTACCATACATGCTGTATATTAATACTCCAAGTGTAAAAGCGATTATTGGTAATTCTTCTTTGCTTGTACATACAAATCGTATAACAACAGCTTGACCTACCCAAAGTAAGAACAATAATCCAAAAATAAATAACAGTTTGACCAGGAGCTCCGCTTCTAATTCCATCATCCTTAATAGAGATTCAAGTTGAGTTGCCCTGAAAGATACTAAAATGCGACAATTTGGTTAAAATGGGGTTTTCAATGTCTACAAATTTTGAAACCGTATTATTTTTCGTTCCTACAGATTCCAGCGCCGTTTCCTTTCGAATTCGGTTTTGTGTATTAGCTGTATACTGATATTAGCTTTGGAGTATACTGTATTCTCTCTTACGTTCCTGCATGTGCAGTGGTATAACTAAAGTGTTAGTATTCTCTGAATTCCCCAACAATTTCCGCTCCCATACTGACTCGAGACATCAGTTCCTCCAAGTTGCTCAAAATTCTTCACATCATAACACTATGTTATTTGGAACGTACTTGTCCAATTCTAGTGTTTTGTTGTTTAATAAACCAATGCAAACCAAACGAGAAGCGGAAACCTTATGTAGATTCCTGTGATAAAAACACTGGTCTATTTAAGTTCTTCAAACAGAAGTTTTGTTACCGGTTGGTAAGCGGAAATATAGCTAATGACCCTTCAATTCACCATTGTCGATGAAAAATAATAAAAAAAAAAAGAAATAAATATCTATATTAAATAATAACATTTTAGGTGACTGGTTTCGAAATCAAAACCATTTTGAAAACGACAAACCGAACAATTTTTGAATATGAAAACAATAACATTCATATTATGCATGTAATTATACTTAAGCTTCAGAAAGTGTATTCTGAATATATAATACATATATATATTAATCGTTGGCAAAGAATTATCGGTAGGATAGTGCTCGGGTTCTAATCTTCCGGCGACCAATTGATACTGTGAAACGAACTTCAGTAATATGAATGCAGTCTAAATATCGTTTTTGGCGTTTTGACAACTTTGACTGTTACACGACAGACCTTTCAGCCTGAAGCTAGGTTTGTGCAGTTTGTCGTAACCACGGCTTAGTAATTCCTGATCACATAAGTTGTATGGCTTTATATCAAGCGTAACCAATATACATCGATCCCATTTTTCCCCATGTTAAACTAACATTTTTATAATATAACGTTATAATACTTGCACAGGAACCTGAAAAATAGGTGCACTCCAAACAAATATCCGCCCACTCATGGTCTACCGAGTGAAGTAAAAGCAATTCACAACACGAAATCATTAAAACCAGCCATTAAAGTTAGGAGAAAAGAGCAATTTCGAAAGTTCGTGTTCTTTTGACATCTCCTTGATCACCATCGATCATCGATCATGAATTAGAAGGCCCGCTCAGTACATAATTTTCAACACAATGTGTTCCCTTGTGATGGAGCGTGCATCTGTTTCAGACGATTAGCTTAACTATAAGGGCGGTCTTAACTTAAACAATTACCGCCTCTTTACTGCATATGTTATAGCACGGTAAAGCTAACAACAAACAAACGTACCTTATGAATAGAGCTTTTCCGTTTCCCGAGAACTGAACTCCTCGCAACAAACAAGGTATGCCACGTCGTCTATACGGAAGCTAAACAGGGAATGAGAGAACCCGGTTTGGCTCTTTAGAAAAGGTAACGGCGATTCTTTAAATTAAGAGTGGCTTCTCATTGAAGCTTCTGCTGTTTTTCTCACAAGATATCCAGCGGAAGTACAGATTATGTTCTAGGAAACGAAAGAATAATTACGGTGAACCCTGGCAACCCTAAAATGACGTTCAACCGTTCAATTACGTAAATCAGTCGACATGGGTTTCTAGGAAAAATTCGATAATACCACTTGAGGTCGAAGGTTCTAGATGATTGGGTTTCGGTAGCCAACACTTGTCCTTGGCAAAACGCCCAGAACTCTTAACCATCTCAACTTTCAAGAACTTCGATTGGGGATTCAATAATTCATTTTGCATAAACAATCAGGGTAAGTCTGCATACTCTTAACCTTTCTGTTCTCTCTTGCTTGTCAGTGTTTGTTTGTTTGTTTGTTTTGTTTTGTTTTGTTTTGTTTTGTTTTTTTCACGAGACTTGTCGCGTTTGATCATATTATGATGCTAGTCTATAATGATTTGTTTGGGCGTAAGATTAGATGGGTGCGTTTTCAAACTTTGGTAGGGGTAAATTCCAAGGCCAATGTCAAGATAACAGAAAAAAATTTATCTAAATATGTCATTCATTCATTCATTTACTCATTCATTCATTCATTTATTCATTCACGCAATTATTGCTGCTACATTGTGATTCGTTTAGACGGAAGATCCATATAAATGTACATGAAAAACTCGCAAAGAAAAATGTATTTCCAATTTTTTTCAAGTTTATTATTAACTCGTTTTTTTTTTTTTTTCAAAAAATCACATAAACTAGTCAGTGTTAAACTATCTTACAAAAATAATATTTACAATGTGTCAGTTACTTCGCCCAGGATTATTCCAGCGTGTCAGACTGAGCTACTGGAATTTATTCGCCTCTTTTATATATCGTCTTATTTGAGAAGCGACGTTAGGGAGTTTTACTTTGGGACTCCTCAATACATTCACCAGGTCAGATACTGTTTTGCCTTGAGTTCCGAGTATTGATAAAAGCGTACTGGTAGGGCTGCCGTTATCCCTTCTGTATTCAATATTTAGGTATTCAAGGTCATCCTTGGAAATCTTGAATGCAGCGCCGACCTTTTGCCAGCCATAGCGACGTTCACCCCTGCGGCGCACATCGAGAGTCTTAACAAGAAGGTAATCAAGATCAGGAGGCATCTCGGACAGGTTAAGGTCTAAAAGAGAATAAGTAAAAACCGAGCGTAAGGAAGGACATCCATTATAAATGTCTGTATGAAATACCTTTTTTTAACTTAGATACTAGTACGTGCGGTCCCGTTGGTCGATAAGTTTGTTTAGATGAGAGAATGTAAACACGGTTGTGACGTTTTAGATTCGCGCGTATTCCCAATTGAGAAATGTTTTATAAAAGCAATAGAGTACGCCATCTAAACGCTTGGGAGGGGAGGGGGAAGTGTGGAAGTATTCTCGAAAGTTATGCAAACCCTCGACTGCGTCTCGGGCTTGCAGAACTCCGAATCCCCTCGTGTTTAGATGAGGCTATGTAAACACGGAAAAAGCAATCCCCCAAACAAATATTGTTACCAAATTTAAAGTTATAGTTGAGCTTCGATCTGACTTCTTCAAGCCTCGACATTCGATTTTTTTTAAGCCGAATTTCTTAAACGTCATTGCCCCGATTGCCCTCTGGCATACGGTTCTTTGTAAAAAAATTGGCAAGTTTGGGGTCCCATATTTTCACGAGTTTGCAACATATTCTTATGAAACTTCACATATTTACTAAACTCGGCATGATAAATCGATCTATCGAGGGTTTTTTTTCTTTATTTGAAAATTTCAAAAATATTGTTCATATTGCGTGACATCGGTAAGAATGTCCATTGTTACTTACGTTTAAGGTTGACAGCATATAAATAGTCCACCTTCTCGTAGTAGTCAGGCACTTCTGTATAAAATAATAAAGTGTTGCATCAGAGTTTATCAGACAACCAAAAAAACATTGGGATGGTAGAATTAGAAGACGGGGTGCAGAGGAAAGGAAGGTAGTTTTACTCCCATATGCAGCCGTTTTTCCCGCATGTATTACGCCATACCGTGTACAAATGGAAAGTGCAAGGGTCACGTTGGAAACATTCGGAATAAAGGGAGTTTCATGTGGTGGTTCTTGTAAAAAGTTCGGTCGTGTTTTAAGTGTATTTTCAATCTGTCACAAATACTGTCGGGGAAGGAAGGACAGAGGGTTAGCATTCCCAGGCCCATTTCCAACTCACCCACTGCTAATTATTGGCCAGTTCGCTTTTAGGATGATCTTCAAGTATTTTCGGCCAATATTTTCTACTTTTCGGTAAAATAATTCTTACCTTCAACTTCGCTTTCTGGTAGCTCTGTGCGATTCCACCTATACCAGCCTCTACGTTTCTGCAGACTCCACAAAAGCCATACCAGTGCTGATCCAGACAGAAGGCATGCCAGCGATGTTCCAAGAAAACCTCCTAGTACACAACTGATGCTCGCTGTGAAACTGCACGATTCTTTATTTATCTGTTCTGAGATCGGCTGCTCTGACAAAGTCTTCGCTTCCGCGGGAGGGCGTCCATTTGGTCGTAGGGCGGCCGGAAATTTTGGATTAACTCGTCTTTGTCTCCAGCGATGAAAAGCTTTCGATAAAAAGGTTTGTGTTGGAGGAGTAAGTGTGGTCAGTCCTTGAGCATCTTGTGTAGGACTGAGGAAGCTTTGGAAGTCTGTTGTTTCCAGTAGATTTGAGTCTTCAAGTTCCTCCTCATCAGAGATGTCACTTACGTCCAGAGATGGCCAGACAGTCCGGTTTACATTTTGGGATCCGATGCTACCATCATCTTTACTATTTCCATGGGGTGCACTCTTTTTTCGTTTATTGAGCGAAGAAGACTTCTCTCGTTCAGACTTCTTCCACTTGCTTCCCATCAGTGCCTTCGTAAGAGAAGGCTTGCACTCGATAACTGTGTCCTGGGTCAATATGCTGCCACATGGCGGCGAAAGTATCGTGCCTTCGCTACAAATAGGGCAGGGCTGGCATACGGTCGCCTTGCTGTCATTGCGGATTAAAATTTGGTTCCCAGAACAGCTGGCGACACCGACACCACTATTGTCCAGTCTCCACCAACGCCACTGCCACGTTGCCTCATTCTATCACCATAACAAACGCAAAAAAATCAGAGAAAATAATGCGTTAAGTTTTCAATAGCGACAGTCATAAAACGAAAACCACGTTATCACATCAATCTGGGAGCTTACACAGTATAAATGCATGGGTGGGGGGAAGGGTGGGGTGGGGGGAGGAACAAAGTCCCCACACTTTCAAGACCGATAAATAACCGAGAAAATAGTTTTTCAGATAAAACATGTAAAATAGTTTCTGTGCTAAGAACACATTTCCTTAGTATACCCTCTTCCCCTCCAGGAGTGATATCCTTGCCAGTTTTCCCACAATACTTAAAATTACGCTCTGCCGTCACTGCGCAACTGCCGTCACTGGTTTGGTGTGAAATGGAAAATTATTCCTTTTACTGACCGGGTCGATGACAAATGAACGAGTTTCGATTCAGAGGATGAATACCTGAACTAAGGTAAGTAAGAAGTCTCGCTTACCAACAATAACAGGACACTGCAAATCACGAGCAGTAGCACTTTCAACTCAGGGATAGCCATTGATATAGGTTTGCTTCTGGCGTCTTGCTAAAGATTGTGCAATTCTGTTATTAAAAATGAAAATGAGTTCAAATAAAGATGGTCAACTCACTAAAAAAAGGAAGTCAATAACAAGCAAAACATACTCAAACTAACGAAAGTATTGAAGAGGCACTTCTTCCGCTCCAAACGTTTTGAATTAAGGTCTGCGAGCCTGTATACCAACAGACTGATTTCTATTGACTGATAGGAACTGGTGTTGTATTGTACCTTCTAAATAACACTAGACGTATTTAAATCGACACTTTTTTTCTGGGTTTTTGTTCTCACGTGCATTCTGCGCCTTTTAGGAATTTGTGTCACAGAGGTCGCATGATGTGCCAGACCGACTGCATGCATATTTGCATATTTGGAGCTAAAATCGCAGTGTTTTTCAATGTAGCGTTACAATAATAAACAAACCCGACTTACGTAAGGGTAAAGGTAACGACATACGTTACCTGTACTCTATGAACCAATCAGATCACGACACGCCGAGAAACAACTTTTTCATAACACCACGTTGGAACCATCTAACCGTGAAATCTTGAAAGCGACGAAACATCGATGAACAATGAAGAAAACGTTTTCTCTGATACACGCGATATTTTTTTAGGTCTTGGTCTTTATCAATCACATACTCAGCTGACATAATCGTAACTTTCTGAATTTCCGTGACAGAAAAATCTGTTTGACCGTGAAAATGTTGATGTTCCTGTGTGTTTGATGTAATGGTCGAGATTCCTTCAACATGTACAGGTTATAAGGTTGAATATACAAATTTCCCTTTGAAATGTTCAGTGTTCAATAACTGGAGAAAGTAAATATGACGTAGACCTACCAATAGCTGGTGCTATTCCAACTGCACGACAAATTCTCCCGGCCAAAATATTAACCCAGCACTCCAGACGCTTCAACATACGCACCATGCAACATTGACTTCGTCGCAGTGTAAATCGGCCACTGCACTGAGCGTACTTGCACCTCACAGTGACTCCTCAGTGCTATGTAGCCTGTTAATACCCGGCTATATTCTGGTAGTAGTCGTAACGAGCGAAGGATGCTTTCACATGTCTTAATTTTAGTCAGCAGTTTGCAGAACGTTCTTCTGTTACCGACAACAGGCCAACCCGGAACAACTAATTAGCATTCCGCCAAATCGAGGTTAATGCTGCAATGGGAACGAGAAAGGGGAATCCCCTAAAATAGATATCGCGTGAGTTTCAGTTTCACATCAAACAAAAGCCTTTTGATGTTTCTAGCAGTTTGCCGAGACTGTTTCAAATATGTACGTTTTCAGACGGTGATGCTAATGATGCCTGCAGAGGTAAGAAGGACTATTACATGCGTAATCTACTGCCATAGCGGGAACTTTATAAATGGTCTGTACAGCACCCAATCTACCTGATCCTGAAAAAAAGTAACTCAGATTTTCTATATAGTGCGGAAATATAATTTACTATTTACTGTACGATTGCTTACCGCACGAGATGTTATTCATTGAAGAATTAAAACCAACTCGGAACGTGCAAAGCGTCTCAATTCGGGCAAAAATATTTGTATAATTTTGCCTCGCACTCATTATGTAAATTCATTTTACATCTTCATTAACGCGCAGAATTTGTATTCCTTATCGTAGAAACTCTTATTCTTGGACCATTTCAGCTTGAGTAAAAATAAAAAACAAACTGCGGCCACAAACGTAACAAAACAACGCATGCTACAAAAACCTTGATTTGAGAACTTAACGTTTCATTTTCTTCTACATACATCATCAGAAGTATAAAACGGTTAGCAGTTTGTTTTTTATTTGTATTCCTTGATTTTAAGCTGTGACCTTGACAATGGCGTCATGAGGACATCGAAACGTCGGTTTTTATCATTAGACCGAACAATAAATCATTTCCCCTAAAACGTGTCGATCCACCACTCTAGACATATCATAAGACACCGGTTATAACCCCACTCCCCCCTCCCCTATATATATAGTCTCCTCATTCAATTAGCTTTTAGTCGCTTGGCACCGGTATTCCGTGCGTTTCCAAAGCGATTGCATTGCCAGAGCGTACCCTACCCCCTCCCTCAAACACCGAGACTTAAGCCCACACCGGTTGAACGAAATCCGCTGAATCTTCATTTGCTAAAAGATGCCGATCTTTGCAACTTTATCTGAAAAAATTATCTATAAAAAATTTAGTGAAACGTTCATTTTACTGAGAACGGCTTAACTTTTCGAACCACGTTTTGACAGCCAGGCATGTTTTTTTCCAAATTTGGAATGTTTTTTATCAACAATTTTTGTACATTGTTAAGTACTTTTATGATTGATTCGTTGATTTGGTTTCTTCTGAGCCAGTTTTGGTTGCTTTCTTCGTTCTGAAAAGAGCAAGAAATCTGAGACAGCGGCTGTTTGGATATGAGATCATGGCCTAATTACCATGTGATAAAACGTCATCTTTCCATGTTGCTTATCTCAAAGGAAACAAAAAAATGCCCAATTTGACTTTACGGTAGCCATTTCAAACAACAACAGTACATTTAGTTCGTCTGTGTTTTCAATTCAGGAGGTTTAGGAAATGAAAAAGTTAGCGTTACCATGCTGTTCTTAAAATGTGTCTATTTTTTATTAATACATTTTCTTTATCATTACTTTTACGGAGACAATAAATTACCAGTTCCGGTGTCCGTTAATTTAATGCACGCTGCCGTTTTAACAGGAAGCGATTTGCCTTAAATAAACCTCAATTCACACGATCACGATTTGGCCATGCATAATTTCCTAGCTTCTTTCAAATGTCATTTCTGCGAGGTGATGGTCCTTTGTTATAATACCACTAATAATTATAAGTAAGATATTCTGGTTTTTATGACACAGTACAGTGCACTGATGTTGTACGAAGTATTTATTTAGTGTAAGGAATGAAAAAAAGAAAAAACTTTGCAACAGTGAATAAATAATTCTTTTCCCGATTAATCAGCTCAGATTAAAACACGATAATTTCTTCAGAAGCACGTCTTTCATCTTTGACAGAGTTTGTTATCGGAACAATTTCAAAATATAAATAACTATGCAATCTCCTCTTTACTTGTAATTGAAAACTGGGTCATGCATTAGACATCGCTATTAGCACGGACTAATAAGAAAGTAGATACAGTAGATACAGCATATTTCTGCGCCAATAAAACCACGTGAAATGTAACGTTTATTGACTAGAAGCGAAAATCACCCTTGCCTTAAAACACATGAGTGCTTGTCCAGTTTTCCACTGAGATGCTTGCCAAAATTTTGTTTTTTCCACGGAAGAACTGAGAACGGACAGAAACCGTACTTTGCTACAACTGATCACGAAAGCACAGATAACGAAAGGAAAAGTGGAAACAATTGCAATATGGAACCAGTGTTCATTATGTAGATATAATTCACAAGCCAATGAAAACTTCAATCAACGTGCTCTACTGATTTTAAGATTACTCATTTATATTTTGAAATGCAAAGCAAAATTCATTGCAATATGCGATTGAAAAATGTTCTCAATATTTCTTGGACAGTTTATTTTATCTATTTTGTCTAGATGACGAAATGTAAAATTCATTTCAAGATTTTTTTTGCCGAGCAGTTTATAAACAACGACTGCCCCTACACACTAGTTGTTCGTTCAGAATTGCGTCTTTTCCAAACAGGTTTTTGGCGGAACATTTTACGGAGTTCCTTTTTAATATCGCGCTTTAATAACGCGTAAGCGATGGGATTAATAGCAGAATTAATGATAACAAGAAAGCGCACTACATTGTACAAGTTTTGGTTCATCACACATAATGACGTAAAATGACAAAATGAGCTGTAAACCTCTACCGAATAACAAATCAGAAATGTGACTACCACAGTTGTTATCACTTTCGTAGAAGAAGCTGATCGAGGACGTTTCATATTTGGTTGGTTGTGACGTAGTTGTATATTCAGTAGTGTGTCGCGGCGGCTGTGTTTCTGTGAGGTTATCACATTCCGCACGGTTACTAGGAGTAACACTAGACAAGGAATAAACTCGAACAGTGTCGTCCAGATGATTACGCTGACCTTAAAGTCTATGCGAAATAAACCCAAACTGGCACAAACGGACGGGATGAAGTAGAATGACAGTGGAATTATCCACGCCGCGGCTGTTACAACTACGACGCGTCTAGCAGTCATAAGTAATGTGTAGCGAAGAGGACGGGTGATGGCAATATAGTGATCGAGAGTCATGGCAAAAAGATTACAGACTGAAGAGTAAATCATCAACACTGCAATATCGTCTCTGATCATCTCATTGCACGAAGTGAGTACAAAGTGGCATATCGCTTGTCCCGGATAGAAACATGCACCAACACTTAAGTCAGCTATTGCAAGCGACAGGACAAATCTGTTGGCAGTCGCGCGAAGAATACGGCGTGCGAGAATCAAGTAGATAACAAGACCGTTTCCAACAACAGCCAGTATTGAAGGAAGCCATCCAACATTCCAGTACCAGCTGCTCATGATAAAGGAGTCGACATGTACGAGCTCCTAATTCCGATTCTAATTTCAATTCCCAATTCTGATTCTAGACATGCGGCAGAAATCTTGCATTGATCTTGAAAGCCTTGTATCCTACCTCTCTTGTCAAGTCATTAAGTTCACTGAAATGACGTTTTCAGCTTGCACTCGTTAATTCCTGTCGGAAAGCAGGAATAATTTGCACATGTCACCCGACCGGAATACATTTTAAGTGACCGGATCATTTTCATTTCCAAGGAAAAACAATAGCTTTAAATCTAATAGCCTCTTTGAACTTATTTGTTTGTTGATAGGTGAGGGGTAAAATGGGAACAATTTCAGAGACAAAAATAGAAGTGCCATTTCGGAAACGTTACTCCGTTTATTCTTCTTAGAGTCTGTAGTAGGCTGGAAAACATGATTGCATTTTTATGCGGAGACTTTGCACGTGCTTCCACGTGCTTTCCGTCGTTAGATCTTGAAAATTCAAAGCTACAAATACACTGATGGGGAAAATGTAGAGATTCGATGGATGTCCCAGGGTGGTTAAGTACCATCGATATTTAAAATTTTCTTAATTGATGTAAGGCATCTCAAAACAAAGCTCTCATTTGCATTTAAGGGAATCGGTTCAAAGGGATCGCTTTAATGATAGTAGGGGAACACAACAGGAAGTAATTCAAATAATCATAGTTAGTAACTACTAACTATGAAATAATAATGGCAAAGTTTTGGTCACACGTTTTGCTTCCTCGAAAATTACATCTTTCTCAAATGTAGATGTATTTATCTTTCCCCATAGAAGCAATAGCACGTTTCACTGTTAGCTTTTCTCATTTGCATTACATATGATTTGCATTACATTAGATTTTATATTATTATTACTATTACTATTACTATTATTATTATTATTATTATTATTA
>Ga0126339_10000942_pt1 | contig 18281 bp, 7 predicted proteins | sample OrbTmetagenome_2_FD_92532 | JGI IMG/M metagenome (GOLD analysis project Ga0126339, IMG submission 92532) | Coral microbial communities from Petempiche,Puerto Morelos, Mexico - Orbicella T R C metagenome | ecosystem: Host-associated > Invertebrates > Cnidaria > Coral | place: Petempiche,Puerto...
AACCACTAATGTAATAAAGGAGTTAACCACTAACGTAATAAATATCCAAAGAGTGGATATTTTATCTCATTTAGTACCATATTGTTTGTAAGTTCAATACCGTCCATAATATGTCGTCATAGGTGACATGACCGAATCAAAATTAGTTAAATAAATATATGTTATTGGCCGGCTGGGAGGTCCGTATAGTGAAAAACGGTGACCTAGGTCTTGAAAATGCTGCCCGAGGCTGCAAACCTCACGGGGCAGCATTTTCAAGCCCGAGGTCACAGTTTTTCACTATACGGACCGACCTAAGCCGGACAATAACATGTTTATCTTTTTATCTTGGGGTAAATTGTTTTACAAGTGGGTTTGTTTACGCAACTTTGTCATTGCGCCGTCTACAAACCATTCGTAAAAAATCTAACGAGCGAACGAACGAGTAACTCAGAAACTAGACAAAGATAGATGTATTAAGCACAGATTTATTTTGAACTACTTTATGTTAGTTGCATTTAGTTCACCAATTAAGTTCTCCGAAAGTGTTTTTCCAGTGTGAAATTTCGTGCAAGGACTGAAGTTGTACTACAAAAACAATTTTTGTCAGTCGTTACGAATGACTCGAAATCAGAGTTTTCTACCGTAAATTGAGTAGTAGATAGCGAGGAAATTCGTTTAGTGTATTCCACAGAAATTCTCTCCAATACAGCAACGATCAGAGAGGTAAAGATCAGAGAGGTAAACGATGCTAATGTTAGAACGAAAAGGCTATTTTCAGAATATCGTATAATTTAACTAATTATGTTTATTGAAAGAAATACTGATTAACCAAAATGCAATACTCAAACCGCTAAAAGACTCTGTCACTGAATTCTAAATAAGGAGTGTATCAGAAACACAAAGTGCATTTATTGGATAATGCAAATTACAAATCAATCGAGTCTTTACAGTAATTACTATTTTCTGAGAATGCCATGCTGTTATTAATTAATGAAACTCAACAAACTTTCCAAGAACTTTGAAAACAACAGGAACTTTTGAAACAACAAAATACTGTAGCTATATCTCAAGGTTTGATCATGAATTGGTTACTTTTTCTTCCATTTTCTGTTGCGAACATACATCCATTACTAGGTCGGTAAGAGCCAGTTAGGCAACACACCAAAAACACACCAACCACTTACAAAATATAAAGTAAAATTGTTTACGTTTCCAGCAATAAAATAGTCAATAGAATAAAAATTAGCTACACTTATTCTCAAGTTCTCGTTAAACTAATAAGATGTAATGAAGCATGTCAGGGATGAGCTGATTCATCAATCTTTAGCAGTTCTTGGGAAGAACGAAAACTTAAACCATCACATCTTTCTTACAATAAGGTTCAAAAAACTATAGCCTATGACGTACTGCTCCTAGTGCGAGTCTCATTGCTAAAATGCAATAAAATGCCATTAAATAACTTACCTTTTTTTTATTACCGGTCCATAATCAGACCCCGAGTTGCCGAGGAAATGAGATTTTATCACTTGGAAAGATAAACTTTAACAAACACCAATATACCTATTACAGCAGCTTATTTATTACATTAGTGGTTAGCTCTTTTATTACATTAGTGGTTAAAAATTTATTACATCACTGGTTAGCTTTTTTATTGCATTAGTGGTTGATTTTTATTACAGCAGTGGTTAGTATTACATTAGTGGTTTTTTTTTATTTTTTATTATTTTTTTTATTACATTAGTGGTTGGTTATTACATTAGTGGGTGATACAGCTCTGATTTCCAAAGTGCAGACGTTTGCAAATAAATGAATCCACCACGTACTATGCATCTTTTGGCCAGATGTCATCACGAATGAGGAACTGGGGGCAAGAAGAGGTAGCAATCACAAAAATACGAAGGAAATGGAAATAGATTGGACACCACCAGAATGGCGGCATAACATGAAACCCTCAAGGTAAAAGGAAACTGGGAAGACCAAAACAATATTAATCGTGGAGACGGACAGTGACAAGGGAGCTGGGTAACATCGGGAAGACATAGGCTGAGGCCGAGAAGACCGCAAAGAACAGGGTCCGGTGGAGAGCTATGGTGGAAGCCATAAGCCTGACGACGGGCAAAGAGGACTAAGTCAAGTTCCACCCCACGGTCTAAACCCTTACTCACTTAAACAAATAAACACCATTTTTCCATGGTTATGCTATTTTAGAATAATTCTCCTTATACTCTAATGCAAATGCTGCAATCTGTTGTGAAAATACGTTTCGCCTATAGGTTTATTTCAGGTAAATCAAACTCATTTTCATAAGAGACAAAAGGCAACTCGGAATTGGCCTATTCCGCGAGCTTGTGACGGCTCGTAACTGAAGGTCTCTTTTTTGGCTTGAAGCTGACGAGTTCGTCGGTACTTCCGCCCCAAAGTGCCAGTTGACATTTCACAAACTTGCTGGTTTAGATTCTTTGGAAAGTACTGCGACATTTTCTCAAGTTTTCCGAAAGTTGCTCTGCGTCGAGTTGGAGGTTATGTCATCGATACCCTGATCGACTGTAGCTCTCGACCAATGAGAGCGTTTAATTCTCTCTGCAGATAGAGTAAACAACATTCTTAAAAGAAAAGGTGACCCTTTCATATACATTCCATTACAAATAGTAGCTCTCTCACATTCCTACTGCAGACACATTGCAACCTTTTTCAGCTCACCTTTGGATCAAAATGTTTTGAAAGGTTGTTTATTTCAATACAGAAATGTCAGTTTTCTATGCTTCAATTCGACTCGAATCCCTACCTTTTTATGAGCAAAGAAAGGTACTCCACGTATCCCCATTACAGGGACTACCCAGTGGAATCTCCCCCCCCCCCCACACCCCCGCACCGAGGATATACCAAGTATAAAGTAAGCGCTCAGGGGTGAGGGGCATTACCCGTTTTAGCAATATTCTACCCTTATCTGTTGGAGTTTTCATTCCATCTAAGAATACCATCAATAAGGTCGCACGAAATTTAAAGAGTGTTTTTTGGATGCTTTTTTACTGACGTCAGTTATGAAAAAAAATAAAAAATAAAAAAAAGATATCAAAAAGTTGGTAGCTGACATAAATAGAATAAAACGCCAGATAATCAGAGCGTAGCTGGGCGTAGCGTTTGGTCGTACCACCTTTTTCTATCTCACTTATCTGTTGATTTAGGATGATAAAAAACAGCAGAGTAAGTAAATAATTTGAAGAGCGTCTAGAATTGTTTGACCCAGTCCCCTATTCACAAAGCTTCTTCATTCTATTTTATAGGTACAATCAAACCAACTTATTTTATTGTCACGCAACGTAGTCTATGAACTTCGTTTCCAGGGTGCTTCTTTGTTTCAGATAGCGGGAACGTACAAGAAAGAGGTATCCTTTCAATTGGGCATCAGCAAAGTACCAAGACGTTCAAATAAAATACAGACTTTTTTGGGGGTTCAGACACTTAATAGACCAATTTCGATATATTAAAACGCAGCCTAAAACAAGAGACCTCAGCACGAGTAAGTTGGGGTTTATTCCCCAGAGCCTCGTGCTGAGGTCTATTGTGTTAGGCTGAATTTTAATATGTCGAAATCGGTCTATTGAAAGCAACCTCGTTCCCAGGGCTTTCCCATGAAACGTGGTTGAACTGATAGATAGCTGTTTGTGTAACTGCACAGCACGTGACCCATTCGGTTGACATTATTACAAATAAGTAAAAGTCTGAAAACGTGTACGAGAATGTGAATACACAGAATGAAACACCTGTGAGACTAGAAAAGTAGAAAGAAGGAAATAATAAATATATTCAGTAAAATATTATCATTTGTCTCACGATAAAGTTCCTTGAGATGTTGATTGCAACATTTTCGATTGCTTAGGGTTGGTCTTCAACAGGCGATGAGCTCGACTACGTGGTCGATTACGACGAGGTCGCTTACGTGATACCATATTCAAATCACGGACGTCGGCTGTAATTGGTGCATCTCGATCTTCCACAATTACATTGTTCCGGCGAAAAGACGTTCCCTCAGCGGTCCGCTGTTGTACCCCAGTCCTGTTGTTGTGTTTTTGACCGTGGGCATCCAAGTTTCAGGAATTTCAATTCCTATCGATGTTAGTAAGGTGAAGTCTTAAGTGAACAGCACATTGTTTGACAAAAATCCACGTTTCAATCGACTAAATTACTAAGGCTGGAGCGCTCTCCTCAGATAAAGCGTGGGGAGACTGGGAAGAGGGATCTATATAGCCACAATTGTAAGCGAGAAGAGAAGCTTCCCGTCATCACTCCATTTCCTGTCAGACTAACGCCTTTGTGCACATTTGAATCGCTTTCATTACTGGTATGAATCATCTCATTTAAATGATGTTTTTGATATTTTAATCGGAAAACCAAGTTTTAATTAAAACTTTTAAATAAGACTATAATGCTTATAAGGTTTTAACGCATGCAAGGCTTCAGTTGGATATTTTAAATAACAAATGCGCTATATAAATTAACTTTTATCGAATGCATGTATACAACTTGTATGAACACAACCTTACAAGTTTTGAGCTATCATTCTCGTCTTGTTTGAATGGAAGTTATCCATCAATTCGTACAATTTCTATATGCGTGACAGAATAAAGAACACTTGGCGTCACCTTTGAAAAGAAGAAAGCGTGACAGTGCTCTCAGTTTTTAAAGTACCATTAACTGCCGCTTATAAGCGCCCCATCCTCCCCCCACCGCGCTTATAAACCCCCTAGTTTATAGACCCATCCTGACCTGTAAACCAAATAATGCATCCGGTTATAAGCCCTCTCTATCTTTTTTTGTTTTAAATAAGTTTTATTATGATGAGTTATAAAAAGCTTAATTAAAAAGAAGTAAATGAAAAACCTATTGCGATCAACACAGCTATGGCTCGTTTCGAAACGGTCTTTTTATTCCTGTTATAAGCCCCCTCGGATATAACCACTTCCGCTTATAAGCCCATCTAAAAGCCCTTAAAAAATAGTATAAGCCCAGGGCTTATAAGCGACAGCTTACGGTATTCCTTTATCAGGCCTTTTCTCGGCTTATATTTTTCCTTGACAACCATGATAGATTATTGAAAATAAATTCAGTAAAACTTACGTTGGCCCTTGGTAACTCATGACGAGAATTCGTTCGTTAACGATTTATGTCAAAATAAACATTGGAATTTTAAATATGGGAGTTGCGTCTTTTGAAAATGGGAGTTTGTTTTCTGAATATGGGAATTTGCGTTTGAATATGGGAGTTTATTTTTGAAAACTCAAACTCAAAACACAAACTCCCATATTAAACCCCTGCCATATTCAAAAGGTATTCTCCTATTCAAAAAATAAACTCCCAGATTCAAAAAACAGACTCCAATTTTCTAAAACAACAAACTCCCACATTCAAAAACAAACTCCCACTTTCAAAAAAACAAACTCCCACTTTCAAAAAAACAAACTCCCATATTCAAAAACCAAACTCCCATTTTCAAAAGTCCAATGTTTATTTTGACAAAAATCGTTAACAAAAGAATTCCAGTCGTCAGGGGCACCCAACGGATCTTTTCGGTAAATTATCTTTTCGGAAGGCCTTTAATCTCCTCGGATTTTCTTAAGAGAATTGTCACCTCGAACTTTCGTGATATGAGAAATTTAATGTCTGTTGTTTTCGGATTGTTTTGGGTACCGAAAAAAGGTCAGCTATTTTGGGTACCGAAAAAAGGTCAGCTATCATTTTCGGAAAGGCGATAAGACGATAGGTTTTCGGGAAATGGACAAAAAAGCCCTACTAAATTCGAGAATACTCAAGTTCCCCTAGAATAACCGAACAGATAACTTTTTTTTTAGCGTAACCTAAAATTAACTTACAGAGCTTTAATAGCGCTCCAGATAGCCTAAATAGCGTTTAAAAGCATTTGAGAGAAAACGGTCGTTGGGTGCCCCTGAGTCATGACTTAAGGAAGCTTATCAGAATGTTTTTAATTAAATAATCGATCTTGGTCGTTAGAGCAAAAAGATAAGTCGAGAACAGACCTGATCGATGGGGAACAGGAATGTCTATGGAGCAATCCATAAAAAATTTCCATAGGAAAAAAATTGATTTACCTTTACCACCGACTAATTTTATATCTAAAACAGTTAGCAGAAAGCGTGGCTTTAGGTCATGCCATTAATATAATTTTCTTGCAGGCGAGGTTGGTTAGAAAAATTCACACGCTGGTTATTCACCACCGGCTACCGGCCGTTCCTCTACTACCGGCTAATTTTATTTCTAAAACAGTTAGCACAAAGCGTCGCTTTAGGTCATATTATAGAGATAATTTTCTTGTAGGCGAGGTTGGTTAGAAAAATTCACACGTTGGTTCTTTCAAACAGTCACACGTGTCTTTTTTGACAACTTGTAAATTATAAAAGCGAAAATACAACGAGACACTAACAAGAAGCCACGAGAGCGGGTATTGTTTTAGATGACAAAAGTAACGGCAGCGTTTATAAAAAAAAAAAAAAATACGAGACAAAAGAATCACCTTTTTGTTTGAATACCACAATGGTGCAATTAAGTCGAAACAAGGGTTTTGTTTACCCCAATACACGTGGGCCCAAGGTGCAACACAAAATTTACCTACTAGTCTGGAAACTGAAGTATTGATGATAGAAAACAACTCAAACTGTTCACGGACAAGAGAACAGCTAAATAAAGAGAATGGCTGGAGCGAGGACAACAATAACCACGAAAATCTCGATCTCTGAAAGACCTTCTCGAGAATTTTTTTAAATTTTCCTTATTCTTTACTAATCCTTCACAAGAGACTATAATCTCTCGTCATTCACACGTAAAAATAGATTTGTCTTGGTTATATTTCCCGTCCTTTCAAGTGAAAACTAACTCATCTGAATTTTCGAACTCAAATATTTAAAGAATTGGTACACTACTTATTAAACTTATTATAGTAATTTAAATCGGCTTTTTTTCTTTCCGAGTCTTTTTTTTTTCGGAAATGAAAAACTTAATTTGTAAAATGTCGAATAAAGAATGGCGCCAAGAAGGCACAGTTTAAATTCAATTTGCTACCTGCTGTCAGTTATGAATACAATAAGAGCGGTTTTCCTTGTGGCGGTAACACAGCAGCCCCGCAAGCGGTGCACTTTGAAATGTTTTTTAAGAGACAATGGGCTTTAGAGTTTAATCGGGTCGTCAGCTTCTTTGATCTATTTTATGTGATTCGCGAATAATATTTTAGCCTGCGAGGGGTCACCTGTTTGGTGTGCTGGCAACGCGAGCGACTGAGAGCAGATGAACTGGTGGAAAAGCGCGCGACTGGTCTTTTGGAAGGGTAGGATGTGATAATAAGTTGCACTTGCCGCCCGGCTACCAGAGATGCAGAGACAGCCTGTACGCACTTACACAATTAATAGTTCTAGCGTTTTTTATTGCTTATCTTTATAAAGACAGGCACATGATGAATTGTGTCCAAACAAACCGTCTGCTTTAGCGCGTGTTAAAAATAATTACTGCGTTTCCGGAGATAAAAACACGTAGCTGGTTTTAGTGTGCGTATGCGGTCCTTCGCCTAGATAGATCGAAAATGCATTTAGAAAAGTTAGTTTTTGAGAAGAGAGGAGACCCAGAGTACTCGAGAAAAAAATCCTTGACGGGAAGAGAACCAACTTCAAACTCAACACACGCATGAATCCCGGAAGAAATGGAACCCAGGCCAGAAGAAAGGAAGTCAAACGCTAACGTATACCTGCATGTTTCCCCTTGCTGAAGCACCTGCTGTATGTTCTGGACGTACTATTTTTCTTGTACTGTCTTTAAACAGACGAGATAACAGAAGCAGTAAAGAGGCCGGGCTCACTTCAGGCTCAAGTCCCAAAGTACCCCAGGCTGATTATAACTCTAGGACAATCCGACTTCCCAAGAACAGAGACCAGAAGGTCGAAGTACATTAGAACTCCGTTTTACGAACACCTATTGTAGTTATTAGAGCCACGTTTTTTTTGACCCAAAGAAAAATCAGTAAGTCATTTTCTCGTTTTGACAGCCCTTTTTACACCATTATTTCGTTAAAAACATCAAATTTTGAAGAACTGAAAGCAATTAACGGGATTGTAATGTGGTTATCCAGTGCAGTTATTCTGCCTCTCCTATGCGGTACTTGGGCTTCATAGCGGTTCTCTCCGGATTAGCTGACCCAATGTCTGGCTAGAACACTAGACATTATAAAAAAGTTTTGATTGAATGATTTTGATTGATATTGTGTGCCGCCTTCGAACAATCTCCCGCCACATTTGCCCTAAAGTAGGAGGACAAAGTGACAGGTTTACACATACAGTGTGTATGTTCTGAGCATAAGAGGGAACCTGCTCCTAATCTAACGCACTAGAAATTCACCTGCTACCTGTACCTAAAGTTAATTTCAGTGAACACTTCCCATACCAATATGGCAACTTAAGCAGATGAGGTTTTTTTCTTTTGTAGCTGAATTACACTAAACTTAATTTTGCAAACTGAAGTGTCATCAGAGCATAGTTAACTATGATCAGAGAGGTTTGATTTTAAGGTCACTGATTACGCTGCTATGGAAATCAAGATCTACTCTAGTTGAAATTTCGGGAAACGAGCGAATGGATGACTGAATCTCCTCTTGTCTGTCTGTCTGACTCTGACTTACTTACTTAGTAAATGACTGCCCGACTGCCTCATGCACTGACTGACTGACTCACCAAATGAATGAGTGAATGAATGACTGATTGAACGAACGAGCGAACGAACGAACGATGATTGAATGAATGAATGAATTGGATGAACAATGCAAAACAGGAAAAACAAAATAAATCCATCCACTAGGACAACTGATACTCCTTAGTATTGTAGAGTAAAGCAAACGATATAAGAACAAAGTCTTGGTCAATTAAATGTTACTCCAGGACTGTTTTTAAACGACATTCGAACAGCAAAGTGAGCAAACGGAGCAGTGTGTCGCATCCAAATTAAAATCGTTTCTTTTTGCTTCAGGTCACTTCAGCTGATCAAAAATAAACCATCTTTAGCAAAGTGTGTGTAACTGCCATCTTATAAAGGCGTCTATTGGAATCAAAATGTTACTGAGGTAGCGCTTTTCCTCATTAATTCATATCAAGTTGGCTACCGCAAATATTCAGTGTAACTTGTAAGTCCACTGCAAATAGCCGACAGTAGAGAAGAATGCAAATGCCTTTAGTTAGTTACTGCTGAACTAAGCGACAAACTAACTTGAGGTGAAGTTAAGTTTTGTGAAACCGGCGAGGAAAGAAGACCACTGCTAATTGTCAATGTTTCCTTTAACATTAACACCCTCGGCTACTACGTGATGTCACGTACTCAGGCCTAAAGATCAACAGAAAAACCTTCGTGACGAGCTTAATAGAATTTAAGATTTGGGAGGCCGCAAACAGAAACCAACTTGCTCGGACAGAAGTATGGCAAAAGTTGTTCATAAGCGTATCTGAAAAAAAAAATCATTAAAATTTGTTTGCCGGTATCCTTAGTGCAAGGTAACAATACTGTTTGAGACGTCTTCTTTTAACAGATTAGCTCTTTTGTGAAAGGGCCTTTAGGATTAGAACTGAACCTGTAACATTAACGTACTGGGTGTGAAAAGAGACCAGACTTGGAAAGTTTGGTACGTGCCAACAACAAGGTTTTGGCTTGGCTACAACGGCGGTGCCTCAGAAACTGACTTACTAAGTCCACTCTTAATTCTATTAAAAAGATCACAACACTCCGTGTTTTTCAACAGTTTAAATGCCTTTGCTCTGAAGCAAGAGACTATTTCATAGTTTCTTGTCTAAAGATAAAGAAAAATAAAGTACCATTGAACTGAAAACTCGGAGAGTTAATGTGAGTGGTGGAATTTTCTCTCAATGCCACAAGTTCACACTATTACGAGTTCGATTTCATTCTTGGCTTGCCTGCAAAGCTGGCGAGTTTCGCGTACGTGAGAATTCTTTGTTTCAGTGACACAGTCTCTATACACTGGCTAATTTTTGGCCTATTGACAACAACATTTACCACAAAGGACACAATTACGCACAAACAAACACTTATTTCACTGGTAGTCGGCTTGCGTAGCAAAATCATTAAACTAATGAAGTAGAACTGTGTTTAACAAGTGCCGCCGACAAGTTTCATTTATCCTCTCGTCAAAAGCCCTTTTGTTCTTTTTTGTTTCCTTCCAATGAAAAGGCCAAACATAGATCACAAAAAACAGGCTGTGTTTAAACAGTCTCCCAAGCAAAAACACGTAAAAGCCAAATATCATTAGATCAGGCAGAACTCTATTGAATAAACTAGTCTAACTTCACTTCAATGTCGAATGACAATTTTTTTGAGATATCTTTGTAGTCTCTTTTACTTGTAAATAAAACAATGGTCTTGGCACGCGTACGCGTGTCAATAGAGAAATCAACCCCAACGGCACGCGCCCAACAAAACACCATCAATATGGTTTCCTAGCAAAAAGTAATTTGGCATGCAAAGTCCAACGCATGTTGGGACAGATGTCTTTCCGTCAAACATTAATTGCACAGTATGGGGCTTAATCCACATTTCCATTCTAAATTTCATTAGGAAAGAATAAAAGAATGCATGTTCTCAGCCAAGCTTTGATTATTCCGACGCAACTGGCCTGTGTCTGGGTTTTTCTTTTAGCTCTTGGCCAAACTCGAATGATTTGGGAACACGTTGCTTGTAAGTGAAGTTAATACGAAGCGAATACTCACCAACTGAAGAGTTCTTATATGCAAGGGCTGAGCGAATGCATGGCCGCACAATAAACCGAATTTAGTTCGTGATAAAAGTAAAACCGTCTCGTTTTGATCAGCCTTTAGAGAGCATTGAATAACCTCTTTCGGCAACCTGCACGAAACCACAGGACTTTTTGAAACGTCACTAAGGTAATTTAAAAACTCGGTAAAACTGGAGGTTCTACGTTTTGTTAACAGTTTCCATCTTTTTACTAAGTTTTTTTTTGAAATTAGAATTTTGAAGAAGACGGATGAGTGTCTTCAGTGTTGTCATCAACAGCGTCCTTAAACAGATCGGCCACCGTATATTTTTACACTTTTAGATGTGGAAATATGCACGCCACGTGAGAGAATAATACGATTATCTCTTCTTATAAACCCTTTTAGCGTTTATCCTGGTTTCCTAGGCACCAAACATGTAATGTTTGTCACTCACTCAAGTACCCATTATCAAAGAAATTGGCTTAAGCTTAAAGGGCAAAATACCTTAGTAAAGGTGAAATAAAGTGTATTGTTTTAACAGCTTATCACTAATGGAATACCCACACAAGCAATAATATAATACCAGACCACGAGCTAGGAGCATGGATTTGTTGTTATTCACGTCAGTGAAGCAAAAAGTACCAATGACCTCTATCTGAAGGAAGTGTGTCGTGGCTTACAGGAAACCTTTTTTTTTTCGTTCTTGTAACCTTTTCAATCCGACGTAAAATTACCTCACAAATTATTACTTAGTAAATACTTCGTTAGTTCCTCTTGATTAAATGAATCTAAAATTCTGTTTCGCGAATACCCTCGTAACCAAAGTAACTCGTAAGACTCTTTTAATTGTCGTCGACGTTAATGAGTTTGTCTATTAATATCAAAGAAAATCAAACAATATTCATAATAGAGATTTATCCAAATTAAAGCGATTAAACTTTAAGGGGGCGAAAGCAAACAGTACAGTGGCAACCAAATTTACACGGAATCATGAAATGTAGTTATTTCTTTGGAAATAAGATATATTGAATTGCCACAAGGCTATGTTTTACTCCCTAAAACAAAAGTAAACTATGTCAGAAATGCGTCTTATTTAGGTTTAAGGATTAAGAAAATATTTTGGAGCTGAAAGTGGCTATTGTCTACTTTGAAGGAGGGCTTTAAAAGTGTCTTTTATATTGTTTCCTGTTTCGTCAAATAATGGTCTTGCTGAAAGGTTTAAATTTATGTATAATAATCTAGAGTGCAAAGTTTAACAGAAGCAAAATCACAAGGATTAGCTAAGACATGAGGCCTGCGGGTTATTTCCGTTACAAGAATGACTCATTAAGGTGTTTTACTTTCGGTCCCTCGTGGAATGTTATTTTTCCTGTAATCAACTTGTCTTAAACAAAAAGAGAACTGAAAACCTTTCACCCTTGTCATTGATAAGAAAACAGCTATCGAGTGTGTGCTTTATTCGTAACTGAAGTTTCTCAAAAGTATTTCCCGGCAAAAACTTGGAGTAGTTCCATTTTTTTTTTGTAGTTTTACACGATTGCACCTGGACTCAATGAAGGAACATTACTTGAACGAGCTAGATTTTCCCTTGTTCAGGGTCAAAATAGATGCGTAGGCACTTAAAAGTCCACGCGGAATTTAATGACGTAGAAATATAGGATATCGTGTTGATGGCTTATGAAAATAATGCTGTTATCCTTCATTATAAATCAATTCATAGCCCTTACGTGTCAGAAACCGCATAGTTGTAGCATAAAAAAATACAAATAAACAAATAAACAAAACAAGGGGGCAGAAATGGCAAAAATTTTGATGATCGTATTAGTTTCCGTCGAGAGCCTGCTAAAATTAAAAAAAAACCCGTGCTGAACAAAACAAAAAACAAAAGTTGCAAATCTAAATAATTTGATAACATTATCCGTCCGGCGCGTGGTGCAAAGATTATTCAAAGTCTGGACATCGGGGAATAACTGAGTTACTTAACAGTTTCGATTCGCCACAGCTATTAACAGCTCACTCGTTTTAGATGGTAACACGCAAACAAGGGATTATATAAATCAGTATCAGTGGATTAAAGTCTTTGAAACGGTTTTCCATGACCCTAACTCATTTTTGGTTAATCCGTGGGTTAAAGCTTTTAGCATGCTAGCCTTCTTAATTCTAACTGATTTCCACTTGGTCGCCAGCTGTTACAACCGAGCACCGATAACTGCGGTTTAACTTTTTTTAACACTTTATTTTGGTAATGAGACATCCTTGACACTCTTACTTGGTAGCTTCACTTCAGTTGATATTTAAAAATGAGTGCATCGTGATATCGCTGAATTGGTTTGCAGCTGAATTGGCCACACACCAAGTAATGACTGAACAGTCTGTAACCCAGCTTAAATACTTTCTCAGCGGGACTTTCTGAGCCCATATTCTGTGGCGGGAAAAAAAAAAAAAATTTCCGTCCATAACTATACGGGGAGGTTAGTATATTTTAACTATTGTTACGTCTGGGGCGCTTTTGTTTCTGTCTTCTCCGTTTCCTTTTGCTGTTTCAACACGAAAAATATTCACTTTGTTTTGTTGCTCCTATCAATTCACAAATTAGCATGAATCATTTTGCGAAACGTGTGAGTGATAAACATTTGGAAGTTAATCCTTTTTTTTTAACAGAAAAATTGACCGAACTTTTTGAAAAGTTTTTAAAACTTTAGAGCGGGTAAAAAAACCGCGTAGCAAATTTGTGGGTGAACTGCTCTGTTGTTAATATTTAATATAACATGGTCTGGAAAGTAGCTATTTCGCAGTTCGTGAAACAAAAACTTCCCATTCCTTATTCATTTTTTGGTACTGGACTCCAAAAGTTGCGTTTTATAAATCCTAAAACACGTTTTTAGGAAGCTTTTAGAGCAGATAAGGAGTACGTGAGGAGAAACGTAATCTTTATTGGTTTAGTCCAGGATGTAAATAGGCATGTGTCAATCAGTGACAAGACCTGACGTAAATCAATGGCCTTTCCTTCGTAATTCGTTTATCTTTATTTTTCGAAAGGGTAATTTTTTTCTCTTTTGAGTACAGAATTAGTATTCAAACTATGATGGTTTTCTTGATTAGTTTTTCAACGCTAACGCGAGACAATGGTCGTGTTAGCATGGTTACACAAATTGTTGAGGTTGAGTGCACTCTATTCAGCTCGACTACAAAACAAATTGAGATATGGTTGTTTTGTTTTGTCCTAATTTCAGGCCGCGTTCATGCTCCCAGAGGACTCGTTGAATTTTCTCAACTGTCAGAATTTTCTGAGCATCTACAGATCCGGAAATACTTGGTTATGTTGACCTTGTAAAATCGCTTCTGTATTGTCTTGACAGTATTATGTGCGCGTTCAAGCAACCTGCCATTCTCATTCAAATTCATTGTGTAATTCTCTTTTCAAGCAAAATATCCAAGTAATTCTTTCGCGGATAATTTTGGTGTAATGTTCGTTGTTATGGGCTGTCCAAGTCCGCCTTCTTCACGCGGCAAATTGATTGTCTTGACAATAGCTATTTAAAGGCGAACAGGAAATGACAAAAACGTCATGCGTTATTAGGCTCCGAAGACAACTTTGATGGGCTTTTGACAGCTGCTCGGCCAATCGCCTCGCTAATAGTTTCATTACAGTAATTGAGCAGTACGCCTAAGTGATTTATGAATGTCCACTAGTGAGCGACATTAGGTCTCTATGGTGTATAAATAAAATCGTTTAATGATTGATTACAACAGCAAAACTCTATCCTCGAACTTGCCGGGCTGTTTATCTGTTTGACTCGCGTCGGGGTCTTGGGTCAACCGCGCGCTGTGCCAGGTTAACTCTCAGCGCGATTAAACTGACCACGCAATTTGCTGGACATACACTCGCTCAGGCGAATTTGGTGATATCGCGCCAACAAAACTCTCGCTCTAGCTTTGCATTTAGAAACACCCAAGCTCTCGAGAGCCGTTAAGCTTTTCTTGTACTATGATGACATCCGTTGAAAGCCCGGAAGGTCAGCTCAACACACGTGCCGGACTGGCTCTGGCGGGATGCACCAGTTCCATACTTCAGGGACAAGAGTTCGATTTCGGTGAGTAGCCTTAAAATCGTGCTGCGTTTTATCTGCTTTATTGGCGTCCTGCCTGTCTGCCGTGCAAAGCTCGCCGTTTCCTATATTCCTGACGTAATGGAAATTGTAACGACCCTATGGCTTCCTTGAGTTACATTACAATAGTACCGTCAAACATGCCTTGAGTCACATGCTGTGGTGCATCTAAAAACCAAAGCCGACTTCTTGATTGTGTTTTCTGCCAGATCGTCACGTTGAATCGCTCATCCCGTACTCACATCCGTCAAACTTCTACGAGGAAATGCACGGAGCAGCGACCACAATCCCAAGCCAAGCAGTTCAGTCGGGATATTCTCAAATCCACACCATGGCGTTCGGCTTCTCGTCAGCTCTCCCGCACGGCCAGTTGAGGTCGGACACCATCGAAGTCGAACTCGAGAATAAAGATCTTTGGGACAAGTTCCACGAGATAGGGACAGAGATGATCATTACGAAAACAGGACGGTAAGATGAGACAGCTAAATGAAGTACACTCCATTCTCCTAACTCTCTTGTGTTGATATTTCTTCAGATTTCCGCCCAAAATAATGCGAAAAGTCTCCACCGATTATCAAAGCAGACGGGAAAAACCTGCTAACAAGGAATCCACCAGTCACTTACTCTAACTCTTAGTTTGCACTTGAATTTGCCAAACGCCTGTATTTTGGACCAAATAATGGGAGGTCGAAGCAAACAAATAATTACACTCAAAGAGTTTGACAGCGCTGTCGTGAAATACATGTGTAATGATAAGAGTTCATGTTTCAACAGTCATCGTTTAACTTCATTCGATTTACGCAGCTGTCAAACCCTCCAAAACGTTCTAACGAAGTGTTTATTTCCATCCTTTTTCTATTAGTGCTATGTACTCTCTCAATATTGTGGAACCCATTTCGAAGATACTTCACAGTTTATAAAAATATTTGTTTCGGGTCGCGCCATGCTGTAAATTGAGAAAGCTAAACATATCCTACGTGAATGCGTTAAGTGCGGGGTGGAACGGGCAGAGTCTCTGAAGGCTAAATGCCCGATTTCTTCCCTCTAAATGAGTTCCCTTTTTTAAGACACTGTAATACTTAGTTTGGAATGCACTGAAACAGACCCACTGCGGCGACTTTAACTGAGTGTGTCTCGTCTAATAAACTCGCTAGGTTGTCGAAGAAATCTTACAAAACCAACAAGCTGATGGCAATGGGACAGAAACCTCTCAACACAAAACACTTCACAGCAGTTACGTCCATCCTAAATCTCTTCCTAACGCAGAGAGACTAACATTAAATCTTTGCGTTTTTGTCCACAGACGTATGTTTCCCGTAATTAGAGTTAATATAAGCGGCTTAAACCCCAAGGAGGAATACGTCTTGGTCTTAGACAGTATTCCAGGAGACGATAACCGGTACAAGTTTCACAACTCCGAGTGGTCAGTGACGGGCAAGGCAGAGCCCCTGATGCCAACGAGAATCTTTATTCATCCTGACTCACCAGGGACCGGCTCACAGTGGATGAGACAAGTTGTGTCGTTTCAGAAGATGAAGTTGACAAACAATCATATGGATCAAATGGGACACGTAAGTTATCTTGTCCATTCACGTTTTCAGCCTTCTTCGGTGATGAATTTTCCCTCCCGGACCATGTAACTAAAATCAGTAGAAGAAAAAGGTTGTTCTAACTTTATGGTCCTCCCCAAATCGCCTTGGATCATGAAAACAGTCTTCAGATTTTTGACATATGGGAGTCTTAGAATATGGAAAAGCTCAGATAAAATTCTTTGTAGTGAGAAAAGCTGAACGAAAATCTTTATATATTTTTCCTCCCGACAATTCAAGGTTATTTTTACAGGAACACGCAGATAGGAAAAAACAAGACCCTGTCGTTTGAAATAAAAATATGATGCTTTTTACTGAATGAAATTTAAGGGCTCTCCACTATTGAAGGCAAAATGATAAGTTGACTGATCTTATCTTGAAATACTGTGTATTTTCTTGAATTTATAAACTGCTGTCAGTGGGACAATATTTGATTTTTTTTATTACCCTAACAACTAACATCAGAACATTTAGAGCAAAGTATGTTGTTCACTGCACAAAAATGTTTGGCGGTGTCTCGACTACAGTGTATATAAAACTACTTAAAGGCAAAACATTTGGAAACATCTGAAATGTCAAGACTTTTAAGAACTAAGACAAACATCCAGTGTCTTAGCTCGCTTCCATAAAATCAATCTCGAATTTTTTTGAATTGATCTTTGTCAAGAGATGGAAGATGTACAACATATGAACATAAAATTTCGTTTCGTAGCTGCATTTCGTCAGTAAATGTTTCATCTTGAGTGAAACACCAAAAAGAGAGTCATAGGTATTTTTATTTCAAATTTGTGTCCATTTGTGAATCGCGTGGGCGTATGGAGATAAGATAAACTTGGCTTTGAAGACGATATAATGGACTAAGCTGTTGCAAAGCTATGTGACATTTTATTCTCAAAGGAAATCGTTGTTTAGATGTAAGTCAAATAATACTCGATATCTAAACGGTATGATTAACGTAGGGTCCATAATTAACGCTAACGTGCTTTGAAATACCCTACTTTGCACAAAACAAGGGAGTGAACGATTTTGTCTCTGGTCGTCACAAACGGAACATTTGTTTGCACACCTCCATTCACGCTAAATCTATTGAAATGCGTGGAATAGAAACAAAAGACTTAATTGCCTTTGTTGAGAAACCAAAGAGCTTTGGAAAATAGATTTCTGGTCACAAAAACGGATAGAAAGCTCTACCAGTGAAAGGGGTATTTCATTAATGGCTCTTTTCTCGTGCGCGCTAACTAACTTGACAGAACCATGTATTCGCGATAAACTTAGCGTAAACGCCGCTCGTACGTTCTGGCGAGATGACAATTTAAGTTTTGTGTTTCTTATTTGAAAAACGATGTAAACAAGTTGACAATAACATCAGCCGTGAGGATATTAACAAGTGATTTGGGGGCCGAGTTACCCCGCCCCTCCTAAGTGATTGTGAAAGCTTTTAACTTCGAAATGAAAATCAACACTTAGAAATCACAATGGCCAAGAGAATGGGGTCAAACTGTGATTGGAACGCGAGATAAGACGATCAGTGGTTTTTAAAACGTTTAAAACTAATGACAAACACAGTAGGTAATTGCGACAAATCGCAGCAAAACTCGACTATTTTTTCTTTTCTAATTAATGAACAAATGAATTGGATAGTAAGAGAGCAAGAGTGTGAGATAAAATGAAAAACGATAGAATTTTTTGCTGTTTTGTTATTTTGACAAGCACGCCCTATCGGTTCGTGGTAAAGTAGCTCCACAGTTTTAGACTATTCGGTACGTGTCATGGCTTTGGCACAGTAAATGTTAAGTCTTTTTCAGCTTTTTAGAGTGTCCTAGCCTCAC
>Ga0126339_10000943_pt1 | contig 18271 bp, 9 predicted proteins | sample OrbTmetagenome_2_FD_92532 | JGI IMG/M metagenome (GOLD analysis project Ga0126339, IMG submission 92532) | Coral microbial communities from Petempiche,Puerto Morelos, Mexico - Orbicella T R C metagenome | ecosystem: Host-associated > Invertebrates > Cnidaria > Coral | place: Petempiche,Puerto...
ACAGTGCGGGTTGTATCAAAGAACGAATCAAATTGCCTGTTAGAAAATAAGATGGTATCTACATTAATCTGGAGACGTGTCAGATTACTGTAGTTTGTTCAGTCAAACATTTTATGGCTTACTGTTTAGCTATCTTACCATGACCGATGTAACATCGCAACCAAAAAAGCTTGTCAAATTAACCAAATCATTACTGTACCATGAATGCTCCTATCTCCGACACTTCACGCAAAAAAATAACTCTTGCACGCCTTGCGTGCCTATGTTTTTTATAAGTTATTTTATTGTGCCGTTTTTTATCATGACTTTATTTTCATGTTTACCTGTCGCAGACTGTATTTCGGACAGTCGAACGCTCGTGTTTTAAAACATTGTTCGCTAGAGAGCGTTTCTTTAAAGTTTTCACCATGCGTGATTCATCCTGGATGCGATATCTTCAAGGAGACGTATGCTGTTTGGAACTTTTCCTGTTTGGTTTAATTTGCTGCTAAACCGGCTGTACTTTTTATTTTTAATTCGAAGCGCTGCAATCCTAAAACATATCTATCATGTTGTCTACACGTAATTCCTTTGGACATCTTGCCCCTAGAATTCTGCTAATGGCTGATAGTGTATGATAGCTCAGCAAGTAAGATTGCAGCATTTACATTAGTATACTAGTAGAACATTTGAGACGAGCTCTCTATAAAGGCTAACATTTTTTCGTTCCATTTTCTCTTATCAACCCCCCCCCCCCACTCTCAAGGCAGAAAAACGGGACTCCCTCCAACCTTCCCCGATTGGCCGTTGTATCAACATCTGCAGGAATCAATTACTTGAAAACATTAGAAAATCAGAATCAGTTTTGAAGTGTAGTGAAGTTGGGCGTGATCGTATGCTAGCCTTGAGAATGTTACGGCTGCCACTTCACTTGCCAAGGTCTCCCTTCTTCCCGCTCCGCAGGAAGGAGACAAAGCCTGGGAACAAGGAAGAGAGACACAGTTTCACCTTATCAATGAACTGTCACTGAGAAATCGTTTTAATACCATCCATTTACATCCATGTTTTATCAGAAATACTGAATCCGCCGGATCTGAAGATGAATTAATTTTTTACCTCACTGGAATACATACAAGATTTATAACTAAGACAACTCTTCTTGTCAGGTCTAACTGTAGCGATAAGAGACTCTTTTATAGTCGTGCTTTATGGTGCGATTTTTTTCTAGTTTATTCTTAAACTATATTTTATTAGTTACAGTTAGCGTAGTGGCTAGCAATAAGGATCCAGTCCCTTATTTTGATACATGTAATGTTAATTAAATGTCCAGTGCAGAATGAATCCGCTAGATAATTAACTCTGATCATCTTAGGGAGCTCTGAAATATTATCCATTTTTTTAAATAAAAGCAAAGTGTGTCTTAGCCCAGTATTGCAAAAGACGTCAGGATGTGAATGCATTGCCTTCCTAACAGATGACGAGATTTACTTTCTTTTAGATGTAAGCTACAGTTGTAGAACCTGCGTTTCGGCTTTCACATTTGTTACATAACTTTTCACTCGTCCTGGTATTGTAAACATTCTGAACATTGTAACACCAAATTGAACGTTTGCGAGATCTGTGGAAAACGTTGACAATTTATACAGCAGTAGAATATTTATTTCAGTTTTACACTTCACCCTGTACTGATATGACTAGCTAACAAGTTCGCAACACGCCTGCGTTTTTCACATTGCTGTCGAAGCGCAATTTATTATGAATTCAGGCAAAGAATATTTTTGATCAAGTGTTCAAGTGGTGTCAATAGGAAAAGACAACTTGAATAATAAGTTGAACTCAAGCGCTGTCTGTTTTATTGCGCGGCGTGTCCCAAGTTCACGATTTTAGTCAACATTGCTGGTAATCTTTTCGAATTTTTGAATTTATGTGATAATTGCCCAATGGAAATTTCCAAGTCATTTAGAATTTATTAGTGTAAACTTTGCTTACTCTGGGTTTCAAGATGCGCCAGGCTATGAAATGCAGGTGATAACAAGAATTTTAATAAAACAACAACAGTTTTGTGTACTCCAAATTTACCTTGCTACGCTTTTGTTCGGTCTTTAATGTTTTTCTCTCGCTGTGTTTAAGGATGTCTGGAACAACTCCGCTGGGAGCCCTATTTTAATATAAAAAGCTATTGGCAAAGGCTTTACAAACATAAAATTGATTTGTTATTCGACGGCGTTGATTCTTTGCACGAGTGTGAACAGTGTTGAGTGAGAGCATGAGATTCTGAGGTAGGTTATTTCGTCTCTATGATATTGCATGTTATCTGCTGGGTATTAATTCCCACTTGCTATTCGTCTGTTATTGAAAAAGCTCTTGTAACTATCGTGGCCTGCTCAATTTCCCTAGAAACAACAGATGCTGTCTTTGTTAGCAACTCATTAATATTTTATTTCCCTGCTGTATTTAAAATATAACCAGGACAGGCTTAGCTGTCGTATAAAACTTGTACAAATGAAAATGGATATTTAATTTTCACTTTACCGCAGGTTGCAGATTTGGATTATTTGATGCAGTTTTTGTAGCTTGTCTGCTTGTTTATACGCCCCCGTAGTTTTCGTGCACTGGAGCATTCCTTCTTACTATTCAGCATCTAAACAAAGTACACTTATGCTCAGTCCATTTTCGCACGGCCATTAGTAATTCTTGTTTTCAGCTTTCTCGCCATTCTCTTTTTAAAAGCATGGTTTTAAAGGAATAAATTCTATTATAACGTCGGTGTGATTAACGAGCGAATTGACTTACTCCCAGATTTAGAGTTGATATTGAAGATCTTGTTGGCCTTTTCGCTTTTTTTCATTTGTGCATTGTTAATATCACGCTCTCCGAGGGTAAATATATTCAAATGTCCAAACCGGCGCTAAACCTGCACGGAAATTGAATTCTTGTCGATGAAATCTTAATTTAACCATTTATTATCACACCGAAATCTTTTTTTAATGGCCAGATTATACGCTTCAAGAAAATGTTGCGTGGTTGCCACGAAATTCAGTCTTCTCTCTCGTTTGGAAGCCGATCGTTGTTGTGTTAGTCGATGTTAATTTGGAGCGTTTCGCCGGGTATTTCATTTCAAATTGGCTTCTGAAAACAAGGCGCGAAGCCTAAGTGTTCAATTGCGACAATTAAGCATTTGAAGCTTGAGAGGTGTCAGCGGCAGCTTTTATTTTTGCGTTTCCGTGCGATCTTCACACGATAATCCGATGAGGCTTGTATGTACAAGACATCTTGGCTCCCACAGGCAGCGTTATTGAGTTTCTCATCTAGCCTAGCTCCTGTGTAAGTACAAGGGTGTACCAGCATTTTATAACTCAAACTGATTCTGTGTTTCTTAGTCAGCGTAGCATGTACGCCTCATTTGTACATTACATTTCCATTTCTATTCTAAAAATATAGCAAAATTTCATTTTAATTTTTAAAAGTTCACGATATTTCCTTAACTTATACCGTTACTGTTGACATCTCAGGCACTTGTAATATTATTGTTTGATCTTGTTTTCGTAGATATTAACATAGTCCTATCGTCATTGCCAGCTACCTCTTGACCTTTTCCTTCGTCAAATATATACAAACGTATATTTACTTCGGTTACGACAGCTCTAAAACATCAATATTCCCACAGGGAGGTTGCATATTTATGAAAATTTGACTTGGTTTCTCTATTAGCGTTTGTGTGTTAGTGTAGGCGGTCACTGGACGGGAAGCAGTTACTGTTCTACTTTTCTATCTCCATTGCCTGCGGCTAAAATGCTTGTTCTGTGTCTTATCAGTAGTGGACAGTAACAAAGTTCGTGTTCCGCTCAACTTTGCTTGCGTGGTGTCCGTATAGTAATCTAATTCAACTAACAGTATGGCGACTTTCACTCGAGTATTTCCGCGAAATTTCCAACTATTCCTTACTATATGTTCCGGGCTAGTAAGTTTATAGTTCTGCTTCAAATATCAGTGTCAAATCATGTGAGGGTGGGTTAAGTTACTTATATGAGACTGTGAAAACTAAGTTATATCAAGAGTTGAACCTACACCCCCCCCCCCCTCCCCCCGGGAAGATGCTCTTAAAAGCTCCCCTGAGTGTTAGGATCATCATCATAATTATCATCTGTCTTTTTCGCGCCCTGCCACGCATAAGGCCTCGGGTGTTAGAATGCACAGTAGTACTTCAGAGGAAAGATCTTTCAGGATGTAATTAAGTTTTCACGACATATTTATTGTTTGTATTTTTCACCGGCTCTTAGTCTATTAGGTTAAAATTCTTTTGGTACAAGTATGCTTCTCTGTCAGGATAAGTACACTTCATTTAAGTCGTTTTAGCGTTTGCGTAGTAGAGATTGTAGTAAACAGCCCTGTAAATCTACTGTTGTATTTTGCAAACAAAAATAGAATCTTTGTGGTGTGATATTGTCTTTACTACATTCTGTACAATCACTTTATAGTAGCTTGTAGAGCAACAATAAAGTGGTTGTATAAAGTGGTTGTATTCCGCAGCATAGTCATCGATACGTAACGTAGGAAACGAAGAAAAATGCAGACGCTGCAACTATAGAATCGGACCACTCTAATTGAAAGATCTTTATGGACTGTAACTACTCACGTGAAATATTTCCTAACATGCGTTTGAGAGCGTTCAAACTAGATACCCAAGTTATTTTAAATTGAACAAAACCAAATATAAACATCTGTGTTTCGCCGTCAAAGTGGGACAACCTCTGATTCTAAAGAACACGGCAGAGCTAAGAATCGCTGCTGGTAAGAAGACAACCAGTTGTTTATTTTAAGTACATGGAGTAGAGAAATATTGCCTCGGCCATACCATTGTCTTCTATGTTTGGATTCGTCAGAATTGCAGGTAAATTATTTCAGGCTCTTTGTGGGGTAACTGGCACGAATTACATGCAAACAGTATAATGAGAATGCAAGAGGCTGGAAGGGTCGACACCCACACACGCGTTGACCGGATGGTTTTCATATCATTAAATCTGTAGGGTTATATCGTCATGTCTAATGCTCATGGAAATTACTGGCGCCAACTTCACCAATTGTCAAACGACCCCGCTCTCATTTCAATCGTCAGTCGAAGAAAAACTAGTACGTACTGCGTGAACATGATAGGTGTGAGTCACAGCACCCAGTCTTTAGACCCCTTTGATACTCTCGCATGTTTTTTTTGGCATGCTTTCAATTAATTGGATTTGTTCAGTACCTAGTTATATTGGCCCATCCTCTAACTGAATTTGCGGTGTTTAACATTGTTGTATTTGGTTCCAGGTCCCAGCCTACATTATAACCTTGCATGACCTTCTGGCTCTCACTCCTCATGATCACGTGGAGAGAAATACGTTGGAGTATGCGCAGAGCGTTCTGGAAGATCTTTCCACGGTAAGCTTGATTGGTTAACACTTACTGAGTTAACGCCGAACGCTTCGACCCAGGGGCAGGTTCAGGTCGGTTCAGGAGGGTCAGAAGTTTGTAAAAGAATTCTTTAGAGTTGTAAATGTAGTTTATATATTTTAATTAAGGGGGCAGCTTTGTATGAGGATTGCGTTCTTCCCTCTTGGCACCCTACTTGCATGTAGATATTTATATATTTTTGATGCAAATAAAGTTGTTGTAAATAAATAAGTCCAGTGAACAAAATCGATTCTAACGTCTTGTAAACTCTTCCTTGCACCACTTTCGCCCGTTTGACTTATTCAGAACTGTCGATCTTCGTTTTCAGGCTAGTATTTGTTTTTGCTTCTGGATGCCAAATTTATCGGCATTCAGAAGAATTGTTTAGAACATAAAGTTTCCGAGGGCAGATATCAGCCAAAAGACCCACGACAGAAACGCCCTTTTGTTTATTAAGAAACGCGAGTGGAAGTTTCGGAGGAGAGGAAATAGCTATGGTGGCTGTTCTTTTAGGGATTTGACCAAGTGACAGTTTCTTGTACGTAATATGTCTTATGCTGAAGCCCGTTGCAGCTCATCACCATTGGTGTACAGTCTTTCCAGGATATACTATTCAAAGACAGTATCATCGTTTCCACATCACACATTTCAGAAAAAATAGCATTCTATTTTCTACTCGGGCTTCAGCTGGAAAGCCCAAGTCATAAAATGCAAGCCGTTCGTCGTCGTCCTCGTATTTGGTCACCAAATGGGGGGTCATGGTCCCAGGCGTTCCTAGCGTGGTGCGTGGAAACTGGGGATAAGAATGCGGAGGCGACAGCTCTCGCTCTTCATGAACAGCAATGTGATATACAAAATGCTGTGTTTTGTGAAGAAAGTTTGGGAAATACTCGAAGAAGATGTCGATCGTTTTCGGAACGGGATGGCCCACGAATTATATTAATTGAAAACCTGCCGGATAAGCAAATTTCATGTTCGTTCTCACGAGATCACAAATGAGCCATTTACGAGTTCAAACTACGAAAACACGGACAAAAAACAAATTATGATGCTGAGACGAACAACACGGATGTTGAGAAATCAAAGAATCATCGTAAGCAGAACTTGGTAGATGAGGCAAACATCTACCATAGTTCAAACTACGAAAACACGGACAAAAAACAAATTATGATGCTGAGACGAACAACACGGATGTTGAGAAATCAAAGAATCATCGTAAGCAGAACTTGGTAGATGAGGCAAACAACATGCAATTGGATAAAGGGGATACTCAGCGAAGCAACTTGAATAGTAATTATCTAAGCGTAACTCTTTGTCTTAAAAAGTATCCTGATTCGTTTAGTTGGTTTTATCCGGCATCCGGGAAGTGTTTTCAAAAAGCTAGATACCTGGCAATCTGAAATTATCATAGAATTTCCACGGAATAATTCATTCCGAATTCTTCGAATAGTATATCCGCCATCACTCAGTAGGTCTTGGTATTAACAATGTCATGCAAACTGTAGCGGATTTTCGTCATGTTATGGTCTGTTATGTGCTTTCATGCCGAGGCAATGTGAATTCAGTGCAGTTCGGAAATCCATTGGTATTTCTACACAGAGATCGAACATGCTCAGCAGGTTCGAATGGACATTTCGGTGGAAAAACGGAAAGACTGATTTCTGACTGCTGGGTATATATAGTGTTTTTTTGAAAAACCGTGCCCCTGAGGCCCCATTTATATGGTCTCGGGTACCCGAGGCAACTCTACCCCCGAGGCAACTTTAGCGAGCGTTTATAAGTGAAACGTAGTCCCTGTACGCCGAGTCAAAGTTGACCCTGCATGATTATTCATAACCGTTATTGAATAATGAAATGTGCAAATATCCCTCTTTCTTTGAGTTTCCCTCGGTCATTCGATCACAGTGAGTTTTGCCGAGTTAATTTTCACTTCTTTGATACGAATCTCTGCTTTAAATCCTAAATCTAGGCATTACGTGACACTCGCCAGGCCGAGAGGTGTCCCGGTTGGGCGAGGCAAAGCGTTTATATGAAGAAATGTTGTCCCGCTTGCCAGGGTTACCCTACCAGCCGAGGCGAGACGACTCGCCCACCTGAGTTGTCTCGCCCTCCGAGACGGGTTCGCGATCCTAATGTAAACGGTTGGTTGAATTTTGCAAAGAAATAAGCTAAAAGTTACCTCGGCCAGGCAGCTCGGTCGAAACTCGGGGGAGGGTTGTCTCGGGTACCCGACACCACTTAAATGAGGCCTGAGTCACACAAAGTTCGTCGGACAACTTGCAAACTCAAATCATTGAATAAAATCGCTTGGTGTTTATAGCCAAAGATCGAAATACTCAAATACTCTCAGGGGGTTTCAAATAATATCAATAGTATTTGTGGAAATTGATTATCAGATTATCTTTGAATTTTTCACCGCCGGGTCGCCAGTTTTTTTTGAACAACCTAGCCCGTGAGTCAAGATTTTTGTATTATGGCTGGGAGAATTCGTCCATTACAAAACCAAAACATTATTTAGAGTCGCTTGGCATTTCTGAACAAATTATATTTTGTGGACTAAATGTGAAAACATCGAGATTTTATAGTATGTCCAAGCTCGAAAATTTTTCTCAACTACAAGGGCAAAATAATACTTGAAATCGCTTGACATTGCTAAACAAAGATCTACTATTCTAAGTAAAGAGTAATTTCGTGGAAATTCTATAATAATTTCAGACTGCCAGGTATGTAGTTTTCTGAAAACAATTCCCGGCTGCTGGGTATCTAGACACAATGTAAAGTTTTTGTTGTGTTCAATAAGCTTACTTGCGGTACGAAGCCCGAGTAAACGCTCTTAGAGCGTCTAGCTTTGACAGGGACTTACAAACTCCTGCAAATGGTGAATATTTTTTCTGTGAGCTAAGCACGTTTCACCCCGGGATGTCACCTGCCTTGAGACTGTTATTGTTTGCATGTAGGCTGCCAAAGCAAAGTCCCGTTATTTTAACTGAATTTTACGTAACAATACCTTTTCGTGGTTGTGTTGGGATCGACTGATAAATGACCTGTTTGTGATCACAGAGTTCCACAGAGTTTCGTCCAGCTGCTTGTTTAACAAGAAATACATCCCCTGAGGTGAAGACGAATAGATCAGTAATTCTCGCAGCTTTTTGTAACGTGTCATTTAGCCTGGAAGCAAACTCTCCACACGGAAAGTAAACAATTGTTCTTTAGAGGACAGCTTTCCCACAGAGTATAACCGTCAAAAACAATCAACGTGCGCATACAACGCGACGTGACAAACAGAAAAGTACTAGAACTAGGAAGTCTTTAAGTATTTTTCCGTTGCTTCTTTCTCGGTCAGTAGAATATCAGGGAGATTGTGACGAGATTCCCTCCGCATAGGTCACCGCGTGCTGATAACTCTTGTCATGTAACGTCCCTTGGTGTGTGACCGTTCAAGAGAAAGTTATCGAGCAGTACTTTCACGTCCCAGTGTCGTGAGATAAAATCTTTAGCATAACCCACCGACCGACTATCGGGTGAACGCCGAGCAATCTGACTGGTTGCACAGGAGCCGTCTAACCATCGTTATATGTCAGTCTTTGTGAATGGTTTCAAGTTCGCGTTTTCGTGCCTTCCTGAAATAGTTGTTTTTAAATATCTTTCAGTAGGTAAGCTAACACACTGAATTAAACGTTCTCGGTTTCTATCGACTTTTTCACCCCTCACCAACTCATCGGACAAAAATCTGGACCTCGCTGTGTAGCTGTTACTTAGCCATTATACGATTTATATCTGGGGTTAGGCTGCAAATATAATCTCGTTTGTTTGCTGAGTTTAGGTAATGCATGACGAAGTCAGTGAGACAGAGAACATTCGTAAAAACCTGTCTATTGAGCGTCAGATAGTGGAGGGCTGCGAGATGCTGTTGGATGTCAATCAGATCTTTATAAGACAAGGTAACTAACTTTCTATTTATTCAGTATTGATTCGTTTGTTTGTTTGATATTTATCAGTTGTGATGTGGAATCAAGTAAACCTAGCGCGAGACTTTGAAACACTTTGATCGGTCAGTTATGTTTGTTTTGGTGATGTTTCTTCCAAGCTTTCTTTTTTGGTGCAATCTGGGATTAACATGAGAAGAATATAATTGTGTTCGTTTGTATTATTTCAGGGAATTTAATTCAGATCACAGAGAGTCGTAAAGGTAAAACGTTTGGTGGTTTGTCTCTGAAGTCATGTGAAGTAAGGAAAGAATCTGTTCGTCAATGTTTCCTGTTCTCCGGCTTCCTTCTTCTTACCACAAGATCATCCAGTGGCCGCCTTCACCTTACCAAGGTACGGCTGGACTCCACAAACAAATAGTTAATTAGTATTGGACGAGGATGAGCAAAATATCGTGGTTTATAAGTGGCGAGCGGAACAATGATTTGCTGAAGTAGAAGGCTGAGGCACATATTAATCTGCGAGACATGACCAAATCACGATAACTTGCGGCAACCGAGTTCAAAGATTGTTTTACGAGTCGATGACTGAGTCAAATGGAAATGCGCATGAGCAGACCACTACATAGTTATATAGCCTGCGTAGCTGGCGAGATTCCACTACTCCCCACTCCCCTCGCGTCTGTACCGCTCTCGTCATTTTCTCTGGTGGTGAAAACCAGGGCGGAAAAAACGTCGGCCCCGCTGAAACAAAGCCCTTGCGCTCGAAATGCCGCCAGCTACGCACGCTGGCTGTTACGAGATAAGTTCCAAGAAACGTTACTTAATGTAACACCACCCGATAACACCTTAACAAATGTTTTGGCGTTACTGCAATCGCGGCGAAAATTTGAAAATTTAATTTGGTGGCAATTGTTGTGGTAATCGTAGTGAGCAATTTCCTTAAGGAAACCATCGCGAAATTGTTCGAACACAACTTGCTACCGCAATTTCTAAGGCTAAACATAGCCAGTGTGGATGATAGCATTTTTGCAGATATGGAATCCAAAAGGTGACAGTGACCGTACTGAATCAATTCCTTCGTTACCTTCGGAGCGTGAACTTGCCGTTTGTCTAAGTATGTAGTTTGTAGTCTCATGGTCTTCTACCGAGTCACGGACATTTTACGTATGTTTTCGGTTAGATCTTTAACTTATGTTGTGTTTCAGTCTGTATTTCTTGACTTATCCTAGAATGGTTCCAACATATCTCTTGCCGATGCAACGTTAGTAGAGGATTGCTTTCAAGACGGTAAGTTTGCAGAGTCAGCAATATAGCACGCAGCATGAATTTGAAGCCTTAAGCTAACTAGCCGTCCATCTAGCTAGTGCCGAGCCATAACAGTGAGAAAATCGACGCTGTGATCATCAAATGAAGATCCTCTTTAGCGATCACTTCATCGACAACTGGTGCTGGTTCTGTGCTTCAACAGAAACTCAGCTTGAATCAAATAGGCTTATTCTAAAACTCTTCATAAGCACGGAAAGTGTTTGATGTTTCTTTGATAAATTAACCCAGCTTTCAAGTTAAAGATTATACAATATTGCTTCACCTTATAACTTCCCTTGATGCAATGAACTGAGTGCCTGTGTACTGTATTTGTGTCGTAGTGGATGCTGAAAGTGTTTTATATGGCGTCCGAGGAAACCAGGAGATCGACTTAGACGAGTTGACCTTCAAGCTGGTCGTGCGATCACGTGATAAGCCTGACCCAGGACCTCCTTACACTGTGACTTTAATGGCGCCGTCAGCACAGGAGAAAGCCGCCTGGACTTCAGACATAAGCCAGGTAAGTTGCCTTTGTCAGTTATTTACCAGCTATCAAAGTGAGCTGCGTCCTCGTCCCCAGAGCCTCTTGTTCCTCTTAGCCGGCGAGATCTTGACGTGAGGAAAAGATAGCTCTGGATACACATGACTTGATTGGTTCCGTTCTTAGTTTTTCACTCGCTCGACGCCGCGTTCGTTCCCGAAAACACAGTAGGGTGATCTCCGCCTAAAACCTGGCAGTTGTAGTACCTCCTAATCTTAACGGATCTTAACGAAGCGAATTCAAACGGAAGTAAAAAGTCTGGCCAGAAGTGGCTTTTACATGTTTTGTTATGGAGGACTTCTCTCAATGTAAATTCTCACGTAAGCCAGTTTTTCAGTAAATCTCCCGGCTCCAGGTCAAACCAGTTATAAACTTTCTGATCGTATGTAGTTGCTGTGATGGAAATCGAATTTAGTTAGAAATCAATTCGTGAATATTCACGGAAATGAAACCAGAGGAGTAGTGAAAATCTTCAATTGTCCAAGAATTAAGCCAGTTAAATCATGTGTATCCAGATCAGAGGTAACTTTTCCTTGTGCAAAGACCCCGCTGGCTAAGGAGGTGACTCTGTGGCGACGATGGCCGAATAGCTGGCGTTTTCGGTGAAAATACTGCTTTTGTGCGATTTTTGTCCGTCTCGTATTTACCTAGACGCACATAGTGTTATAGTTGCTACACGTATTGGGAGGTAAAGGCCGTCGTGGTAGAGGTTACTTGGCGCGGGGGCGAGGGGGCAAGGGGTGGGAGTTGGGTTCTGTTTTAGAGGGGGGTGAATAGGGGTATACAAATCCGCCGATCCGTGCTCTTTTTTCGCCGAACCCGTCGATCCGCCAATATTTTTGTTCAAATCCAAAACCACAACACATCCGGAAACAGAAGTGCAAAAGCTCAAAGATAAACTGGTAAATGTGAATGCCATTGTTAATTTCGCACAAATAGCAAGGAAGGCAACATGCTTGATGACTATAACACAGTACAATTCCAATAACAGTCTCACACCTGAGTTTAAATGAGCTTCGTTCGAAAAAAGAAATAATTTGGATGAACTCATTAACATACCGACCAAGGCTGAAGAAAGATCTATGATCCAAATTTCGCACAATCCGGAATCCGCGCCAAAATTCACAGCGCATCCACGATCCACTGTGTTTTCAAAATCCGCGAATTCACTCGATTTATCGCAAAAATCCACAATCCGAGCGCTTTTTAAAGCCGAATCCGTCAATCCGAAAACCTATTCACCCAGCTCGTTTTACCTTTCGTTCCCGTTGTCAAGGATGGCTGTTGTGTAGATGTTTCCATAAGACAAAAGTTATGCTTTAGCAAGCTGGACGAAGAGACCTGACTGTTAATAGAGACGACATGTAACAACAACAGCAACGAACCGTCTCGTGATCCATAACATATACCAGTGGCTTAACTGGCAATGGCAGGCGCGTCTGGAGTCCTTTAATCAATCGATTAACGGAATCTCAGTGAACGAAATTAAAAGAACTCGTTAGGGATGATCTAAAACAAAGTTCTCTAACATTCTAACCTTTCTTCAACCTGTCTCGGATGAGTTTTATACATGATGATCTTAATTAAATGTTCATTGATGACAACATTTTTAATAAAAAGCGCAATCATTGATCATTGATGACAACATTTTTAAGAAAAAGTGAGCGCAATCAGCTTTATGGCCTTCGGAAGCTGTCCTAGCTTTAAGCAAAGTTAATGGTTTGTTGACGAAGTGAAATCTAGTGAATCCCTGAAAAAACCATCATTTTAGATTTGTGTGCTGTTTAAACACCATAACATTTAGGGGGACCGTAGTACGTTTAGAGAGACCGTAATGTATTTAGGGAGACCGTAATGCAATCGTGTTAGCTGTTAATAATTTACAGAATTTTTCTTATTTTCTTGTAATTGGCCAATATTTTCTATTAAGTACTGGGGTAATTATTTTTCATTTAAAATACAAATTTCGCTCTCATACCATGAAGAGGAAGATGTTAGATTTGACAGTGCGTCGGTTGAAGTTTGCATATTTAGGAAAAACTTGCGAAATGTTTGCTAAGCCATCTCTCTGACTCCGCGCGTCAGATCGTTTGACAGGGGATGGGGATAGTCAGTGAAGACAAATTTAAACGAGGTGATAGATTTTTTTGTCTCAGATTTTATTCTATCGCTATTGAAGGTAAGACTGTATTTAGAAAAACCTCTAACAAATAGATCTCATTTTGCCGTGACGATCGCCACTTAAGAGTTAGTCGCCGGGGTGATGTCAAATCGTAAGCAAGAAACAAGAAATGTGGCTCGTGAGATCATCTGTTAGTGGGTTCACTAATGTTTCACATGATATTCGCACTGTGCACGATCTGTGGGCAGACAGCCAGAAGATGGTGTCTACTTGTTAGCAGAAAATATCGCAGCTCAAGTCCGTGAAAACACAGGTATTTCGAGTGATATTAGCGAAGCTAGTGAGATTTACATTAGAATATGTTAAATGTCATTTTTCTTTTTTATCATAGTTTGTATTTATATCTCTGACTAGACATCTGTGTGGTCGACGTTATTTTAATCCAGCATTTAATGAGTCATTTAGAAGACGATTCGGAACCATGTGTAATAATCTAGCGTATAGAGTTGAATATTTAAGCTTGTATTTGCGGATTTTAACCTTTTTAATCTATTCATTTCTTTGAAAGACTTGAAATTTGCATAGCGACAATTCGATTTACTTGCGGGATGAACATGTAAAACGAGGAATACTTGATTGCAGCGTTCTGTTCGCTTACCTGAAACAATCAGATAAACTGAGAACAAGAAATTTCTTTCACATGGTGCAGTTATTTATTCAACCCGGTCGGAGAAAGTCGGCCAATTTTCAAGACCGCCCACTCACTAAAACGTGGCCATCACTTCCTCTGTTGTCTCTGTTAGGATGTGGGATGTATAACATAGAAAAACTCGGTCAGAAACCAACACAAGTTACTAACATTTTTCCTATTTTTAGTATTTTGTTTTGTGATCTATTTGACGAATAAAATGATTCGCCTTTCTTTCGATGTTTAGCGAAGCGGTTGTTGTTAGGGAATTTACATTCACGCACCGCTCTGTGACTATTTTTTTGGTTTCTCTTTTTTTTTGCAAATTAACAAAGTTCAAATTTTTTTCGTCGTGTCCAACTTGTTTGGAGTGGCTTAGGCAATCTAAAGTGATTTGGTGGTTGGTTGAACGGCACAATAAGCAGCGAACGGTGATTATTTCCTCTTTGTTACTAAGAGCTCGAATAAAAGGTTGCGTTACCAAGAACATCTTCCGGTGTAACAGGTGAAGGCAGCTGGATTTTAATATGTCAACAGATTTTAAACGTGTACCAGCTTCCGTGAATAAATTTTATTTTCTGAACTATCATTGGCTAAGCGTTGTTTCAACAGGAAGTTGACGGGTATGTCACTTTACTGCTCTGTTCAGTCAAATCTCTTTTTGTAGTAGGTTTCTCCCGTTTCGCGCTAAAACTATGGAGGTAGGGAAAAACTGTGAGAACTTAACTTTCACTTTTGCTGTTGTTTATATATTATGTGTATATAATAATTTTGTTTTTCTTTCTGACGTTTTCGATTTCAGGGAGGTAATGTTGATGTAGTATAACTTAATGGCAGGGTCCCTTTGATAAATCATAAATTCGACCCTGAGGTAGAAATAAGGGAAGTCATCTGTCACCAGGTAGAACCCTCATAATGCTGGACATTGTGAAAAACCGCTTTTAAGGAATTGCATAACTGCAAGCACACGCGTGTGTTTAAACTTCGCTAGCATTTGTTTCATTTGCATTTGTGATGTTTTTGTTTCAGTGTATTGAGAATCTTGCAGTGATGGCAGAAGAAGACAATATCTCTGTTGCCTCCAGACAAAGTTTATGTAGTGTCAGGTAAATTGCATACAACTTTATAAGGTTAAGGGTGCTCTAACTTTGGCGGAAGTCAAAACACGTTAACAATGCGTGAGTCGTTATTCTTTTTGTTATTCTTAAAACTCCAAGCGCGTGCCAGCCAGTTTTTTACCGATAAGTTATCAGCAGTAATTTAGTGTTATTTTGATTCCAAAGGCGTAAAGATAGGATAGACAGCCGATGTTTATATTTTAAATAAACGACAATTTGGAGTGGCTTGTTATTGTGGAGCATGGATAATCCCTGCGTCCCCTGTGGATTTGATTTTTCACTCTGTCCTCTCCAACCGGAAACTTTATGAAAGAACTATTCTTGTCACTTCACCTCTTCTCACTGAAACAGATAGCACTTTAAAAATATTAAGAAACATGCAGGATATTTATGGTCATTAGTCACTTATGTTCAGTCATTTGTTGGCTTAATTCATTCCAGGACAATAAATACGATGTGATGCCAACAAACTCCCACGCAGGTGCATCCAGCCACATTTTCTGTTCGTCAATAATAATCTTTGCCATGGGTTTCTGTTTATATTCAATGTTGGCGTGTTATTCACCTTGCGCACTCGTGAAATTGCGCAAAAGCCGTAAAAATATGTAAGGGTTGTTGCCCTGGAACGACGCTGCTCGATATATTTCGCATAATTGGAAACAAGAGGGGGAAATATCACGCACGTCACGGTCAATAACCTACTTATTTGTTGCATGCATGGATGTCAAACTGAAATATTACTGTCGGTTGTTATCAGAGGTTATTCACAATTTTGATCCGCTCAGTATTCAAACCACGTAGTTATTTCTGCTTCATCTTGAAAGTAAACAAAATGGTTTTAAGGTACTGTTGTTTATACTTTGAAAGTCCACCAAATTTATCCCAGCTCTTCGCTTACTAATTATAGGCATAGCTAACAAGTGTTATTAAAAACTGGATCAGTGGATAATGGAATACAAGATATGTGAGCCATTATACCCCTGGTATACCATGCTCTACAAATATTGTAAGCGTACGCGTAATTTTTTTGGGCGTTGTTATTTTATTTTAGTTTAGTTTAGTTGTCGATCTTTGGGGGAGCGGGGGGGGCGTTAAAAAAAAAATAATTATTATTATTCCACTCGTGCTTGTTGATGATTATAGCCAACTCATATCCAACACGCGAATAATTGTTAGATGTATCTTGCGAATATAGCCGGTCTCATTGCTCCCAGCTGCTTCGTTGTTCTCTCGCAAACACAATAGCGGATGTGTTGTTGTTCAATATTTTGTAGACGCGATCGTGGTTAACGTCATGCCAAGGCGTGATCTGCAAAGGACTATAGCAACCCGTCCATTGAGTGTGATAGCACTAAGTAACACTGACGTTTGCATCTTACCTTCAAAAATAACTCGCTAATCAAAAGTCTGCCCCTGATGCTTGATGGGACTTGGCGGTAAGATCAAAGTCAATTCATCAAGCATCACGTACTGTTCTCTTTGCTTTGCAAGAAAATCATCATCGTTTGGGTAAATTGTTTGTGTTTTCTTGCCATTGGACACATCCATGTGTTTGTTATTTAAAGAAGAGACTTTTCCTTGTGTATTTAGCGTTCGTGTCGACGTTTAAAGGTGTTGAAGGTGATTTCTGCTTTGTTTTCAGATCGGACCCGAAGCTGTTTACTGATGATACTGATATAAAATACTGCAAAGCACTTAATTGCTGCAAGCTACCGAAGGTAAGTACTAAAATTAATTTTGTACCATCCACGCAACAAATTAGCTTGTTGATCGCGTTTTTGATACACGATTGAAATATCTGACCCGTGGACAATTCAAGATTCGCCTCAAATTCGTGTGGAGGACCACTCGTATTTGTTTTCAGAGGTTTTCTACGTCCACTGGCGAAAGAGATTGACTGTTTTTCTCAAGGACCAAAATTTAATCTTTGCCAGCTCCTTAAAATGCAATCCTGCTGCATCACTGTTCAGTTAAAAAATCCAATAAGATTAAACTGAGCAAATAATTTTTTAGAAATAAACAAGCTTCGCCAACGAATTCTGGAAATGAAAGAACATCCTAGATGTTCGGAATGTACGTGTTTCATTGCGACTGCCGATTGTCGTTTTTTCACGTTTGGTAAATAAAAATGATGGTAAATTAGTGAAAATTTATTACACGCCTTCATTATACACTTAATTGCTGCAAAATATTGTAATTTATATAACGTGATAAGACTTTCGCTAATCTTATGTGGAGGAGTTTCGTTATATCAACACTTAGGTAACGTAAAGGCAATGTAACCGCACTTTGGTAGGTAGCTAACCTAATCTGCAAAAATAATTACATCAACACCACTAGTCTGTGGAAAGCGGAGCCAGCCAGCGAAACAGGGTTTGTGAATGAGATATACAGGGAGTTTTCGGTCATGTTCCTTCACTAAGGAAAAACAAAAAGGTTGTTGTGATAGTGCGTTGATGCTTTGGGCTTGTATACTTGCATGCGTAAAACTACTCATACGGCGAGAAATGGCGAAAGTCTGTTTTCTGTTGGGAAGCGCTATGGCGATATGTTTAGTGCATTAAAGTCCCGATTTCGAACGGGCACGGTTCAACCTTGGCCGTTCTTAGGCAAGGTACTTTATCTCACATTGGCTCTCTTCACCTAAGAGTAGAACTTGGTACCTGCAAATTGTAAGGGTAAGGTGACAGACTACACCGAGTTGACCTGCGATGGACTAGCATGTCATCCAGGGGGAGTTGTTTCACCTAGGAGAATAGCTGATAACTCATGCTACAGAGTTAACCGCTGGCCTTGCTCAGACCTTCTCAAACTCATTAATAATTCATCAAGTTAAAAATGAAAATCACAACTGTGAGGGAGGTTTGGATACCCGGTCTTAATTAGCATAGATTTTGACGATTGTGCATCTCCGTTTACTTAGTTTTTGTTTCGATTGAGAAGATATGTCAAACACTCGAGACAGTGTTTCATCGGCTATCCAAACTCCTTGAATTTCGTCAAAACTACTCCGCTGCGCGTCGTATTTTCAACTACATACATACATACATCACTTTATTTACCCTCGGATTTCAGAGTAGCTTATGCAGCTAATATCTCCGAGCATTTAACCATCAGATGAGAGATAGACCACCACACCGGGAACTACGTCCCCTA
>Ga0126339_10000944_pt1 | contig 18267 bp, 9 predicted proteins | sample OrbTmetagenome_2_FD_92532 | JGI IMG/M metagenome (GOLD analysis project Ga0126339, IMG submission 92532) | Coral microbial communities from Petempiche,Puerto Morelos, Mexico - Orbicella T R C metagenome | ecosystem: Host-associated > Invertebrates > Cnidaria > Coral | place: Petempiche,Puerto...
CAAATAAAAATTTTTATTTTGGGTTGTTTTACATAATTAAGTGGACCAAAAACATCAGATTCTTGAAGGAAAAATATGTGCTAGCAAAACATTGGTGAGAAGTAAAATCGATATTGAGACATGAATGTTGTTTCTTTTTCCAAGTTATTTTTGAACATCAATTGAAAGTAACAAGTACATTACACTGTAACCTTTACTCTATTTGAATGGATGTCTAATGTATACAAGCTTGGTTTTGTGGCTGTTATACATCATTGTAAAATTAATAATGGCACAGACTGTGATGCAATTTTAGAAGTTTTGGTCTTATGGTGGAAACAATACAGAAATACATGTATGTCATGTCTTGCTTGCATCTAATCATGTCTAATCATTTTCTTGTGCTACACAGTAATGTAACTGTCATGTTATGTAAACATGTCATATATCTTTGTATCTCTATCCTTACACCGTAAAATTAAAGAACTGATGTCCTCTTACAAACGAGTTTCAAGTGCTGTGCTGACATGATATTGGATGCTATTATGACTCTTACCAATTCAATGTCAGAGCCATAAACTACTGCACTAAGTCATGGTTATGTGACAAGCTCTGTAATCCAGAAGTTATCTTATTTTGTGACAGTTTAATTTTGAAGTCTTTTTTTGTCGTGATTTTGCTGGTTAGCTTTTGTAGTATTTTTTTGTGTGAGATATTAACAGATGGAGAGCCACTAGTGGAAAAGCTGTTCATAAAATAATGAGAATCACGATCATTATTATTATTTTAATTAATCTATATTATTAGTAAATATTATGAATCATTATTTTTATCAGTTCTTCACTCAGGATACCCTTAATCACATTGAAGAGGGTGGTAAAGGGTATTTTCATGACTTGTGATTGGCCCTTTTTTTTGCCTGTGAAATGTGAAATGGCTAATTTTGTCCTCGTGAATCGTGATTTCCATAGTTGCCATGAACCGTGATTTTCCAAAATGTTCTCTTTTATTTTCCGTGAAGCGTGAAATGCCAATGTTGTATTTTTTGTGAATTGTGAAAGGGCTGCTTTATTTTCCGTGAAATGTGATCTATACGCCCCTTTACCACCCTCATTGAAAGGATTAGATAAAGCTTGTTTGAAAAGGTCCGCCCTATTTAATCTAGTGTTAAGAGATCAAACATATTCAGTATCTTACTCTGTATCAAAATTCTAAACAAATAATTTTCTTTTCCCAAAAGAAGAGCATGAATGTATTCATTAAGTGATTTCTAGTGGTAGAGTTAAACTCCTCACCTGGGTGTTCTGCAGTGTATTAATTTGAGGAATGTTTAAAGATCTTTGAATAAATACTGAAGATCTTCAACAATAAAGATATTTCAAGGTCAAGGATTAAATCATCTTTGAAAATTCTCTATAGGTCCTTGATCAGCTTCTGGACTTGCTTTTTTTTAAGATCCATCAAGAAATTGATGAAGATCTTATGATTTAGGTCTTGACAAAGATTCTTAAAGATTCTTTAAGAACTTAGCCAGCCTTAGTGTAGATGTCCAGGTTTCCTTTGTGTCGGGCAGTAAAGTAATACCTGCGAATTGTGCGAATTATGTTTGTGTCCTTATTTCCTTGTTTCACCTTTTATCATAGGTGAAAGTGGACTAGGGAAATCTACACTTCTCAACTCGCTGTTTCTAACTGATATTTACACACCAGCTGCCTACCCCAGCGTGGAGGAGCGACTCAAGAAAACTGTTGCAGTGAGTACCACATTATATTGCCACTTAGTAAGGATTTTGTGAGCTGCCAGTAGTAAATAATTAGAATTTTGGAAGACATATGGAAAGAGATTACAAGTACTTTGTGAAATACAGTGGTGATCAATAATGATTGTCTAATTTATAATGGCTGGAATCAAGTCTTTTTTCTCTGTTAAATATAATATACAGTACGTGATGTATGTAATATAATGCAGCTACAGCAGCTGTAAATGTAGACCTGTTAGATATGTATATGTAGGCAATCATGCATGAACCTCGAGGCACTGCTGCTCATCAGTTTCTCATTTTGTATGTTTGAGATGTTTGCCTTAACTGTAAACCTGGGAACTCAGGCAATTCAGGGATTCTTTCATTTTTATCCTAATATGTTTGTAAGCATTGCATGATTGTATGCAGTTACAACCTGCAGCTGTACATTTGTACTTGGCTGGTCTTTGTGGATCTCAAGAGCGACTTCTGTTACTGTGCTGTGTAATCCTGTTTAACAATGACTGAAGAGATTGAAGTTACAAGTAATTTACTATGCAATCTTGCAACATAAAGAACCTTTAGAAATAGTGGTCAGGAGTAATGTTTGTAACTAACTTGTAAAGCTTTTGGCATTCTCCCTAAAACCAAATGATTTGCTGTTTCTGATTACAGATCAAACCTTCCACAATTGAGATGAAAGAGGGAGGTGTGAGGTTAAGACTGACTATTGTTGACACTCCTGGGTTTGGAGATGCTGTAGACAACACTGACTGGTAAAAAGAAGAAAAGAAATTACCTAAAGTATTTCTGTCTTCAGTTTAACTTAACTTGTAATGTATACTTGTAAGTGCTTTTTTTAGTTGGTGTATTGTGACAGAATGATTTTATTCTTTCAGCTGGAAACCTATTATCGAGTACATTGACAGCAAATTTGAAGAGTATTTAAATGCAGAATCAAGAGTGTTCAGAACACCATTTCCAGATGACCGAGTACATTGTTGCTTGTATTTCATTGCTCCAACAGGGCACTGGTAAGAGCTATACATTATCCAAAGATAATTTGCTTAGTCAAGGCACTTCTGTTTCTCTTTGCATCTTCCTTACAAACCTGTGCTGATGTCTTATTCCAAATCACTTGTCGTCATTCTACATGTACGTTACCAGTACTTTGTATAATGATTGTCCTTCATCTCCTGCTATCAAGATTAATTCTGGTCACCGTGGTTTCATCTCCTAGTTTGGAGCTTAATGGTGAAAACAGCATGTTTCAGAATCTAATATTGCACTTCTTATCTTTGCAGTCTAAAGCCTTTGGATATAGAATTTATGAAAAGACTTCACAACAAGGTGTGTAGCACTTTTTTGTTTCTGTACTTTCAGTTAAAAGAGCAACTTGAGCCCCTCATGGACAAGCATGCAATGTTTATGTAATTATATTTTTCTTGAATAACTATTGGAATTTTGTTTATTTCAGGTTAATATTGTGCCGGTGATAGCAAAAGCTGATACCTTAACACACGATGAATGCACCAAATTTAAAAAGCAGGTAAAGAAATATATTTTTTTCATAATTTTTACCACCTTGATGAGAGTGAACCCCTGTCTGGTGATTGCAAGAATGTATTATACAGTTGAACCTCCGGTTGCGACCACCTGTCGTAAGCGACCACCTCTACTCAGCGACCAGTTTTCAAAAATACCAAGAGTTTCCAAGTCAAATTCCTATATTTGGAACCTCTTGCAGGCAACCATCTCTCAACCACTTTTAGAGCTAAAAGTTTGAAATTTTCCTTTGACTTTAACCTCCCATTTTATTTCTTTTTTAACCTCCCATAAGCGACCACTTGACAGATACTAGGGCGAAAATTAGATAATATGGTGTTGCAACATTATCAAATTTCTGGGTTGTACAAGAGACAGAAACCTTTCAATGGGAGACCTGTACTGGTGGAATTTTTTTTTCTCAAAATTGACTTTTCATACGAATAAAACTTTTAAAACATGGGGTAAGTCTCTGCAGTTACTGATATGCTGATGCGACAAAATTTGGACCCAATATGGTCTAAGCTCTCGTAAGTGACCACCTCCTGTAAGCGCTTATGGGAGGTTCAACTGTATTACATTTTCCAAGTATTAGATTACTCCCAGTTTGAGGACCAGCTGTTGTTGTGTGTTTCCTTAGGACTAAACAAAAAAAAAGCTTCGTGTAAAACCAATTTTTATTTAATGAATAGAAAACAAGAGAAAGAAAGGAAAGTCACTATGTCTTATAGTTTGTCTTGATTATCACAATTCAACAGCTTGTGTCAGTTCTTTTTTTTCGATATACATGTAGATGTACAGTTTTTATGTACACTTTCTTACTGGGTGTTTACTGATTGCATTGTGTACATTACAACCTTTGGAAATTCCACATATTCTAGTTTAATTTTGAAACAGTTTTCATTCAAATAAGCATGCATAATGGTGTTTTAAGTGTGTCTAAGAAAAGAAATTTCACACCAAGCTCTTCTGTTCTTAGATATTGAAAGAAATAGAAGAAAATGACATCGGAATTTACAAATTTCCTGACCTCGGGGGAGATGACGATGAAGACGTAGCTGCTGTTAGTATGAAGGTTGGTAGGAATGTTCAACAAATTAAATAAATAATTATACTAGCACACTAGGGCTATGTATTTTGATAGCAGATTGATGTGTCTAATTTACAAAACTCAGGGGTTCCATTAAGGGCCAGGCACTGGGCAAATTGACCATCTGTGAGGACGATTTTGATCGCCTGGTTTGACCATCTTGTAAACAGTATTTAGTTCAAAACGTTTTGCCGGCCTGTTAAAACCAGTTGCCCTCCTGCTGAAAACTTAAAACTTATTTCTTAAACTTAATACTTAGGTGGCCTCATCATCTGTTGCCAGTTAATGAGGACTGTTACATGTTAAGACAGTCCAGTAGTCCTGGTTTAGCAGGCAGTGGGTGTGTCAATAGCACTGGCAGATCTAGGGAAGGGGTCTGGGAGGTCCCCCGCCCCCCTTATTCTGGGCGAAAAAAGAAGAAACAACAGAAGGAAGATAATCCAGCAGGGCAAGCAGAACAAAATTGCCACCCCCCTGCCCCTTAGCTCAAGGTATGGATCCGCCACTGAATACATGTACTAAACACCCAGTGATATTGGCCTCAGTTACATGTAGTATTATTCTGTTATTTTTAATTACCTTGACTTACACTGAAAACTGTTTTTGTTTACCTTGTATTCAGGACAGAATACCATTCGCTGTGGTTGGTAGCAACACAGTGCTAGAAGTCAATGGCAAAAGAGTGAGAGCCAGAGTCTACCCTTGGGGTGTGGCAGAAGGTAAATTGGTACTAACTTTGACATGATATTGATATAAGAAAGCTTTACTAGACATTACATATTTAAGATTGTTTTTTTTAAATTTTTTTAAATTTTTTAATTTTTAAAAAATTTTTTTTTTGAAGACGTACATTGTGCTGACTTTGTATTTGATGATTAGCATATACATGAACATACAGTATTCCAGTACTACAACTACACGTAGTGGATTTTTTTGAACTCTCCCAGTTTCTACTCCTAATGTAAGTCACTTTGTAAAACATAATGTTCTGCTCTACAGTACACAGCAGATCTTGGTTTAAGTATACAGTCATAACGTTGGTTCCTGTTTCCTCTTTCAGTTGAAAATGTAGACCATTGTGATTTCGTTGCTTTAAGAAATATGCTGATTAGGTAAGTTTTTAAGTGATGTTTGTAAAGCTGGCATGGGTTTTTACATGTATACTTTGTTCAGATGAAGATCTGTCATGTCTTATGTGTGTTTATTATATGGCAAATTTTTCTAGCATGAAATGGAGAATTCTGATTGACCCTTCAGAATTAGTTTTGACAAATTGCTCCATCAAAACATTGCACAAAAGAAGAAAATTTCAGTTACACTTTCATGAAAGTGACCTAAAAAAACGTAAATATTCGCTTAAGTTTGCCGTACGTCTGCCGAAATTCATAGATTCACTTATTTATTTGCAGAACTTTAAAAGAGCTATTATTAATAATAAATACTTTTTTGAACTAGATTGTTTGTTGGTTCCGTATTGAGGAATAATGGTTTCAAGGGCATTAAACTTGTAAAAAATAACATAGTATGTATTTTAATTCTTCTCCTCTCACAGAACACATATGCAGGACCTTAAGGATATGACGAATGACAATCACTATGAAAATTATCGCTGTGAGAAGCTGGCAGCCATGACAGTGGGCTCACCTACAAATCAGCCAAGTTCAAAGTAAGTCATTGCGGATTCTATTAGGCGCAGAGAAAAAGAAGCATTCTTAATTGAACAAGATTAAGGGTGTAGTCGAGAATGATTTTGATTTTGCTATTGTTTGTTAAAAAGGACAGGGGCGGATCCAGGATTTTTCAAGGGTGGGTGGCTGGTACATGTACCTTGGGGTTGCAGAATTACATGTAATTGGGCATGTTCTCAAAATGTTGCAATTTGAGAATTGGAATCTAATTGAAAACCGTTTCTCTGGAAATACTAGCAATGGCACAAAGTAGAAATTACAATGAGGTACCTGTCCAGAGTGTTTGCCTTTATTTCTGCCATAATATTCACAACCTTTTAAATTTTTTTAATGGTTTGGTTCTCCAAAAAGGGAAGTGCCTAAACACCCAGCCCAAGACCCACCCCACCCCCTAAATCCGCCCATGCAGCAAGTTTTCACCGATTGTTCATCGGATGCTGGGCGAGTCATCTAAACAAATTTTGTACTTCAACAAATTCAAGAGGCAACATACTGATATTACTGTTAAACAGAGGGAACAAACAATTCACCGTTCAACGGTTTGACTCAGAGGGGTGGCATTGTTGTGAAGTCAGTGGTCTTCGTACATTTATCAAGTAACCTCGATCCTGTATGTTTTTTCTAGCATTTCACTGAGCAGAAGTCCCCTTGAGCAACTGGAAGCTGAGAAGGAGGAGCGAGAACAGAAGCTAAAGAAAATGGAGCAAGAGATGGAGCAAGTATTTGAGATGAAAGTCAAGGAGAAGAAAAAGAAGCTCAAAGATTCAGAAGCAGAGGTAAGTGGGATAGTTGAACAAAGAAGTGAAGTGGTACAGCTGGGATTTACACTGGGTGCCGACGTTTTTCAAGCTGTTTTAGGCACACTGATTGGCTGATAAGTCTGGAAAACTACGTGAGGAAAGCCAATACACAAATTAGTGTGACTGTTCTCTGATTGGTTGAAACTTTTTGACCGTTACAAAGGCCGGATTAATTTGTCATCTTTACTCTTGAACTCAATACAATTTTGTGTCACCGTTGATCAACAGCTTGCCAAGAAAAACGAACAAATGTGGAAACAGCTCGACCAACAGAACAAGGAACTGGAGGAGAAAAGAAAACAGTTTGAGAGGGAGAAGGCGCAATATGAAGAGGACCAGAAAAGCAATGACAAGAAGGGTCTTGAAAGATCAGATTCGTCCAGCAAGTCACTCAAGTAGGTGTCTTTAATAACAAACAAAATGCACTACATGTAAAACCAGAGGTGTTCAAAAACGTTATCATAATTTTTCTCAATAAAGAGAGTGTGTCCGTCCGCCTGATGTACTTAGCTGTCGCTATAATTTTGTAATTTGCAGACATTTATAATGCACTGTAATTTAAAAGTAGTCTTACAGTCATAATTTAGTGTAAGCAGAAGTTTATAATTATTAAAACTTCTTCTGTAATTTCTGAAATTACTTTTCTGTCACAATTTAAAACCACAGATTAACAGGTAGAAGTTGCTGTTCTTGTTTGTGTATATTTTTGTTTGGTTATTATGCTTGTTAGTCAGGACTATTCTATCCCAGCCCACTTCGATCTCGATTGACAGTTACTTCTGGTTTTCCACTCAGCATTTCCTAAGCCATACTAAAAATCACCTGGTCGTGGGGCTGTAGTCTTAAGTGGACAGAGCGCTTTCAAGAAATTAGCTTATTAACACTTCTTGAAGACAGTGTTCTCTTTCTATGCTCTCAGACATCTTTTGTTAGCCTGTTGCAGCTGTAAAACGTAGCTTTTAAGTTTTAATCACGCGGCCAACAGTGATGATGTGTGCTATAAATATGCATTGAGTGTTTGGGACAGGTGTTTCATTCTGTCCAATTAATTCTGTTAATAGCAAACGCTGCTGTCTAAAAGCTTGTCACTGCTCAGCCTGAGTATCAGGGTTTTTGAAGGTAAGGTGGGACGGGGAGGAAGAAAGAAGGAAAGAAAGAAAGAAAGAAGAAAAGGCTTCCTCCGCTTTTCTTTTCTCGTCTCCCCTCCCCTCGGGAAGGCCTGATGCTCAGTTTAGCCTTTGTCCTGTAGTCACCGGTCTCTCGCCTCAGCCTCTTTAAAATAAGAGCGTTCATACGAAAGGCGCTATGTTACATTGACACCTAGCGAGCTGAGCGGTATAATTTCCTTAATCCTAAGCCCTTAATTAAGAACGTAATGTAGCGTTAAAAAGTGTTAAAAGCATTCCACATTCCACGTTAAAAAGTTAAAGTAAGATATGGCATGCCACTCTAATAGCGGGTTTAGAGCTCTGTAGGTTACTCTCAATGTAGATTGCCCACTTAAAAATGCAACTTTTGTGTTTTTTTTTTCACAATAACAGAAACAAAGTAAGCCATAAATCATGTTTAAGAAATAACAACCTGATCATTTGTTCACACAGAGAGAACCAGCGAACTCTGTTCCATGGGGCGTTGTGTTTTCCAAAGGCATAAAACTAGAAACAACAAGGTACTGATTTGCAGTGTTTTGTACTCATGAGATCACTAAATTCATGAAATTAAATTATCACTAATTCTACGATAAGAAATTGTTGACGAGATGTGTAGCAATGATTCTCTCTGTTCTCTTATGCAGTACTTCATAAACTTTACAAGTAAGCTAATCACTAAAAAAGCAGTAAACTATGAATAATTGCAACCTAGCTTTGCCAAATACCAAATGATTAAAACTTCAATCAGGAGACTGAAGGATAGCGTTGAGTTGCATGCTATAAACTCTCAAGATCTAAACAGTTCACTTCTAGGTTACCGCACGTTAAAGAGCTAAATGTGCAGCTTAAAGCTTAACCGTTAAAAGCAAACTTCTAAAGCTAAACAGTAAAACTTGATTTTGTGTTTCTTTAAATGCTATTAATGTGCTATAAGGGAAAGCTAACTTAAGATGTCTGGGTAGCTAGGAGTTAAACGTGGAGTAAGCTGAGGACATATTGGCCAGCGCATTTAAACTGTAGTACATTTTCTCTCATCTCGTCACAAAAAAATATTTTGCCAGCAAAATGGATAATTGCAAGGTTAGTGTCAGCGTAAAATTGCTCGAGATGCGTACCCCTTATACCCTGTACCATTTTGCGTTGAGTTAGTCAATCACGCCCAAGCGCTCATTCTGCGGTGGGCGAGACCTGTCTTGTCCTGATAAGAAAGCCTGCATATGGTTCATTCAGGGATGAAAGAACAGCAATTTTTTTCAGTTCCCAAACCGTCAACCATAATTATCTCGACGACTGACTAAGTTTGTTCTCTTGGCAGCGTGGCCTCTCGGTCGGTGGAATTCTCAGCCTGTCAAGGTTACCTTGTCGTTGCCATCTGTTAGTGTCTAATTTATGCCTTCGACGTGGTATTAATTCACTGTAAATTCGTCGTTTCTAGGGGCAGCCGTCGCAGCGCGTCATTTCAGTCTCATCGTAAAAGCTGTAAGAGTTCGCTCAGTGTATGGCGCACAAGCACGCATGCGTAAAGCACTCCTCACCGGCACGTGCACTAGAACTGTAGTTTGGGAATGTTTCGTTTTCAGTTTACTTCATGGAGACATAACTTGGTTTACTAAGGTTCTGCTCCCTGATTCCCTAATATATTTACTCCGAGATTCGAGCTGAAAAATTCGCCATTAATAGTACCTTTGATTCCAACCACCAACCCTCCCCTTTCAGATACGCTGCGAATCCCCGTCAATGTAGTCCCGCCAGGCTTTTCCATCTCTACAAAAGATACATCCCCATTCAATGTTGGTTGCTCTGGATTTCCAAAATTGATTCAAGACACGATTTAATGAGGCAGGGCTCTTTTAGGGTGGGGTGGAGTAAGTTTGTCCTTCCTCGCTTCTTTGCAAAGGGAAGTGACAGCTGCCAATGCTTCACTTTCTTATTCTTTGGCTTATCACGCCGAACCCTCCGTTACTCGGAAAGAGTAAAGATGGCGTGACGAGAGCAATTCAGTGAGGGAGAGACTCGTCAGTAACCCAATTTGTGCTTTTGTTTCGTGTCGACAGGTCCGTAGACGGTTTAGTGAAAGAAAAAGACAAAGACAAAGAGTCCAAGAAGAAAGACAAGAAAAAGGGTTTCTTTTAAATGGCATTTTAACTTTTAGAGGAAACTGCTTCGTTATAGGATATTAAATTACAATGGATCCTGTCGTGACAGAGAATAGGCGTGACCTTAGGAAACATTAGGAATACAACGATGCATTGGAGTAGACAGTGTGTGACACGACTTGCCAAGAGTATGCTGCAGTGACATTTTAAAAGATTGTTTTGGGGAAAGTGTGATTTGGAAATCTGCTATCCACAAAGAATCATAACTCTTATATAATTATCTCGTTTTAATAAATGTGTTTTGTTTTTCGTTCTACCAAGCGCACTTTGCTTGGAGATTATTTATGCCATTTTTAAAAAGATATCGTATCTAACTATTAATAACTTAACTTAGAATAGACCTCCAACATCCATTGTCCAAAGGAACTCCAATTTGTTAAAAAGGAATTGTTTTGTTTTTAGCCATTGATTGTTTTTCATGGCTTCTTCTTGAAAGTAGCCAGCTCTTTTGCGTTAGTGTAATAACGTGACCCGTGGCTTTATACAAGGATGAAACCAGAGGGACATAGTTCAACTTTAAGATAAATGTCTTGAGTTAGAAGCGGTAATGAAGGCTAAATCTGGAGTTCTATTTAGACAAAGAACGTTTGCTATAAAACCTCTCCTGTATCTCAAGATAGTTTTCACAGGCCGTCAGGACCGCCAAAAATTTCTTTTCTCTAGAAAATAAATTCTTTTCTCATTCAAAAATTTCTTGTTGATTAGAACAGCAATAAGACTCCATCGCTTATAATTTAAACCTCTTTTAGTTCCAGTATCAGTATCAAAATTCGTTAAACTATTTAAGAATCAATCTAGTCATACCTACAACTACAATACAGTTAAACCCCTTAAAAACAGACACCGTTGGTCCTAGAAAGTTTCGCGTTGATGTGGTATTCGTGTGACGCAGGTTAAGTTATGAGAACTTGGGACAAAAACCACTGTCATTTCCAAGTCTGTAAAGTGGGTTGGACCGTGTTGCTTCCATCGTTACAACTGATATATCAAAGGAACAAATTTTTATGTAGGAAAATAATATGTATTTGTTTTGTAATTATATGACCTAAATCGAGTTTAGTTTTACCAAAACTATGGGCAGATCAGTGAAAATGGCAGTCAGTTGTTACGCTGTCAGTTACCACAGAGAAGTTCTGTATAATTGCTGAATTGAAAAGTGCCCGTGTTAATTTTACTGTATAAAATAAAGATTATCAACCCAAGGTAAGAACGTGTGCTATCTTCCCTCTCAGGCATGTACACCAGGCACCAGGTTTCTCCTTCAACACCGCTCCGAAAACTGTACAGAAATCAAGAAAACAAGAAGGGCTGGGAAAAAGAGCGCGCAATAAGATGTGGTTCCCTGAGCATATTCCCTCAGAACCATCAAAATGTAGCCGAAGAAAGCCTTTCCAGTGTTCGATGGTCAACGGGTTATTTTCGTATGTGAATATTTTGGAGAACAATAGTTATAGTTAAATTCCCAAAAACTAACAAGTGCAATCAAACCTCTCTTTACAGACACCTCCATTATACGGACAGTTCTCTTCAGAAGACCGGACTGCAAACAATCTTTACTTCTATTACAGACACCCAGTTCTAACCTTTTGCTGTCAGATACTAGAGTCCGTAATTGACCACATTTTCAAAGACCGTGACACCGTTCAGCTATGATTTTCTTTGTCTAAGTTGATGAATTATTAATAAGTTTGAAAACGTAAAGGCTTAATCTATAGATAGGATGAAAATGTATGCTACATCCCTACAAACTTCAGTAATGTTTAGTTGGTCGACGCCCTGCACCATGAAGCTGAAATTTAAGAAAAATTAACATATTACTTATGCATCAATCAGAGCGGTAGAAGAGCTCAGCGAGAATCTTGAGAACCCGCTCTTAAATATCTCGATTAGTTAACAAAAGCAGTAACTGTAGCTTTTTTTGTACTTCAGCGAGTCTGTCATACACTCGGATATCCGTGAAAATACAGGAACCAAGAAACTGTTTTCCCAATCTGCAATAAACAATTTCAACATGTACCATCATAATTCCCATTTTGTTTTCGACCAGTAGAGGAGGGGAAAGTGACATCGTAACCGAACATAGATGGCAATAGTGGGATAATTGTAGCCTGTGAACACAACAAGGGCAGCAACTCTCTAATGAGAATTTCTTATTTGGTATGGGAAGAGATCTTACGTACCAGGCACTGCCATTTTTTGGTACTCTTCAGGCTGTTCCATACAGTCGATATTGCCATGCATGAATGTCTTTGAAGTATCAGATGAAAAGTGTCTGCCACACAGAAGAAAGAGAAATACGATTCACTCTGCGACTTAACAAATAGTCCATGTTGCCGTGCGTCTGATGAAGTCAAAACGTGGTAACAACGAAAAAAAGTGGCACACGAGGCGATAGCCGAGTGTGACACTGATGTTCTTACCACATTTTGACGTCTTGTGTGATCTATAGAGAGCTTAAGCAAACCACGACGGCAACGGCAAAGAGAAACGAAACAAAAGGTTTAATGAGTAGTATCGCAGTAAGAATGTTCTACAGCCCAAGGCAATTTTCACTCTCGAAATTGAACCAAAGTTAAAAGCATTTAGAGCAAGTATGCCCCGACGCCTCTTAGAGATCTTCGTGGCCCCTGGTTCGTGAAGTCTCCTATTTTAAATCACGATGATTGAAAACACACACACACAAAAAAAGTACCTGTTCAAGTCCTCGCTGTTTGCCCAAATCTCGTACACCACAAATGTGTTGGTTCCACTGATGGTGCGAACACCGAGACTGTAGAGGCAATGTGGAAATTAAGGTTTTGTCAATAAGGTTTTAGTCCCTACTGCAATCTCTTTTTCCCATGGATCAAAGCATACAGCTTGCTCTAAAAGACCTCAGTCGCTACTATTCCCCCCAACTTTGCTGTTTTCTTTAAATTTTCACCTTAAGTGGGTCTTTTGCAGTGAATCAATCGGAAAATTTCGGCAAACTGATAAAATACATTTTCGCTCAAGTTCAAATTCTTCACGCGAAATTAGCGCCAATATCTCAACTGACCAGCACAGCTCGCGTCGCTTTGATTTGACCTTCATTTATCTTGCCACAGATGCATGAATACGGAGCAAATTTAGTGACTTACTGTAAACATCCCTCTGCCAGAGAAGTTGCCGCGATGTAACTCTTAAGGTTGGAGCGAAATTCTTTTCCAGCCTTAACTTGAAATTTCCTTGACACAATAATAACCTGATTGGACACAACACACACAAAAAATGACTTAGTTCCAATATGTTTCAAGACGTACACGTACCTCAAACTACATGCTGGTATATCAAACTGATTCGGATTCAAAAAGGACAAAATTGTAATTGTGTTGTGTTTATTTAAAACATGAACCCCGCGATCATGTTTTTGGAACAATTAATAATTAACGATCGGAAACTTGTTATCCCAGCAAAATGAATTTCCACTAACTCGATGTGGTTTAACTTCTTCTAGTCAACAATGAACTGTTGTAAAAATCACATTTAAGATTAACAAGGTTTTAAGTTACCAAGTTTTCTTTTCCAACTTCCACTTCTTCTTCATCAATAACATCAAATTTGACCTGTCATTAAACAAAAGCTGCACAGTTATGGTATATTACATTAATTAACACGTAAAGAAGCCTAAGCCGTGTATTACACTGTGATAAAACACGACGGGCATTTGAGAACACGAGGGAAATGTAGAAAAGACGAGCCGCAGGCGAGTGTTTTTTACATTTCCCGAGTGTTCTCAAATGTCCAGAGTGTTTTATCACAGTGTAATACACGGCTTAGCCGGGCTTCTTCATTTGCTTTATAATATAGGCGAAAAACAATAAAACTCGCTTTTTCTCTGTTTTATACTCTGACAAAACATGGGTTTTTGACCGTGCGCAGGGTACCATCTGTATTATATCGGGCAATAAACACCTAATAGGATACAAAACGTTGCCCGAACGTATTCATCTGGGTCTTGTTCCCGTTGCCATTTTGCGTTTTTTCAGCGTATTTTAAGACATAAATTTAGCACGATTTCGCACGAAATATATTTTTTATTTATTGTAAACTATAAAATCAACAAAGATCGGTTTAATCATTTACATACCTTGTTTTCTAACTTGTCAATAAGCTGTCCAAGTCGATCCACTTCCAGGGACAAGCCATGCCTCATTGCCTGCTGGCTAGCTGTTGACATGGTAAATGTTGAACATAAGACGATTTTAACAACTAAGACCCAAACAATGTTCACATAAACGGCGTACTAAACAAACATACAAGAGAACTAATGTTTCAAAGACTGACATATGAACTGACCATCAGGACTTGTTTGCTGTGTAAATGACTGCATTTTTCTTTTCATCCTTCCTCCTCTTACATTCATGTTGGTGATTTCAGCTTGACAAACATCAGGCCTTTTTACAGTCAATAGGAATGAATAAATGATTAAGGTACAATAGTTCAATACAACCTCAAACATACTTAATTTTGGCTTCATGTTGCCCTACAAATTCACTTTAAACCGCCTGCAGGCAGTCTTTCCTCTTAAACAAGCTACATCACAGTTTGCGCAAATTGAAAAGTTTAGCCTAAATTTTTCAAGTTCGCCGTTTGTAATCCGTGGTAATCTTCTCCATCCTTAACCATCCTTGATCCTTTATGGTTTACCGTTATCTCTTTGGTGTTTTTCTATATTAGTAGACTAGTTTTTTCAGGTTTCCTTCAAGGTGAATGAAGCCAAAATAACTCAAAATGAGAGCTCCTTTATTAAAGATCTGACAGGTATTTATCTTGTTGAATGTGATCATGTAAAGGGTGGTTGGATGAGCAGAACTCGGAGTTGGATTTACCTCAGTATGCCACACTCTTGTCTCATCCCAACTTCTTCTTGTCTTAAAACCCCTTATCCTGTAATCCCTTCCTCATTTACATGTGAAACACAAACTTCAAGAGGTGTAAACTCACCTTTGCTTGGCTTCTTCCTCATCAATATGGTCTACTGCAGCATTGATGTGATGTTCAAGACAACTCATTTGCCCCTGAATCTACACAGGACAAAGAAAGAAAGACACACGTCAACTTGTTTTTTAACAGATCATGGGCTACCATAGAGTCCCAGCTAGTCCCACTCAGAGACAAGTGAACATCGCACGCGAGTTTTTAACGCACTCTTAACGCCAAGGCAATGGCCTGCACATTTTCTCTAACGCGTTAGGTACACAAGTTTTCTTGAATGCGTTAGCCTTTCTTATTCATAGCCAATATTTCTTTTGTGATGCATTGTTATGGCAATCAAAACATGCACACAAATAGAATGCTTCTAATCATTTTGTATCCATTGCCATGCCCCAGGAGAAGCAGGAATGTCACAGCTTCAAGCTCCAGTCACTGACCCCACACTGATACATGTACACTGTTGGACTATTGTCATCTGTAGGTTCAAGTAACTGTAATGTCTATAAAAAGCTTCAGATTCAACCCAGATCTAGAATGTTAGGTTAAAATACTAATCACCAGTACCTCATTTAAAAGAAAACGGGTGGTAAATTTCCCAATAAAAGACTTTTCAGGATATGCCTACAGGGAAACAGTAAAAGAAGAACATTTATGTTAGTCAAAACAACAAAGCAAAATGGGCTGCTAAAGATTAGCTTAAAATATCAAACTCTACAGCCAGCAGGTTTTGTGCCCGTCTGAAAAATCAAGAGCCACTCTATTCTGCTGCTGCAAGACATCCTACTCCTTTCTTCAGCAAAATACCATTATTTAAGGAACAAGCATGTGGATGGGATGATGGTTTAAAGGCTGAGGTGCTGGAATCCGGATCGAGTAGTCCAGGTCTGAGCCCTGGCCAGGGTCATTCTGTTGTGTTCTTGGGTGAAAAATGTTACTCTCATAAAAGTGCCTCTCTCGACCCAGGTGTGAAAGGGTACTGGCAAGTTTTACATTGGGGAGTAACCTGCCATGTAGTAGCATCCCATTTAGGGTGAGGGAGTGGGGGTGGGGGGGGGGGGTAGCAGTACTGCTAGCCACTTCATGCTACAGAAACTAGAGTTAAGTACCAAGATTCATGAGCCAGTTGAGCCTAAGAGACTTTACAAAAGGGGCCAGCTACTGAAACTGTAAATACTACAAACCTTTGCAGACTCCACTAAAGCATTACTAACAGCTCTGTTCATGCTTTCTAGATTAGCAAAGATCTCAGAGAAAGGTCCCATCTCCTTCATGAAGTAGTCTAGATACAACAAAAAACATGCCAAAAAAGTTGTAATTAGTGCACGTTAATTATTTACTTTTATAAATGCAGCATGTCACCAGCTAGAGATGTTTTAACAATATTTGTCATTTATGCACACACAATGGAGTGGTACTCTTGAATGGGTCATTTTTGTTACAGACAGCATTGATTTGGAAGTGTCAAGGCTTCTTCTAGATTAATTGAAGAGAATTATCACATGAAATTTAGAAAAAATATAGTTACATGTAAATCATACAGAGTAGTGTACATACCACATAGTTCAGAGGTATCCAAATTACTGAAACAAAACCATAGTATTGTTTTTAAAGGCACCTTTAAATGAGGTAAATAAATGAGTGGGATTCTTACTGGGAGGAGGGTTAAGATAACTACAATATATGTCTGGGTTGACTAACTAAACAATAATCAATTAATAATTAATTTTGGACAGGAAAAATGATAAATTAAAATAAATAGAAATAAACTTGAAGTTTTTTTTCCTGTGCAGTTACTTATAGCCAGCTGAAACCTTTATGGTTCAAACTTGTCTCATTCTTAGGGAATACTTGCTTGAGAACATTAAGTCCTGTACCCCCTCCATCACTTTGGGAATGGGGAACTAAGCATTATAGAGTTATGATGTGTTTAACCACACCTAAAAGTGGAGCTCCTCATCGCAGTGATTAACCTTAGTACAATATTGCCAGATGTGAATATAGAAATTGGACATTCTGATTGGCCAAAGAACTTGGCTAATATAAACAACAGCCTCCATTTGGCACAACGCAACACAATGCTGGTTTCTTTAGTATAATTCCCATGTGTGGTATGCATTCTGACTTGCAGTTCAAAACAACTGGAAATACTGGGATTATTTCTTATAGGCAAAAAAGTGATACTGTTCAAAGTTTAACAATAACAGATGATAGATTGCAAGCAAAAAGCCTGTGTTTGTTGATTTTTTGAATATTTGAAAAATGTTGTGGTGAGGTTTTCTGTTTATATTGTTTGGCCTTCTGTTTTTAGTCTGAATAATCTACAAATATTTTTAAACAAGAAAAATTTATACTTTGGTTAACTTTTAATCCTAGATTAGCCCAGCCCTGGCCCTGATTATGGCGCGTTAATCTGGCTTGAGCCCTCAATCCAATTGAAAATCAACACTTGGTCAGCTCTTAACTTGAGCCCTTGATATGGTCATGTGATACTGAGCAGCGAGATACCTTGTTTTGACAGGTGTCAAATGACCATAAGACAGATGTCCAATATCAAAGATATATGCTAAACAAAGGTGCATGTACGTAAATGAAGGCTGTATGTCTCAGCTGTTTTAACTTACATGTATTAGCTGGAGTATGGCCATCACGCTGCACAACTCTATCGTAGTTATGTGTATGCACACATGAGCAATACTGCTAGCCATAATAACCATGAGAAAATCAATTCATCAACATGGGTTTCCTGTTTTTCCTTTATGAGTATGGTGCTCCGCTTGACAGCCCTTCGGGCTGCAGGAGCTCCGCTATTAGTAGGCATCCATTTTCCTAGTCATCCGGTTGTCCGTGATGATTAAATAATCGTAGGACTATCAAATCAATACAAAAACTTGTCCACTGGACAAGTTTAGTTTGACTCTACCAGGAAAAAAAAGAAACATTTCTTAAAGTGCACCTAACCCCAAAATGTTTTTTTCGCTAAAACAAATCTAGACTTTATTTGAAGCATTTGGGCGAAGAAATTTTTGAATTTGGTTGAGTCCTCGATTTTCTATGCCCTTTCAAAGTCGCGATTAAGTGTTTCACGACCGCGTTTTAGGGAGTCTGGGGCGGCGGTACCTGATGACGTCTACCCAGGAACCAAACACAATAGCGCCTCAGTC
>Ga0126339_10000945_pt1 | contig 18258 bp, 5 predicted proteins | sample OrbTmetagenome_2_FD_92532 | JGI IMG/M metagenome (GOLD analysis project Ga0126339, IMG submission 92532) | Coral microbial communities from Petempiche,Puerto Morelos, Mexico - Orbicella T R C metagenome | ecosystem: Host-associated > Invertebrates > Cnidaria > Coral | place: Petempiche,Puerto...
TAAAAAAAAATGAAAAACAAGAAGGAGAGTAGTCTCCTCCGCAGCCGGTTTTTGGATGATACCCCACGCCCTGGGGGAGCGTTGCGGGGCGGCTTTTTTTTTTTGGGGGGGGGGGAGCATTGCATGACAGCATTACGTGACATCCCTCCAATAAAAAAAAAAAAGGCGGTAGAGGAGACTAGCACAGTACTGGCTGCATGTAATAACCGGCATACATGTAGCTTGATGAACCAGCAGGCAATAGTTACTGCATCTTGAGAGATCGATATTTTTTATTTTTCTTGTAAATATTGTTGTAAAAACTGTGAAAGTTTGATTAAAAGTTAACACAAGAGAAGAGGCGCTCATTTTAAATCTCTTTTGGACCAAAGAGAGTACTGTGAATTTGTGCACATGGCCTACAATTTGTCAGCTGTATTAACCAGAGTACTTTTCTGGCTAACCGGTGGGCCTGAAATTACAGTAACAGTTCAGGCTGTCAATTGAAACTTTAAAAGTTTTGAGGTAGTCATCAGCGACACCAAAGAACTTGAAGTCGTCGAAGTTTAGCTGAAATACTGAGTTACCTCGCAGGATAGTTCCTCGAAACACACTTAACCAATTTAGGACTAGAGTGCAAATGCCATACCTTATTGGCCAAAATCGATACTCTATTTCTGATACCCTGGTCCCATAGGTTTTTCTTGATGATTTTTCGCCGCATAAGAGTGGCGCGAGAGAACCGCGAAGCGGCGAACACGGAGAAAAATCAAGAAAAACCTTTGGGATGAGGGTATATTTCTGACCAGAGCGGCTAAAAAGCCATATAATACCCTTTGGTGCCGCGCATACCTTGAAGCCCGTGTAAGGGAGTAGCCCCCCCCCCCCCTTCCGCTTCCCATCACGGTGGGGTACGGGTGTAAACTGGCAGAATTAAAAAGTCTTCCTGATCGAGCGGCGGGAAATTGATCGCAGTGATCGTAGTGGCCACTGGATTTCGAAACCAGCCAGTGGCATTATTCTAAAAAATTCGAAATCGATTCGGGACAGTTCAATTATACCTTCTTAACGCGAAATGAAGTTGTTTTAAAAAGTAGAGCTCCGCAAATTCAACCACGAAAATACATGTTATATTCAAAATTTTCACTCTCCGAAAACGTTAGCCCAAACAGGAAACAAAGGGGAAAATGTTCCCTCGTATCCAGGAGATTTGGCCAGTGTCCGGGCCTACCGGATAATCCGAGAGAGCTGCTGTGTGTATGCTAAGGCTTGACAAAATATAAAACCCAACATAACTGACTCGTCTGACCAATTCATCTTATAAATATATGTTTCGTTGCGACAGCAAATAAAGGAAGTCTCACTTTTAGTTTCAATGCGTGACGTACGCTACGATGTTTGTGCGCCGATCAACGCGCCGATCCGAAAGGGTTGCACTCGTCTGCGTTGCTAAGTTGCAGCTTTGTCCGTTTCAGTTCAGTAAAGGCTGGTTCCGTTATCTTTATTATTTCCCTATTCCCATCTACAATTATCGCTACGATAGCTACCAGAAGAGTTCAGCGGTCATTGCGATCATATGGAAACAACTAGCGATCGTTGCAACAACGACTTTCTGTCTCAAACAGGAAGTCGTAAGGTTCGCTCAACCTTTTCTGTAGCGATCGTAGCGATCGCAGCGATCATAGCCTTGACAGGGATCATATGCTGTGGTGGAATCTATTTACTAGTACTACTCGTGGCAGAAAGATTATTAAAGATCCAGAGAGATTGAATTCAAAGATCATTGCCCATCGGATTGATCGACGAGCATCGTTTGTGAGAGTATTAAAATTAAAACTATGCCTAGTTACCCGTAGTCTCTTCAGTCTTGCATGAAATACAAAAATTAATATTTGAATATGTTGTATAACAATTAAGTGGCTCACGCTCACCAAACGAAATTGTTACTAGCTTCTACTGACTGGTGTTGTAACTGAAGATCGTGACTACAAAATGAAAGCCATTCGCTGGATATTACAAAACACCGAGATAACATAGAAAGCCATTTGCCATTTTCGTTAGTTCGCTTTTATTGCAAAACCTGAAAATGATTACTAAGCATGTTCTCAACTGGCGAGAAAATCTGCTGTCGAAGCTTGCATGTATTTAGGTATCAAGAAGGGGAAGCGGGGGGAGGGGTGGGTGGGTTGAGGGAGAAGTAGATAGGTAGACTACATATGAAATATTTTAATACAAGGCTGTGTAAGGAGTTATTTATAGGTTTAAGATGAAAAACGACTGGGAAACTAAAATCAAAATAACAATGGAGACTAAATCATGCTAACAAGACAGATGAGCTATAACGACCTTACCATCTTCACCCGTGCAGGAATGGACTAAATGACAGTTCATTGTGACGTCGTTTGTCGGTTTGCGTGAGATCGGCTGCCCTGTGTACGTACCCCATGATCAGTGACATTTAAATAGTCACGTGGGAAAACAATGCATAAACAAACGAATGAGGCACGAGAAGGTACTCACCATTCATTCATTCCCTGTCGCATTCTTACAACAGAAGAAAGATGTCATCTTGTTGCTGTGGACTTGGAAGGTGTCTGCGATCATTCATTCGATCACGTTCTGATAAACATAGAAATCAGTCTTGCCCGCTGCGGGCCGCCAGGAAAGTCTATGGTAAGTCAGCCGAGAGTACCGTTCTGACACGGAAGGTATTGTAGCTTTGGCGGTTAATCCAAGACGGATTGTAGCATTCGATCGTACGTTCTAGTAAGAGAATGCTCAGGCACTCTAGTTCTTATTTTCACTGATGTTTCAACGGTAAGAATATTTTCGACTTGTTGAGCAACACTACTGCTGACGCAGAATGCGCGTCACTGTATGAAGATTTATAAAGGACTCATCAATTTTATGGCTAAGAAAAAAATATCCGCAAACATTGTACTGCAATGGAATTGTTGCGCAATAAGTGTAGTGGAAGAACCGTTAGTGTTATGGCTTTGTACCGGTGTATATTTGCGCTGGGAAGTTTAAAGTCCTGCTGATCCAGCGGCGGGAAATATTTTCAGACTACGACACTCAGGAAAATATGGCGGGAAAAGGAGACTTATTTGACGGACAGGTGTCAAGTAAGTTACAACGACTTCATTTCCGGTCCATTTGCGTGGGTCATATCTAAAAACAGATAACGTCACGAAACCTCGGGGATTCTTGCGATAAATTTCACGGTGAATATGAAAATTAGAAATATTCTATGGATTGTATAGCTAGATTATCTTTCCCTCCAGCGAATGAAAGAGAGACGACAGAAGTTGAAGGAACGCGACTCGCGTCCCCGCGTGTCCTACATTAGTATTTTCAGAATTTAGTTTGGAAGAGACTGCTCGTTGCTTGGATGTTTTAAAAACAGTTAACAAATGCCGTGTTTGCGATCCACAGTTCCAGTCCAGTGCACTGATCATGATGAGCCGCAAATGCTGGAGCGGAGTTTGGATCACATGCGTAAGTCAGCTGGCGGGCTGCAGCTGAAACGGGCCTACATGGTGTACATGTACGAATGAAGAAGAAAAGCACGGCAAAAGTGGAAGTGGCGGACAAAATTCAATTGTTTTTTTTTTTCGGCGGACAACCGGGATCCAGTATGCCACGAATAATTTTAAAGACTTTATTTTTGTTTTATAGCTTTTTGGATCTAAATATTGTAAAAGTATTTTGAAGTATTTGTAAAGATCTAAAGATCTATTTACTCGCAGTGAACTAGCGGCAGACTTTTTCTCCGTTGCCCGTAACTTTTAACAATGTTTAACAGAAAATAGACTTAATGCCGAATTGCTATTTGTATTGATGTAAACTGTGCAGCTTTGAGCGTCGATATAACAACCAATTTGGAACATTGCGCAACAGCCTGAAACACTGAAAAAAATTTAAAAAAATTAAAGTAAAATTAAATCTAAGCCGGGAGTAATACTTTATCCAATGCAGGTTAATCTGTTGAACCAAAAATATCCTGTATGCATATTTGGTAAAGAAGCATCCTGTCTACTTGTGGATAGCTCCACTACAGCTTGCTCATCTATGTGCTCAAGCTAAGTTATTTATTTTTTTATTTTTTTTTTCAGTGTACACACCATTTTGTTTTTCGTCAACCAAAACTGAGTGGCTCCCAAGTATTACTTCAGAACCTAGAGAAGGGTCGCCCATGAACTTCATGCATAATAAAGCATGTTTATTGTCTCAGCCACCGTCACAGCGTTTACCCCATTCTCAGAAACCCAGGGTCAGCTGGTCGGGACGACGCGATATTTTCGGGCGACTTGATGCGTTTACCCGAGATCATTTCCACCTAGGCAAAACACAAAACAAACACCATGAAACAGAATTTAAAGTTTCATGGCAAGTAACGTTCCTGGCTTCTTTTAGGACTGAAATGCTGCTTTCCAGGTGTTGAGCTTAAACAAAGAAATAAGCAAACAGGATTTTTAGGTATTTTTGGCATCTGTGAATTTCTCGTTAAATTTTACTTTTTAAATCGACGGTCACCCTCACTTCGGAGACATCGGTCTTTCACGTGATATTTAGCGTGAATTTTATAATTTAATTGTATTTAATACATAAATTAGCCGTAATGTATTGTAAAACTGCATTTTATTTTTATGTTAAAATCTAGAAGTAATGTATTGGACACGACCCCACAAGCTTCCAGCTCTCATACATATCGTGTATAAATAAAGGTAACCTACCTACCTGAAAAAATTGGTCACAGAAAAGAAAAATTAATATATTCAAAGTTCGATGTTCCGGTCTTCCGCGTGATATTTATGGTGGATACGCTAAGCCATGCTAACAAAACGAAATTTCTGCTGACTGTTGTAAAACAGACATAAACTACACTGGTCGATCGCGACTATAAAGCACAAAGACACTCTGAATACCAAAAAACACTGAGATAAAAAGAGCATTTCCTCTAGTTAGCTAGCAAATGATGCAAAACCTGAAAATGATTACTAAGCATGTTTACTACTTGCAAGAAACGTATTGTCAAACTTGCTCAAACGTATTATTGTCTAAGCCGGAAAACAAGAAAGGAAAGCGGGAGTGGGGGAGGGGAGGGGTGGGTGGGTGGGTGGAGAGAGAAGTAGAAACAAAGAGTACATAAGAAATATGCCAGGCTCTTGTATGGAGTCATTTATAGATTTAAAACAGAAATACGACTGGGAAACTAATATTCAAATAACAATATAGAGAAATTCTTGTAAACAAGACAGATGAGCCATTAGGACCTTACCATCTCCACCCTGCAGGAATGGAATTCGTTTAGGTACGGTTTGTGCCTGTAGGGGTTCGCGCTGTCTGCGATCAGTTAAATAGTCATGTGGGAAAACTATGCATAAACAAGCGAATTAAAGGGCGTACAAGGGCAAGGTACTCTTGGTAATTCATTCTTCATCCCGTTCTAATAAGAGAGGAAAGATGTCATACTGCTGCTGTGGACTTGGAAGGTGTCTGCGATCATTCATTCGATCACGTTCTAAATATAACAAACACAGAAATCAGTCTTGCCCATTGCTGGCCGCCAGGAAAGTCTTAGGTCAGTCAGGTAAGAGTGACAAGGAAGATATTGTAGCTTTCGCGGTTAATCTAATACCGATTATAGCATTCGATCGTACGTTTTAGTAAGAGAATGCTCAACAAACACTCTAGTTCTTATTTTTACTAATGTTTCAACGGTAAAAAGATCTTCGACTTGTCGAGCGACACTGCTGACGCAGAATGCGCGTCACTGTATAAAGACTTATAAAGGAGTCATATCAGTTTTATGGCTGAGAAAAGTATCCACAAACTTTGTACCGGGCTCTGTACTGATGCAAATTTGCCCTGGCACTCAGAAAAATATGAGACTTGTTTGGCGGACAGGTTTTAAGTGGGTTACGACGTCATTTCCGGTCGATCGTCACTGCTTGAATGCTGTGGATCATATATAAACAATAGCCTCCATTTGGCGCGAAAATATGCTAGGATATTTGTCCGCGGACATTATTTGTTCCGAGAAGCGAACAGTTCTCCGAAAGCGTAGCTCGAGGAAAACTGTGAGCTTCGAGGAACAGATAATGTCTAAGGACAAATATCCTAGCATATTTTCGCGTCAAACGGAGGCTATTGTGTTTATTATCCTTCAAATCTTTTTCGCAACACGCGCAGTTTTGAAAATTGGGGAATATTCTCGGATATTCCCCAGTTTTAGCTGGGGAATATTTGGTCACGTGACGTGTTTAGACCTATCGCGCGCGAGCGAAAATATTTGATGGATTATAACTAAAAATAGATTACGTCTCGAAACCTCAGGGAATCTTGCAATGATATATGAATATTAGAAATAATCTACGGATTGTATAGATTATCTTTCTCTCCAGCGAATGATAGAGCGACGAAGATAGAGTGCGTCCTCGTGTCTGCTTCGCTAGTCTTTCAGGTCCGCAATGTGTCCTTGTAGGCTTATGGTTAGTGTTATTCCATTGGGTTGAAGTATTGTTCTCGTACTATTAGACAATTATTAGAAAGATAAAAGTACAATAATAAATGGTCATAAATGAGTTTGGTAATAGTTTGTCGGTTCGTGCTAGGAGTGTCAGTTGAGCCTGCTGTTTTGACTACCCAGCGTTTCCTTACAAATCGATTTAATCTATATTTTCTCTACACCGAATACAATTGTCAGTAATTTGTGACTGTGGTGCATGCGCAGTGGAGAAGTAATCTGCCTGATGAGCAAGAGGCTGAGAGTTCAAACCCTATAGTGAGACAACCTTTTACTTTCATTTTTTTCTTTTTTACTTATTTTTTCTCTTCTTAAGTACTTACCGAAAGGCAGCGTTTGCCTTTCCGATGTGCGCTTGTTGTAAATGAAAGGAAAAAAAAAACACAACAAATGATGACTGCAACAGAACGATTGAGAAATCGGAAATAACTTTGAAAACTGCACAGTAAACTCGCAACTGTAAGTTGTACAAGAATTACTTAACACAAAATAAGGGCGCAGACAACGCGATATGAAACGATGCCCCCAAAAAAGGCTGCAGAACGCTGGCAAGGTCCGCCATCGAAGGACCCGGCGAAAGATCACTCGAAATTACTAGTACCCAGTCTACCTATAGAGCAAAATATGCTCCCGGAGGTCTGTCACATGTCATCCCGTATTCATACATATCCACAAGATTTGCTCTGACTTAGCGGGCCTTATGCATTTACAATTCATAAGCCCATAAAGACAATTAACAAGTGCCGTGTTCGCGATCCACAGTTCCAGTCCAGTGCAGTGATCATGATGAACCACAAATACTGGAGAGGAGTTTGGATGGAAGTGACAAGACAACTGGCGGGCTGCAGCTGAAACGGGCCTACATGGTGTACATGTATGAATGAAGAAGTATGATGAAGAAGAAACGCACGGCAAAAGTAAAAGTGGCGGATAGAATTCAATCGTTTTTTTCCCCGGCGGACAACCGCGATCCAGTATGCCATGAATAATTTTAAAGACTTTATTTTTCATTTGTATGGCTTTTTGGATCTAAATATTGTAAAAGTATTTGGAAGTACTTGTAAAGATCTTAAGAGCTAGTTACTCGCAGTGAAATTTTTTTAAAGTAGCGGCAGCGGTAACTTTTAAAAGAAAATAGAATAACGTAATGCCGGACTGTTATTTGTATTAACGTAAACTGTACAGCTTTGGGCATCGATAGAACAACCGATCTGGAACATTGCAGAACAGCCTGAAACACTGAAAAAATCACAAAAAAATAAATAAATAAAAATAAACTTAAAATTAGGTATATGACGGGAGTATTGTTTTCTCCAATATAGGTTAATCTGTTGAACCAAAATTTCCTTTATACATATTTGGTAAATTATAAAGAAGCACTCCTTTTTACTTGTGGTTTAGTTCTTCTCTGGTTTGCTTGCGGCTAGTTCCACTACAGTTTGCTCTTCTGTATACCAACTGAAGTAATTTTTTAAAATTTTTTCCCCTGTACTCACCATTTTTTTTTCGTCAACCAAAACTCAGAGGCTTCCAAGTATTACTTTACAGCCTAGTGAAAAGTCGCCCCTTGATTGGGAAAACAACTTGAAACTGAGCTTTATTGATTGGGCAATTTTTTTTTTTGGAAAATGAACTGCATATGATAATGGATTTTTAGCCCGGGAAAGCACTTCTGTAAAAACCTGGGGATACTCTCTCGATGTGGGGATACCGGGTTCTGTTACAGGGATGTTATCTTCAGAGACATCAACAGCACTCAGACCTTGCATCCAACAGTAGCTCTTTAATCCAAGAATGTCACCGGAACGTAACCGAAGAATATTTTTCAACCCACGACTATTTAAGCCGGAACACGAAAATTCTGAAGGATTACGTTAAGTTATTAAAAAGTCTTAACTAAACATTATCTCATAAATCTCATCTTTACAAAATTTTAAAAATTACTTTCAGAACAATGCAGGTAGATAACATATTAACAAAAGACTATCGCAGGCAGTAATGACAGCTCAACGCTTATTACAGTTATGATCTTACAACAAAACAGCAGGTGTTTGTTACGCTTAATGAACTGGGACAGTGACCTGTGACCTAGAAATCTAAATTGAACTAAAACAAATATACCTACGTTGGACTTCTATATTTTTGACAGCGAACATGGCGAAAGAGAATATGTAAAGCAAACTAAATGATCTGATTTTCTCTCCTCACATGCATGCATACAAAAGTATTTTTATTGTCAAAGCCGGAAAACAAACAGACCAGCATTTACCCGAAGCAGAACACAGAACAACAACTTGAAACAGAATTTTAAATTTCATGGGAAAACATATAATTTTTCATGTTTCTTACAGAACTTTTAAAGAGATGTTGAGCTTAAAAAAACAAAAAACGAACAAACAAACACACACGCAAACAAGCAAACAGATTTTAAAGTGGTACTATGATGAAATGCGCATCTTTCCTATCTAAGCCATTTCAACACATATACGAGAAAAAAAATGCTGTTTACTTTTTTCAAATATCTCTCAGTTCCGTTCTTATAGATATTCAGTTTTTTAAATATGCAAATTAGCTAAGTGATGACGTCATACACTTGACCGAATTTTGATCAACTATATGATGAACAAAGATATCTCAGCTAATTTGAATCAGTAAGCACTTAATTCCTGGCCCCATGGGAAACAGTGAGTTTTGTTTCCCCGAGACAATGTAGAACATTGAGGTCGAGGCGAAACAAAACTCACTGTTTCCCGCGGGACCAGTCATTAAGTGTTTTGTTATACCTCCCAACTCAAAAATAGAGAAAAACTGCGAAGAAATCGTTTGCTTGACACCGGCTGGCTCACAAATTTGCCGCGGTTTCAAGGAGCACGACCTGATCACGTGCGAGTCGAAAGTTCAAGTTGTTGTTTCCCTAGGGTGTTAGTTGTTAGTTGTTGTTTCCCTAGGGTGTTAGTGAGTTTTGTTCGCCCTAGGGAGTTAGCGAGTTTTGACCCACGACACGTGACCCGTTCTCCTCCAATCGAAAAACGTATTTAAGTTGGGAGGTATAGCAAAAATGTTTAATTCATGGCAGTACAATTTCAATACAGGTATTCCACAATTTGAACGTTACATTTTTGTTACCATCGCAAAATACTGGGTTCCAGACCTCCCCGATATTAAGTCCAGTGCACTGATCATGCTGGAGAGGAGTTTGGATGGAACTTACATACACAAGACAACTGGGGGGCTGTAGCTGAAAGGGGCCTACATGGTGTACATGTATGAATGAAGAAGAAAAGCACAATATTAAAAGTAACAGATAATCAATTAATTTCTGGGGAGCAGAGAACTCGTGATCCTGTGTGCCATGAATCATATGCATGAATTTTTCATATATTTGTGGGATATGAATTGTCGATGAAGTATTAAGGAAAACATTTACTCACGTACAGGAAAACTTGTGTAGTTTAACGGCAGACTTTGTCTCCGTCGTCAATGCAATCTTTAATGAAAAAAAGCAATACATGTTATGATATCGGATTATTATATCTAATAATGTATCAGAACAGCTTTGGGCGTCGCTAGAGCAACGAACATGGAATACTGAGGAACAGCCTGAAACATGCTGGAACACTGAAAAAAGCACGACAACTATTTTAGTAAAATTAAGTCAATGTCGGTAGTAACGACTCAGTAATCTTTACTCAATAAAAATTAATGAACCAAAGTTTCCTGTTAAAATATTTGTTAAAGAAACTCTCCTGTTTGATTGCAGTTTGTTCCACTCCAGTTTGCTCTTTAATATATTAAGAGTGATTGCCAGAGAAAAGCAGGCAAAATCAATATGTCAACCACGGACAAAAAGCCTATACCAAACATAAGTCGAAAACTGCAGTGCTATATAAGAGATACGACTATTACTTTATTTTAGAAGCAAATTTCGACAATCCACCGGATAAATCACTATTCAGTGGATAGCGTTGTTTGTTTGGTTAACATCCGGGGCCAGATTGCAAATAAATGCAGTCTACTAGCATCCTTGTTTTCAAAACGCTGATATTTATTTTGGTTCGTTAAAACAAGAGGAACCTTGCTCACATTTCTCGAAGTTACTCGACTTCAATTTACAAACATTCGAATCGGTTCGTGTTTCTTGTAAGCCCTTTTGTTAATTAGCGAGTCGTTTCTAATCCTCATGATTATTTTTTTTTTTAGCGATCGTGGTGATCATATGTTAACTGGTCAGGGAGGAAGTTGTTTCATTTGCGCTCAATTTGTTTTTTTGTAGCGAAGCGGACAACAATTACAGCGATAGTAGCGATCCATTGTGGAAACCAACCTTAGTAGGCACTGTGATGAGATAGGAACTGTTAAAATTGGAACAGCGATAAATTGCGCGTGCTAAAGCTCAACAAAGGTCAAAACCCACAGCTTACGGCTTAGTGACCCATTCGTCTTTACATTTGTTAAGTAACAGAAAATGCCACTATTTATAGATTGCTGAACGTGACGTGTTTTCGCCAAAAAAAATTGCGTAAAAGACCATGCAAACGTTGCACTAGTCTGGATTGCTGCAAAGTAGAATTGAATTTGTTTGTGATTATCAGTTCAGTAACAGAAGCCTTCGTGGAAACTATTTAGGTATTATATTTCATGGCAAAAATATTATACAGAGTCTAGAGATATAAAAAGACCCTGGATTCATTATTCCACGTTTGTATAAGGCAAAATCGTGACCGATTGTCCGTAGTCTCTCTTGCATGAAACAGGAAAAATTACAGTTGAATATGCCACATGATAAGGTCAATAACTGGTTCATGCTTTGTGAGTGAACCATTCTCGTGATGTTGTCAAATATAGATGAAAATAGCTCGACCCCAACCGTGCAATACCAAGCATATTTTCTGATCTGGCGGGAAAATCTGCCAAGCTTGTCGAAGGTAGTGTATGTATTTTAAAAGATATTCTAAGGGAGGAGAGACAGGGAGAAGTATAAAGGAAGAGCACGCATGAAATATGTTCAAGGCTCTTGCATGGACTCATTTACAGGTTTAAAGGACAGATATGACCAGGAAACCGTAAGCCAAACAACAATGGACATTAATTCGAGTCAACCTGTGCTAGACGAATTCTTAGGACCTAATGATTACCCTCCTACCCTGATTACTGCTGGAATGGACTGAATGGCGATTCATCGCGACCTTTCCCGCCAAATTATTTAGGTATGCCGGATGTGCACACTTTGCCTGAAATGGCATTTAAAACGTCACATGGCCAAACAAAGCTTACACATGTGAATGTTGAAACTGACAACGACTAAGGTCTAGACATCTACGCTCTTCATTGATTTTCTAGTAATCTTTATCCTTTCATATTTAAACCACAGACGAAAGATGACATCCTGCTGCTGTGGACTGGGAAGGTTACTACGATCATTAATTCAATCACGTTGTAACAAACACAGAGAGCAGCTTTGCCTGTTGACCGCCAAGGAAGTTTCAGGTGAGATTTGACCATTAATCTAACAGCGATAATACCGATTGATTAGACGTTTTCCAGATGCTAGTAGGTTCAACCATATAAAGATTTTCCACTTGTCTAACGACGCTGGATGCTGACGAATATGCGTCACTGTAAAGATTAATATATATGAGTCATTGCTGAATAAAAAATATCCACAAAAATATAGTATTTGGACTTGTTGCGGAAGAAGAGTGTGAGTGTTTTGAATGTAATGATTTTGTTGGGGTGTAAATTAGCACTAAGAAATTTAAAAGTCCAGCTGATTAAGCGGCGAAAAATACATTCAGACTACTACACGTTCCGTCGTCATAGTCGGGAAAATATGGCGGGAAAATAAGACTCTTTTGACGGACAGGTGTCAAGTAAGTTAGGACGACCTCTTTTCCGGTCGATCCGCGTCATTATTGTATTGGTATACTCAAACATATCTAAAAATAGATTACGTCGCGAAACGATTCCGACAGCAAAATCAGAGAATATTGTGGCTCGTAATGAACAATAAATTCATTATGTTCATGAAAATAAGAAATTATCAGTTGTTTGTAAGGATTATCCCTCTGTTCCAGCGAATAATAAAGCGACGACATTGTAGAAACGCGTCTAGAAGACAGACTTCTTGTTCATTACAAAACAGTTAACAAATGCCGTGTTTGCGATCCACAGTTCCAGTCCAGTGCACTGATCGTGACCTTGTTGAGCCAAAACTACCGGAGAGGAGTTTAGATGGAGCTTACATACACAAGACAACTGGCGGGCTGCAGCTGAAACGGGTCTACATGGTGTATGAATGAAGAAAAGCACAACATTAAAAGTAACGGATAATCAATGAATTTCTGGCGAACAGATGACCAGTGATCCTGTGTGCCATGAAGTATATGCATGAATTGTTCTTATATTTGAGGGATATGAATTGTCGATGAAGTATTTAGGAAAACGTTTACTCACGTACAGTAAAACTTGTTTAGTTTAACGGCAGACTTTGTCTCCGTCGTCAATGTAACTTTTAATGGAAAAAAAGCGATTACATGTTATGATACCGGAATATTATATCTAGTACTCTAAGCAGAACAGCTTCGGACGTCGCTAGAGCAACGAACATGAAACACTGCAGAACAGCCTGTAACATCCGGCAACAGTGTGAAAAGCTCGAAAACATTGTTAGTAAAATTAGGTCAATGGCGGTAGTAATCTTTACTCAATAAAAGTTGATCTGTTGAACCAAAGTTTCCTGTATAGATATCTGTTAAAGAACCTCTCATGTTTGATTGTGGTTTGTTCCACTCCAGTTTGCTCTCCAATATATTAAGGGTGATTGCCATAGAAGACCAGGCAAAATCTTAAATATGTCAACCGCGGACCAATTTCATATACCAAACATAAGCCATAAGCTGCTGTGGTACAGAGAGATACGACCATCACTTTATTTTAGAAGCAAATTTTGACAATATTCGACTGAAAGGTGGATAACGCTATCCACCGGATAAATCACTCTCCAGTAGATAGCGTTGTTTGTTTTGTTAACAACCGGGCCCAATTTGCTAATAATTACAGTCCACTAGCATCCTTGTTTTCAAAACACTGATATTCATTTTGGTTCGTTAAATTATAAAACAAGAGGAACCTTGCTTACATTTCTCGAAGTTACTCGACTTGAATTTGCGTTCATTCGAATGTGTTCGTGTTTCTTGTAAGCCCTTTTAAAAGATAGAAAGCCAAAATAGGCCAGAATTTAACGAGTCGTTCTTAATTCTTTTGAATATTTTTCTTTCTTTAGGGATAGTGCCGGGTGATCATATTTTAACTGGTCAGGGACGAAGTTGTTTCATTTGGGCTAAATTTAATCTGTTTCTCTGTACAGCGGACAACAATTACAGGAATAGTAGCGATAAAGTATGAAAATCAGTCTTAGTAGGCATTGTAATGAGATAGGAACTGTTAAAATTGGAATAGCGAGAAATTGCGCGTACACTCGTCACGGTATTGCTTATATAATATCAACAAAACCCCCCCAAAATCATCTGCATTTGTTAATGCCGATGTTGCGTACATACTAAGGCTCAACAAAACACAAAACCCACAGCTTACTGCATTAGTGACCCATTCGTCTTTACATTTGTTTAGTAACAGAAAAACGTCACTATTTATAGATTGTAAACGTGACGTGTTTTCGCCAAAAAAAATTGCGTAAAAGACCAAACGTTGCACTTGTCTGGATTGCTACAAGGTAGAATTGAATTTGTTTGTGATTATCAGTTCAGTAACAGAAGCCTTCGTGGAAACTATTTAGGTATTATATTTCATGGCAAAAATATTATGCACATTCTAGAGATATCAAAGCACCCTGTGTTTATTATTCGACGTCATTATAAAGTAAAATCGCGACCAATTATCTGTAGTCTCTCTTGCATGAAGCTTTAATTTGAATATGCCACATGGTAAGGTCAATAACTGGGTCATGCTTTTTCAGTCGCGTACGAAACTACAAAAGAATAAAGCCACTCTCGTGATGGTGCAAAACATAGATAAAAATAGCTCGACCCTTGCACTATCAAGCATATTTCTTGATCTGGCAGGAAAATCTGCCAAGGCTTGTCGAAGGGTAGTGTATGTATTTTAAAAGATATTCTAAGGGAGGAGAGACAGGGAGAAGTATAAAGGAAGAGTACGTATGAAATTTGTTTAAGGCTCTTGCATGGACTCATTTACAGGTTTAATGCGACAGATATGACCAGGGAACCGTAAGCCGAACAACAATGACGATTAATTCGTGTAAACCTGTCAGCTTGACGAATTCTTAGGACCTAATGACTACCCTCTCTACCCTGATTACTGCTGGAATGGACTGAATGACATTTCATCGGGACCTTTCCCGCCAAATCGTCTAGGTATGCCGGATGTGTACACTTTGCGTGAAATGGCATTTTTAAATTGTTCGGCCACCTGACGTTTTAAAAAACGTCAGGTGGCCGAATAAAGCATACACAAGTGAACGTTGAAACTGACAACGACCAAGGTCTACAGATCTACGTTCTTCAAGGATCTCCTGGTAATCTTTATTTCTTTCATATTCAAATAACAGACGAAAGATGACATCCTGCTGCTGTGGACTGGGAAGGTTACTACGATCATTGATTCGATCACGTTCTAACAAATATTGAAAGCAGCCTTGCCTGTTGACCGCGAAGGAATTCTCAGGTGAGATTTGACCATTAATCTAAGTGGGATAATACCGATTGATTAAACGTTTTCCAGATTCTAGTAGGCTCAACCATATAAATATTTTCCACTTGTCTAACGACGCTGGATGCTGACGAATATGCGTCACTGTAAAGATTAATATCTATGTCATTGCTAGATAAAAAAAATATCCACAAACATATTGTACTGAGGTTGACTTGTTGCAGAAGAAGAGAGTGAGTGTTTTGAATGTAATGATTTTGTTGGGGCGTAAATTAGCATTAGGAAACTTTAAGTTCAGCTGATTAGGCGGCGGAAAATAACATTCCTACTGCTACATGTCCCGTCCTCATAGTCGGGAAAATAAGACTCTTTTGACGGACAGGTGTCAAGTAAGTTAGGACGACCTCTTTTCCGGTCGATTCGCGTCATTGTATTGGTATACTCAAACATATCTAAAAATAGATTACGTCACGAAACGAATTCGACAGCAAAATCAGAGAATATTGCGGATCGCAATGAAAAATAAATTCATTGTGTTCATGAAAATAAGAAATTATCAGTTGTTTGTAAGGATTATCCCTCTGTTCCAGCGAATGATAAAGCGACGACATTGTAGGAACGCGTCTGGAAGACAAACTTCTTGGTCATTATAAAACAATTTACATCAAGTAGCGATACTTTTCGATCCATAGTTCCAGTCCAGTGCACTGATCGTGATGAGCCACAAATACTAGAGAGGAGTTTGGATGGAACTTACATACACAAGACAACTGGCGGGCTGCGGCTGAAACGGGCCCACATGGTCTGCATGTATGAATGAAGAAGAAAAGCACGGCAAAAGTAGAAGTGGCGGATAAAATTCAATTGTTTCTTTTTTTCCGGCGGACAAACGGGATCCAGTATGCCATGAATAATTTTAAAGACTTTATTTTTTATTTATATAGCTTTTTGGATCTAAATATTGTAAAAGTATTTTGAGGTACTTACGAAGATCGAAGGAGCTATTCACTCGCAGTGAAATTTGTTTAAACTGGCGGCAGACTTTTTCTCCGTCGTCTGTAACTTTTAATAGAAAATAGAATAATGTAATGCCGGATTGTTATTTGTATTGATGTAAATTGTACAGCTTTGGCCATTGATAGAACAACCGATCTGGAACATTGTAGAACAGCCTGGAACACTGAAAAAATCACAAAAAAAACAAAAAAAAAAAAAACAAAAAAACAAACGTAAAATTAAGTCTATGCCGGAAGTAATAAGTTTCATGAGGAAACATATAATTTTTCATGCCTCTTATAGGACTTTTAAAGAGATGTTGAGCTTAAACAAACAGAAAACGAACAAACAAACGAACAGATTTTTAAGTGGTACTATGATGAAAATCGCATCTTTTCTATCTAAGCTAAGCCATTTCAAAACATATACAAGTAGTACGTGCGAGAAAAAAAAATGCTGTTCACTTTTCCAAATATCTCTTTTCGTTCCAGAGATATTCAAGTTTTTAAAATATGCAAATTAGCTAAGTGATGACCTCGTACACTTAACGGAATTTTGATCAAACATGATGAACAAAGATATCTCAGCTAATTTGAATCAGAAATGTTTGATTCATGGCAGTATAATTTTATTAGAGGTACTCCACAATTTGAGCGTTACATTTTTGTTACCATCGCAACATACTGGGTTCCAGACCTCCCCGAGATTAAAGGCTTTTCTGGCCACCTTTAGCGTTCTTTATTGATACTTGAAAGTGTTGCCTGATCTGCATGATTCAGCAAGCACATTAATATGTTAGGTCGAGTTCATGACCTTGTTTACAGTTTTTCGAGCTGAAAATCACTAAAATGTTGAAATAAGGTTGAAGGCGACTGGAAAAGAGTGGGTTGCCATGGAAACTAACATTTTTTATAGTCGTAGGTGTGTTGTATGTAGAACTAATAGCCGGCCAAGTTTCAATGGTTTCTGCTTCAAATTGACCGAGGTAAGTCAATTTATTTACTTGGTGTAATATTTGGTTGAGCGTATGCATGACGTCATCAGCCCTCTCATTTGCATATTTTACGCAGTTTTCAAGCTTAAATATTTCCGGAACTAAGGTAGATATTTGCAAAAAATAAACGGTGTTTTCAATCTTTCGTGGAATTCTATGTGATTAATCTAAAATTCAAGGGGTAAAAATTTGATTATGAAAAAGAAAAAAGATTGATCAATTTGAAGAGCAAGATTTCAAGGCAGTCTTTGACATCTGTGTGATTTCGTCGTTAAATTTAGCATGAAAAATCGAGCCACCTCCATTCCTGAGACATCACCTTTCGCGTGGCCTTTATCGTGGATTTTGTATTAAAATTGAACAGAGAACAAATCATGTTATTATGAAACGTGACGCCGCCGGCTTTGTGCAACCATTCACCTGCCGATAGGGGAATCCCCACACACTAATATTGACTCGTTCACAGGCAAGGTTCAATAAACACGCAGCAGGTGATGTACCATTGTAACAATGAACAGTACAGAAAAAAGGCTGCCATTTCTCTTCCTGTTTAATTTTGACTGAAATATTGTTTCCAGACGATCACACGTCGAAATTGACATCGTTAGTAATTTTCTTGCTTGGTGGTCAACCGAGCTTTCACAGAATAACGACATGACTATACAATAAAAAAAGATGTTCGTTTGCGGCGCATCAATGCCTGATTATTTTTATGATGGGGTTTTACGTATCATCTATAGGGAGCCACTAAACATATTGAAACACTAGTCTTGCCCTTGCCTTACCCTTGCCTTATGTCGTCCTTCTCTCGTGTGGCGCATTTGTTACGATCTGTGACAAGATCCTTGCGGAACGCATTTATCAGGTGTGTCAGTGGAGAGCAACTACGATATCAGGAAATGTCGGGTAAACCAAAATATCAACTATAAAACAAAAACTGTACTCACTTCCCACTAGGGATTCCTCAGTCAAGCACTCACAACGGCAACCTATTGGCCGTTGCGGTTCGCGCTCTCCAGACTACACAGAATTTTGTCATTTCACGTTGTTGTGTCGTAGAGAACGGCAAAGA
>Ga0126339_10000946_pt1 | contig 18254 bp, 12 predicted proteins | sample OrbTmetagenome_2_FD_92532 | JGI IMG/M metagenome (GOLD analysis project Ga0126339, IMG submission 92532) | Coral microbial communities from Petempiche,Puerto Morelos, Mexico - Orbicella T R C metagenome | ecosystem: Host-associated > Invertebrates > Cnidaria > Coral | place: Petempiche,Puerto...
CCCAAAATGATGGACATTGTCTCGGTTTTAGCGTTCCGTCATTAGATGACTTCAAATAAAGATGCCATGATTTCTGGCTACGGGTAAGAATTGGACACATGGTTTTCGTATCAAGGTAACGTCTTTGTGCCATCAGGTAACATGGCTGTTGCTCCAGGATAATAGCGCTTTACTCCCTTTTCAATACGGGTACGAATGGGACATGTCCCATGTCAAGGTGTAGTCTAATTTGACTGGAAGGACGTCATGCCAAGTTCTGCCACTGACTGCAGTGTTCGTATGAGAATCCATTGTCTTTCCCCCTCCTTCCTTAAATACGCTATAAGGGGATGTGTATCCCTAAGGGTTTGGTGCTGTTTTGTTCTGAATTGAGACAGAGATTTTTTTAACATCTTAACCTGAAATAGGGGGTGGTTTGCACTCAGCCTTTTTTTTAAAAAAATAAAAATAAAAAATAAAAAAACATTTGACCAGTGAGCCTGGGGCTCGTTTAAATGTGAACGTGTATGCTAACTGAAAATTAAAATGTAAAATTTAAATATATTATCTATTCAATAAAAGTACAAAAACTAGACTATAAAATTTGAAATTGAAAAACTAGATTATGAAATTTAAAAACTAGACTATAAAAATTTAAATATATAAACTAATCGATACAAAGATTACAGCAACAATTGGCCTCGGTAGGCAGTTGAGTGCTGCTTAAAAGAAACAAGTTTGCTTCCCCATAAATATCTAGAATTTGCAGCCTTTCCTTGTAAGCAGAGGTCATGTTTTAGACTGACTTGTACTTATTTTAGAGGTGTAGAGTAACGAATCGATATTGGACTCATATTGGGGCTAGGTCTGAAGAAAAACCACATATTTTTGTCTGAATTAGGGTAAGCATTTCAGGCAGCAGGCCTTGCACCCCACCCAGTGACATGGTAACATGACCTGGAACATGAAGCAATCAGGAGGAAGGCTGGGATTCCAGTTCATGACAGGTTTCCTAAATTTGCGATCTATTTTGCCCATCCGTTGGTAGGTAAGTCGAAGTCGATAATATTCTCGTCAAACCCTCTTCTCTACATTGCATTGGTATTGTAAGAAGAAATTTGAGTTTGGTCACTTAACACACTGCGACACGTCCCATCCTGAATCCTGTTTTTGTAGTGGTAATGAAACTAAAGATTACTAAACCAAATCCACAAACGATTGATTAGCAACAGAAGAAGATCGCATTTTTCTCAACTGGTTAAAGTGGCGTAGTTGGCAATATTCTCTCATGGAGTACGTAGTTGCTCATTTCACGGTTGTTCAAAGGGTGGATGACACTATCATAAATGACTCCCCCTCTCCATTACTGGATAGTTATTTATCCGCTGGACAGCATTATCTTCCCTTTGAATTGCTGGGACCAGAGTTCTGGGTACAAGAAGTATCGGTAAGAATTTAGATCATTTTGCAATTGCCTGTTGGGAGTTGACCTTTAGCAGGATGTTTTGACAACGCCTTTCACGGTTGCATTAGATCACGAGTCCAGGGAACGTTCTAGGTTTTGCCATTGAGCCCAGGTCCTCGCGTTCCATCCCTTGCGTTTGAGCCCAGATCCTCGTCTTTGAGCCCAGATCCTCGCGTTCAAGCTCTTAACCTTGAGCCCAGATTCTCACGTTCCGCCCCTTATCCTTAAGCCCAGGCGTATGATAGCGAGTGGTCACTGATTAAGCTGCCTGTCATGTGCGAAACAAGTGAAATTTCCTAGACTCTCTTTATATTCTGTATTAGACTCTTAATGATGACAACCATGTTCAGTCTGATCGAACTCTTTTATTTGGTTTTTTAGACATACAAAAAACAACGCAGGAAGGCATAGACAATGAACAGAAATGATAACATTTAACTGAGAGAAAGATTTAAATAGCTTGAAGTAACACCTGCAAGCATTATACGTACAAGGGGGCAGGGGTGAGTGGGAAACATTACGAACGCCGGGCGGCTAAAACTTTCAGCGTGAGAACGAAACCTGACCCTCGATTGCAAAATAATTTTAACGTTATCTCCTTTTTGGAGTTTCGAAAGTAAAGTGCAGCTGGGACCATGGGACAGAAACGTCCGGTTGAACATTGAAACCAATTCAGCTGCTGGCGTAGGATATTCAATTCTTCACTTATTATTCAAGTCTAACCTTTTAGCTCAAAAAGAGTTCATTGATAAGAAATGATGGTGAAAAACTGTTGTTCTGAGCAGGCATCTTTTTTCTTTTTTTAAAGTCGTTACTTTTCATCCTCCAGCTGCGAATGGTAGCATGACATGAATATACGAATATAATTTCATAATGAGAATTTTTAGCTGTTACGTGTTCCGTCAGGTTCTTTAAGGGAGAAACACAAACAGTCGGGTATAGCTGTTTTTAGTTTTTTTCTGTTTTGGTTCAGTATAGGACCTCCACAAGTAAGCACTAACCATCTTGTGATGTGGATGGTTTCGAAAGCACCGCGAAAAGTGGATGACGCAATATGAGTCATTTGCTTTTTTTATACTCTTTTGTGTCGCCTGACGTTCTGTAGGCATTGTTATCAGTCAGGCTCAAGAACTAAACGCTCATCAGTTCAGACTCGTGAAAGCTTCGCCAGAATTGATTGTCTGAATATCTGTCAGTCTTATCAGCATAAAATCAAGAACGATTGTCTGATATTGGGGTTCATGTCTGTTTTACAAAGGTGCTCTCATTCATCTATTTCTTAATTCCCTGAATTTCTCGAAACTCTTTGTAAATCCGGAGCCCCTTCAATAACATAAAAGCACATTTTGTCTGTGAGAGATCTCATTTAGGGACGAGGTACTTAAGCTTAAGCGAAGCGGCAAATGTATTTGAGGTGGCATGATCATCGCTTAATTTAAAAACTCACTACTCAGTAAACTGTTTTGTTCAAAGTTTTTACGAGTTTATCAGCCGGTGTACACAAACTAATGATCATCCACGGTTAGCATAGCAAACTAACGTATGTAACTCTTAACTGCTTTGCAGAAAAAAACTGTTGAAACTGAATCAGAAATACATAACAAAAAAAATACCCTTTATCCATGGCGAAATCGGTCCGTTTAGCAGCTTTACTAGAAGATCTTTGTCATGGTGAATTTATCGCATTAAAAACGCGAGATAAGAATGCCAGTTTATTCTTTTAACAAAAAGTAGTATCTCTACCGCAGGTCATTTGGGATTGTCTATACCAGAAGAACGACAGCTTTCCATTGTACCTCATTGTGTTTACGGATCGTTTGCGCTATAACGAACTGAGGCATTACATAGTACCACATTTTCCGCGTTCATATTTCCAATTCACCATCCTGAAGTCGAATTCAGCTTTCTAGCTAACTCCAAGCTAGTTCTAGCTTTTTAACCACATTTTATTGAAACATAAACACCAATTGAGTTGCTGTTTGTTGATGTTTATTCTTAGTCTCAAAACGACCACCGCGCGCTTGGGGACAGACTTCCGTAAGTTCAGTAACCCAAACAAGCCCATGGGTTAAATACAAATAAACTAATTAAGAATCTTGAAATGCTGTTTGAAAATGAAAAGAGACTTTGACGGGTGGCTTTATGAGCCACACATCCAACTTATTCATATAGATTGAGTATAATTTTACGCCAACATAACTTATTTTCGCAACCTTGTTTCACTGAAATCGCAGGAAATTTTGTCTCGTACGACCATGAAGGCTAAAAATATTTTTTTATTGTTATACGCGAGGTCGATCGAGATGTATTCAAGGCTTCTTTTATATGCCAACTTAACAAACTCTTTTAAAGAGCACGTCCCGTTTGAAAACTGATGCCATTGACTGAACTTTTGTCTGAATCAGATAAACAGTGATGACAGACTGTTTTTTGGTGCCCTTGTTTGCTTATAGTGTGGGTAGTTCGCTATTCATGAGTTAAAATGTTTCCATTGATGAATAGATATCGCCACTGCCCCTAAACATGTGTCAATTGCGTTAGTAAAACGCTCATCACTCGTGTGGCGTCCAAAAAAGTTGCCTGTGGGCGACAAATATCCTTGTCAAAATATCTCGGCTCAAAGATATTCAGCTCCTTTGATGTTTCTTCTGCCTAACAGCGCACCTGCTTTGCTAAAACTTCAGGTGTCTTGAGCTGAATTTCTTGACTTGTCGCTTTTCATCCTTTCCAGTTTACACATTGAATAAATCAATTGTAAAAAAAAAAAAAAGGAGAATGGCTTTTTCATTTCAAAAGATTAATAAACCCCGACTTTGAAAGAAACTTTAAGAGTCCAAAGTTGTTTTCTTTTTTAATAATTATTATTGGATGGTTGTAAAAGGTGTCCGATCCTGTAAATAATCATAATTAACGCAATTCATACTCTGTGAAAATCTATAGGGCACTTATGAAGTTGTCACTGACACTAACTTATTAGTTCATTAGTTTTGATGACATTCTGACTGAAATATTGATGACTCAATAAAATAAATTTTCGGGCCTCTGTCACTTCCAAGGCCAGCCGGATAAGTAATTTGAACTCGCGCTTTTTCGGCACAATTATTAAACAGCTCATAAATGCCCGCTGCATTCATGTGGGCTGAGGATATTTAAAAAAAACCCTGCTAATAAAGTTTTTGCGATACGCCATGAGTCATCGTACATTCATCTAAAATACCATCGCATTTGAAATTTGCTCAAGGAATTTGTAAGGCTATGTTAAACCGCGCGAAATTATCTCAAATTTACCGCATTTTTACTCACTCTTAAGAAAATTAATTATTAGTACTGAAGGTCGGTTTTATCCTTCATAGCGGTGAAAACAACTTTAATTATCAAGGTTTCGTTTCAAGAGGAACTATACGCCGTACTGATTATCCTAGTCATTCTGTGTTGATGCATCTGTTTCAGCCTGACAGGCCGAGAAGGAAGTTTGTATTAAAACCTAAAAGCTCTTGAGGCTGTATGTCACGTTGGCTTATTATATTGACAATGTCAGTATATATTGGCAATCCGCTATGAGCGCAGTAATTCACAATGTACAGCGTCAGTGATGTTTGCGATGTCAACCTTATACGTCAGCCTGTATTTCCTTCCATTGAGTCCGATTTTCAGATCAAAAATAATCGAAGATCTTTCCAGCAAACTAAGATTCACATCCGCAGTGAGTTTAATTCTGATGTTGAACTATTCAGTTTACAACGATTAAACTGCAAAGCATTTGGAAATTAAACTGAGATCGATGACAAACAAAAGCCTTTCAATTACAACACAGTACAGTTCCCCACAGAAAAATGACTCGGCCGCTAGGTGGCATCAGATTTTGACCGTGTTACAGTGCTTTCGTTTTCTCTCACCTTAACATGCAAGCGTATGAACTTTCGAAAGGCGCTGGTTCGGACGCCGTTTGCCGTCGCATGAAATGTGTTTTCCCAAGATCCATAAGTGTCATTTATAAATGAATTGTGTGTTTATAAACTTCTTATGTCAGAAAGTCGGTGTGATATCGATCTGTTGTTGAACACAAAACGTTTTGTCAATACAGTATACTTTAAATTGCGGGACAGTTTTCGAAGTACAGCACTTTTTCATTTCATAAAGTACTTTTTCATTTAGCAATAACTTTAACCCTCGCGTATAAACGTTGCACTCGAGAAAATAATACCTTCTTGCATTAAGACCATTTACACATTAAGAGACTTTATTATTCTCTTTTCTTCTGTATGACTGCCTTCTAGTTGGCCGGATTATCAGCTCTATCTTCAGTAAATTAGCATTTTGTGTCTCATGACCTTGCCGATGAAGCAGTCTTGAACAGGTGCGAATCTTACGTTTTCTCCTCTTTTGATCATACAACAAATATATGAACGCGCACATACATATTAATTGTTACCGATTTTTAATTTTTTCCTAGTTCTACAGTACTGATAAAAGAGTAGTTATTTCTAAAACAATGCGTGCTGAAAAAACTTCTAGGATCATTATGTCACTTTGCATATCGATATGAGAGCTTTTTCAAAATATGTATTTAGTCTACAAGGTTGTGAAAGATTGACTCCCTCGGGGCACAGCCTTGATAATGTTTCGAGTTAAATTACCGTAATTTCAAAAGAGTGTTAGTAAACAAAGAGAGCGTGTGGCACGAAAGCGCAGAAAACTATGTTTAAACCTGTCACTGAATAATATAACCAAATGTTTTGTCAAGAAATATAATGTGCATTCAAGTCATTTTTAGCGCAATGATGTAAGGTTTCGCCGCTTGTCACATTTATCAGTCTAATTGGCTTTCTTTTTCACAGTGGTTGAATACGAAACTCAGCAGCCGATCTTACAAAACGCCGCCCTTTCTCTTAAAAGACTTTTTACTCGGTAACCGTTATAGAGCTGCTATAAACAAACGTTAACAACTGTATTAAAAAGTTAAGTTAGAAATAATGTCTTTCAAAGCAAACTATTCCTTGCCAAGGACCTACTTTTTCAGCGTTTAGCTACGAAAGCAGGTGAAAAGGACAGTGATGAAAAATTGGTTATCAAACCCACTTTAATTATGGTGGCTCAAAATGAAATTGAAATTATTTATATCTGGCATGAAATTGACAGTGGTTGACATGAATGGCGAAATATTAAGAAAACTGTTGGGTATGGAAATCAAACAAGAAAAAGTTATCCGACTGATGTTATGTTTGATCCTCACAAAACAAATGACAGCAGTTTGTGAAGTTTGAGTTTAACATCACACCTTGTTTAGTGCAGGTGTGTGGAAACTATAATTCTATGGCTCTAACCGTGAGATTATGTATTTATTTCATGCCTCAGTATTCATGCATTTCCTTGATTAGCCCTTTTCATGTAAACTTTACCACTGTTTGCAATGAAACGCCTTAACTGTGGCTAACTTTCAAGGATACGGCCATCTCTCTCTCGGTCCAATTTCACATCCGCATCACCTCCACGCAAAACTGAGAAAACCTAACTGAACTGAATCTTTTCGCTCGTCTAAATTTTCACTGTATGATCTTTTAATGGCGTAGTGAAGGGAACGAGGCAGTCGCCAGTTTCCACTGCATGCTCTAAAATCTACTTAACTGCAAGTCAGGAACTATATTATTTCTCATATACGCCAGGAATTGAATTTTTTTCACACTTATAAAAGTCATAAAGCGACTGATGTACATGAATTGCCGTTTTGCCAGAGAAACGTTTTATTTTATTTCTACAAATTCTGTGATCTTTTAAACAGGGAAAATAATGATATAGCGATTTTCCAGGGAAATGTTTTATATTATTTTTATAAATTCTGTGATCTTTAAACAGGGAAAACAATGATATAGCGATTTTCCAGGGAAAAGTTTTCTTTATTTTTATAAATTCTGTGATCTTTTAAACAGGGAAAACAATGATATAGCGATTTTCCAGGGAAATGTTTTCTTTATTTTTATAAATTCTGTGGTCTTTTAAGAAGAGAAAACAACGATAAAGCATACAAAGAACGGTTAACAGTTCAGTTCTTAGAATTATGATATATTTAACACACTGAATCGAAATCTCTCTGGTCGATCTTTTTCTATAAACCTGTACGAAACTTCGTATTAAATGTTTGTTTGAATACCGACTGAGGACCCCTGAAACTGATTCCAAACCTGAAAACTCCTGAGAGAAAGCATTTATTTTAGCAATTTTCCTAAACGACAAAATGTGGAACGCGCATTTCGAAGTTTCAGTCAATTCTCGCTAACGCCCGAGTCTGAAGACTGAGTAATATTTGTGTGTTACGGATTTAAACGCTAGCTCTTAAGCTAGCGGTTCGACTCCAGAGATCCTCTCAAAGTACAATCAAGTTCGTGACTGAAACGATTAAACTTTTGAGTAGTAAACACACTATCAGGCACTAATACCTAAAGTGCCACGATGGAAACCAAACAAAGTGGTTTCATCATGATCTCGCGAAGAACAAGTTAACAACTTCTCCATATCTAGATGTAACGGGAATAGCATTGTTTCTGGAAGCACGCCACTTATTCATTTCTCAAATTTAAAGTGACAGTATTTCTGACACCGTTAAAATATTACTCGTGAAGAAATGAAAAATAAAACAAGTAAAAATCTGAGGTTGGTAAATTTTGGACTGAAATTAACTTGAAGTTTTGTTTTCGAGAACTCAGAAAATGATCTGACCTTGGCCACTAGTTAAAAGGGATTGTTAAAAGCAAATATGTAAGAATTGAGATCTGCTAGCGAAACAAAAGCATTCAATTCGGACTCGATTATCCTGAAACGTAAGACCTATACACCGCCACCTTGACTAAAAATTGTCACATGCAAATAACATTTTTTATCAGACTGAGGTAAATGATGTATGAAGCCGCCCGAACTCGACGTGGAACTTAGATTTTTCAAACGAAGTACCACTGAATAAAAACAAAACGGTAAGCAAAGCTTTGTTTTTTATGTCTAAGCCCATCAAAATATTGTTGTGGCCGGAAATTGAACATCGACAGAAACCTTCAACAAAGAAACTGTAATCATTAATTTTGATATGAAAGCGTGAAACCAAGCAATATTTGCGGCTAAGACCTGATGGAACAGTTGCGTTCATCAGAGCTGCATCAGTTTGTATTTAGTACGTGCTGAGGACGCAGTTCTTTAAAAATCAATTCGAGATAATAAAGTTTTCAAGGCTGGCAGTTTCTTTTGAAAAACGCATTGATTAATTTTCAATCTTCCACGTTCAAATCGCAGTCATTTTGTTCTGCGCGCTAATTGACCCTTTCATGCTTGCCTGTCTTTGAAAATCAGCAATCACTGAGTGAAGCTTCGATTGTTAGAAATTCATTTTCCGGTGTGTCATTTCAATAGGGAATTACCACACATCCGATTCCATGCAGGAAATTAAACGTGATGGTTTTCCAAAGATTGCTCATTACTGTTAACAGATAAGAATTTACAATAGAATAAGCACCCCTCGTGGTAAGAAATGAAGTACCTTCCTCACTTCCTTTCGTCCGTTTATATCAGTGCTAAGGTCTAGAGTTTTACGGACGAGAAAGCCATGTTGTGGTCAGTCATGATTCAAAACGTTACCCTTCAGAAAACAGACAAATTTTCACAACTGGTTCCGGAATCCTGTTCTTTTTGCATCAGTGTCAAGAAACGAAAACCACTTACTTTCAGTGAAGTGTTCTTTCGGATGTACACGGATTTGTTTGCCTGAGCATTTCCGATTGTTTCTGTTGCCATCTTTATGCAAGAGACCGGCAGAAGACTAGAGTTAACATATGCACTTTCAGTCATTTTTGTCCACTGAGTTAAGAGTTTTAAGGTCATAAAACGAAAAATACGACAGCCGACGTTGATTTTGACATATTTCAAATATAACAGTCGCTGTTGAAAGTGAAGAATGATCACCGCAGTAAATTTTCCAATTTAAGCAATTGGAAAGAAGCCTGAAAAAATCAGGGCTTCAACGGGATTCGAACCCGAGACCTCCGCGAATACCGGTGCGATGCTCTACCAATTGAGCTATGAAGTCACACATTAAGAGCGAAGTCAATTAATTGAGCCGGTTCATATAACAGTCGCTATTCGTACACTAACCCGAACATTTTGAAACGCCATAGTGATAACCAACTTCCAGGATCAGAGCTGTTATTCATTCAGTGACTACTTGTCAGAAAACCTCGCTCAGTCAACTAGGGGACGGGAAAATCAACAGCAAATTATACGCTGTGTCGGCCTAACTGTAGATTCATAATGATAACAATACAAATGTCTCCCTATTAAAAAACTTCTAATTGAAGAAGATGCAGTTTTACACAGATATAAACTGAGGAGATAAGCCTTTGAAAATTGTCTCCTTTATGGTCAGGTCTAACCATCTGTGGTTAACAAGTATCGAGCAACATATGTTACCTATACGCAAGTTTTGCGTAAGAAAAGACCCGCTTTCAAATGAATTTGGCGATTTGTTTTTTTTTCGCATTAGCATCGTTATAGCCCCACTTATTTTGGGGTATACTTAATTCGGCATTAAACAGAAGTTTATGAAAAGATGATTGATTCAACTGTGTTATGGCAAAAACGCTTTGTTTACAGTTTCTATTCCGCTGCATATCATGACTGTTTTCTTTGTCTTCGTTCTCAGCTACGCGGCACCGTACTAGTAGTGCATCTGTTAAATAATAGCAGCTTGTTTTGAAGAGTTCTTCAACGTATTTTACCCAAGAAACATATGCAGTATCAGGTTTCAATACTATTTTAGAGAAATTAAAACCTAAGATAGAAGGTTTATAAAACACAGCAATCGTTTAATATTTCGTCAGACAATATTTTTCATAACGAGTCTTCAGGTGTTTATTTCTGGTTTATGTCGGATGCAGATTCACCAAAAGAAAGCTTGTTCCAAGAACAGCTTTGTCTCTGTGTTTGTTTATTATTTTCGATGTGTCGTTTCTTGTTGCATAAAGGCTATGTAGTAAAACTAGCAATACCCAAGGGGTTAAACAAATTTCAAATTTGAGTTGGACTAATTTTCGTACTCTTAATTGATCTTGTTCTTTAAATTAAACTTGAGTGGAGCTACAGAGAAATCCTGGTGATAAAATGCTATAGGAATTTGGCCAATGTCTTTCAACTCAGTTAAAGATTAGGTATTTGATATATGTTATAAGCCGATCATCTGTCGACATTTGTCGGACTGCAGCCTTTGTCATGCCGGTATCTTCTAGATTTTCCTTTCACCGCAAGTAAAACATGGGTAAAGTTTCGATTTTCACGTACGAATTGACTGTTAAATTTATATGCGATTGCAGTTAAGCCTCCTCCACCTCCACAAAAATAAACGAAATAAAAGATCAAAATTTGCGCGCACAGCTGAATTTGAATCTCATTTTAATCAAAGATTGTATTGCAAATGGCTACAAACTTAGTTTTTATATACATATTTTGTCCTGGCCTTCCTCTATATGTACAGTGCAGGAATAAAGTTAATCTTTCTGAAAGAAAAACTACAATTTTATTTCAATTAGCTTAAATTTAGATATTAATGAAATGTTAACAAACCATTTCTTTGCATAATACTTTGAGTTTCAAATATAAATTTTTCACTATCTTTTCTAAGCTTTATTTTTAAAACTTTTTGCTATCCTGATAAATGCAATGAATTTACTGTGAAAAGTGTCACAAAAAAGTTCTACACTAAATCCGTGATTAAGTTGATCTTCGATGAGCTAATAAATATGATTCTTATTATATCTTTTTAATTTCTTTAAAAAAAAATCAATTTATGGCATCTTAAAAAATGATGAAGGAGAAATTGTCACTTCAGCTTCTAGGAATCCTTAATTGTCAATGGGTCCATTTCGTGCGTGTAGGCATGACGCCTGAGATCAACTTTGCGGTAGAATGCTCGATCGCAAATGCGGCACGAGAACGGTTTGAAACCAGAATGTTTACGACTGTGCGTGATAAGATTCGACGACTGACTGAAGGCTTTGCCGCACTGCAGGCACTTGTGAGGCTTCTCCCCTGTGTGAATGTATGTGTGTTTCTTCATGTCGGATTTTTGATGGAATCTCTTGCCACAGTAGTCGCACGGGAACGGCCGAGTGTCTGAATGAATGAGCATGTGCGTAGAGAGGGTGGAGGAGCGCTTGAAAGTCTTGCTGCACTGTTTACACTCGAATGTTCTTTCGTTGGTGTGAATGTTCTTGTGCTGCTCCAGGCTGACTGTGTGTCCAAACGTTTTACCGCACACGTCACAAGCAAACGGGCGCCGTCCGGAGTGTGAACGCCTCACGTGCACTTCCAAACCGTGCGGCGTACTGAACACCTTTTTGCAGTTTAGGCAATCGAATGTTTGACCATTGTACGGCTTTTCGGTTTTCTTTTTGTCGCTTGCACTCAACTGAGGGGCTTCGCGAAAAGTTGGCTCCACTACTTTGTCCGTCTCGTCTGCAACACGCGCGAACGGGTTTGGAAAAGCGTTTCCAAAGAACGGGGGTTGCCAGTAGGGAAACTGAAACCGGTGGCCCCCCAAGAACGGCTGGGGAGGGAAGCGCACATAAGGAGACAGCCCGAGAAATGGGTTGAATGCATTGGGCACAAACTGACTTGGAAAACGAGGGAGATAAGGTCTGGCACCTAACAGATAACGAAAAGAAACAATGTGTTAGTTCTGTGAATTTTGTAACCCTGTCGCGTAAAGTGCGCAACAATATATTGGATTGTGGGATTCGTGTTTCTTTCTTCTTCCAGTAGTCTCCTTCATAGGGCAGCAGAGCGAGATATTTTCGTGATTTACACCAGGTTCTGAGCAAATAAAAACACTAAAAGTACTTTCGGAAGGGCTATTCAAATACAAAGATCTCATAAATGTTTAAAATCCGAAAAGAACCGGGCAATCTGCGCGCTTAATAACTTTTCCCTTTTTAGTGTTTATAGAGTGTTTGCGTTGCAAATTTGAATGTAAAATTCGTTTAGAGAGATCTACTGCTATTTCCTTTTCACTAGAGTCTTGGTCAATTCGGCGAAGCCGAGTGATGATTCACTTAAATTAAAACCCTTTGTAGATACCGCTTCATTTTGAACTTTAAAAGGGTGTTTTAGTCCTGATTGAGGAAGAAACAAACCATCCAAATTGTAACAATGCCCGAAAGGGACTGTAAAAAGAAATGACTGTGCGGTATTTCCTCTAAATAAGACGCGTAATTAAGCCTCTGTGTCGATTAATCTCAACGGAAAAATAAAGAAAGTACTAAAACGAATTCGCTTCCATTTCCTCCAGTTTGTTCGCAACTTCATTTTCCGTTCTGGCCGGTTTAAGCCACTCTGCTTCAATTTAATTTACGAAAACAATTCTTTAAGGGCGCTAGCTTGATATGCTATTTTTAATAAACCCAACACAAGGCCGAAATATATACACTGTTTGAACAATTAAACTCCAGCGAGTTAAACATACAGTCTTTGTGGTATTGTTAGGGTTTTCTTCGGGTTAATTAATCCTTATTTACTTGTCAATGTCTCGTAGTTGTATGATCTACGACAACCCAACACACTGAATAACGTTCTCATCTCCCAGACTCGCATGCGATTGGTAATCAAATAAAAAGCGTTCCGCTCGGCTTTACACCATTTGCAGTGGTTTGTTTGCAGATTTTAAATCTTGTCTATGATCGAGCCGTGAAAATGCGCGCTATTTACACGTAAAGTCTATAGGCAAGCGGGATCATTTCCTGTGTGTCTTATTATGGCAATTCGCAAGTTCTGATTTCCGAAATTAAAACTAAAACTCCATAAACTGAGGACTTCGCATATTGAAATTTAGACGAAAAGCGCGCTTTTTATCTTTTCAGTCTTCGACACCAACAATTTTTGGTTGCGCCACCATTTGTGCTGACTTTTTTTTTCGCAATTTTGAGAAGAAAAAAAATTATTCTAATCTCAACGACGCGATAAGCGTTACTGCTAATGTGACGCAGATATTTTTACTCTGATTTCAAAACGCACGCATTTGCCCAAGAAGAAATCTGCCGTTTTATGGCACTCCCTTTCCATCCAAAACGTGTAGCTAGTCAAACACTGTAATTACCATTTGCAGAAAGCACAGCAGGTTCCATGAAGGCGAAATTAGGTCTGCAAGGATCTGATGGCCTCCTCTCTGAGGATGTTATCTGCTTTTTCGTCGGTTTGTCTGCGGCGAATAAGTTCACGATATCGAACGGACGGTTAGACGACGTTGATTTGGTTTCCTTTGCGTCCTGGTCATCTCGCGCCATTTCGACCGTTTGCCCTGAAGAAACAAGAACTTGGCAAGTTAACTAGAGCGTATTTAAACCATCATGCCCTCGAGATGGCAAATTCAAAAGCCTGAATATTTAAAAGGCCGAAATCTGGCCGCGTTTAGTTAGCATAGAACACTGCCCATTTGTGTGCAATCTCGAAGAGAAAATAAAATCCACATTTTCCTTGTTAGAGTGAAAAGGAAAAAGGTTCAGTTGCGATTCAGTGCAAAAATTAACCTATCAATAACAGAAATTCCTCTGCGAGTTTATTAGGATCTCACGGTGACGTAAAGTCAGCAACACAGCAAACCTAGATCAAAAGGTGAAATCAGTAGGAAAATTAACTAAGATTCATCCTCAGCCAACTCAGCCAATTTGATCAGAAGGTAAAATAAATCATGGCTAGTAAAAAGCTTTCCTTAAAAGAGCAACTATATTTCCAGCAGCTTACCCGGTTCATGTATTTTTTTAGCGTCCGGGAGTTCTTGCGATTCGTTACAAGCTGCTATCACTACCCGCTTTTTGACCAAGAAAGACTTCGGCATCTTGTTATCGCACTGTTGGTGGAGTTCGACTTGAGCCGCGGTGAAATCTGAGTGCTGTCTCGAGTGAAGAAGCGACCTGAAGCGGTCGTTTTACAATAAAGGCATTTTTTTGATGTCATGGTTTTTTAAACCCGTCATGAACAAAACCTATCTCAACGGTGGCAGCTGTGACAGGTGAATACAATGGCAAAAGCGAGCCGCTGCGCACGCGCAATCAACAAGGTCAAGATGTGATTGGCTAAGAGTTCTCCCTTGCATTGTCAGATTTTGGGTTTCCTTAATCGGAGGCCAAGTATTAGGAGGAGATCGTCATTAGTGGTTTTATAATCAAACAGTTTCAATTGTTCTCTGCCCGCTCAAGTGTGGTTGGGTTTTCCGGGTTTTCGGCGCCACTCACGAGGAGGGGTGGGGAGGGGAATTGCAGACACAACTTCAGCACACGCCAAAACAAAACTGCAGCAAATCGTATTTTCTAGCGCGCCGATTGTCGATCACGTTCAGTTTAACGTGGGCATATCAAACTGTTTGTTGCCACGCGAGCTTGGAAAGGAAAAAGGAAATCTTGATGCATAAATTACAAATGCAATCAATTGGATTGTTGCGTGTGTTTATCGATGAATGAGGCACGTGCTACCGTCGCTGGGTCGCACAATAAAATGTGTTTTTTGAGACAGGGTGATGTGACTTGAAAAAGTCGTTTCTATCTGCGGGGGGAGAATGTTGACATGCTAATTACGAGAGAAGTTAGAGAAAGCTTATTATACTCTAATCAAACCCTTAACAGGTGCAGGCAGGTTTCCCTTACAGAAATTAAATCGAATTAACTCGGGTGATTAATGGCGTGCTTCGAAATCAAACTTATGGCTTGCAAGCCTTGTTTTGAGTCCGTCGCTAAGTTGTGTAAAGTGACGATTAAATTTAGAAACATTTACTCGCCCTAAAATCCCGACAGGATGCGATTTGTTTGCAATCATTCTGGTTGTCTAGCGCTAATGAATACTGTGATAAAATCGATCGGTTATAGAAAGGAAGTGTGAATTCTCTGTTCTTTAGGTCTTCTTGCTGTAGCGATGTATTAAGTGCCAATAAAACCTACTCAGCTGGATTTCCTTGCCAAAACAACACATCGCCTTCGGTCCAACGTTTCTGGCTAATAGCGAAATACTGCGCAATAAAAAAATCACTAACGAATGCAAATTAGAGCAGGCTTTTCTTAAGAACTTGCGAATTGAAGTGCTCGATATGACAAGAAACTGATTCGTAATTGCTTTCAGATTTAGCGGGTCGGAGCATTTTAACAGCGTCCATTAGTAAGACATGCAAATCTCCGTCATATTGTCTCTTCGTCTTGATTTGCTTCCTGTCAAAGCGAACCGAAAAGCATTTATTAATGAATGAAAAAAATCTTTCAAGTGTGGTGCACTCGCGATTTTCCAAGCTACACAGCATGAGAACCCAGCACCGGTTACCTTAATTCTTCCCTCGCTTGAATAATTTACCGCGAGGAGTCGAAATTATCTTCGGAAGTGAATGTTTTCGGGATTTTTAATCAGTTCATTGCGACTAAACTGTACAGCCTTTTTAAATTGACTCGCTGGTGGTTTATAATATAGCGATCACCGGCGATAACTTTGTGTTTCACTATTCAACTCTAAAGCTGGCGTGTCTCTGTTGAATATTTTCTTTGAAGATATTATTGTCTACGGCCCTGTTAAACAACTGTTTTTTTCTTTTTCACTTGCAATTGTGAGTTGCTTTCGAATTACTATCGCGACCCCCTCAGGGAAAAATTAACTCCAAATGAGTAAAGCAGGTTATTGTGATGAAATGGGTCCCGGAGTGCAGCCATTCTTCGGCTCCGTACGAATGACGAATTAATCTTTGACTAATAAGCAAAATTGTGATGGCTCAAACAATTTCTTTGCTAAAAGCACTTAAGCTACTTAACACGACTGGAAAACCAAACAAGATGCCATCTAGATTAAATAATCACGTTCCATTTCTAAAGGTTGTTTCCTCGAAAGAAAGGAGGACGAAACCGATTTCGTTGCCGAGAAAAATAATGTATACAAAACGGTACTTTTGTATTCGACAGATAAGGTGCTCTTTCTTCGCCTGTTAATCATTCAATGCAAATGTATGAATTGAAACAATGAGTAAAATGAAGATGTTTCAGTGATGTGAAACTCTAACGTTTCTGCCTGAAACTTCATATTTAACATCCATTTCCCATTTCAGGTGATTTAATTCCGAACTAGAACCAACTTCGACTGAAAGAAGAAAAACAGATAGCGCGAAAGCAAAACAAAATGAAAACTTAAAAATGACAAGCTTGTCGCCGAACGTTTTCCTACTCGCTTGCAAGTCAAAATAAGACATTTTACGAAAAAAAAAGATGTCGTGAGTTTCATCTCTTAAAAGGTGGACCTTTGTATTTAAATGCTTTGTTTCTGAGACATGAAGTTACCTGACGATTCCAAAATGTCATTTTGCAATGATTTATGGCAAGGGTTTAAAATATTAAAATTTCTGGCAGGTCTGTTTTGGTGCAAGTTAATTTGAGCCACCTCGTGTCTCTCAAACGCGGTACTTGAAATTTCACATATTTTCGTTTTCGTTGATGGAAAGTCTTTCTCATTCAAATTTTACTTTTAAAAAGCCTCTGTAATCCGATATGATCGCAACCGTCGTAAAAGTCCACTAGCCAAGAAACATTGCGTTTTCTTTGGAACTAATTCTAAGATTTTTCTTCGCTAGACTGGGCGTAATATCGATCGATGCGCGCGATTATATCAACAATGGTCTTTAAACCTCTTCCTCTTGCTGGAGCCAGCTTATTTTTTCTCGGATAAATGGCAGAGGCTTATCTTTTATCTTTTTATCTAAATAACCGTTCGCGTTCCCCTAAACAGTGGGATAATTAACAGTTTTTGTGAAATTTCTAATTCGACAATGTGGCCAGCAGCTGCTAGATTATGAAATCGGCATTCAAGCGATAAGAAATTCACAGAATTGGTGAACCGAACGCGTCACAATTATACGCAACTTTTCTGTCCTTTTCTTTTAAATTTCTAAAAATCCTCTGAAAAATTTAAGGTATTTCCACGAAAAGTAGCCGGAACGAACAGGGACTGAATTATCTGTGGGTCCCTTGCAATTGTAACGACAGCCTATCTTTCTTGTTTTGCGTTTATTAATTTTTAGCTACTCGGCGTAAGTCGGGCAGAAAATTCACCCTCTTTTGATTTGAAATTGCGCACGTTTGCCGCTTGGTAAATGGCAAATAACTGAAATACTGAATATTGCACTTTGTTAACAAAACGAAAACTTGAAAGGACTCGGTGGAATAATTCGCTCAGCCGCTGTCAACCAACTGCAGAGTAAACGGTGTCAAAACGCTGATGAAAACATTAGCATTATTAAAAGTAACGTGGGCTTAATTATTTGACAAAAAAACCTGCGGACAGTTTACATTTTAAAATAAGTCTACAAGACTATTCCACAGGTTCTCCTGGTGGAATTAAGCAAAACACAAATGATCGTCAAACAAAAGTTTGTTAAGCAAACAAGCTCGCTGTAATGAACTTCCAAATGAGGAACCGATATTTATAAAGTCTTCAAATCGTGTTGAAACTTGGGCGTCCTACTTTACACCCCAAGCTGAACTTATAGAATACTAAAGACGAAATGAAAAAGCCAAATACAGGTACATTTAACGCACAGTGTTAATGGTTATTTCTACCTATGCACGATACATTTTTCAGCATAATGTTTTCATTCTCTACCGAAGCTACTACCATATTCTATCGAAATTTCTCAATGAAGCGAGCCGGCTGTACTTAAAATCCCTCATCCTTATCAGTTAGACCTATTTAACCGCCCCCCCCCCCCCCCCCCCCCCCACACCAAACACCACCACCCAACCCACCTCCCAGCCACAGGAGTTAA
>Ga0126339_10000950_pt1 | contig 18202 bp, 6 predicted proteins | sample OrbTmetagenome_2_FD_92532 | JGI IMG/M metagenome (GOLD analysis project Ga0126339, IMG submission 92532) | Coral microbial communities from Petempiche,Puerto Morelos, Mexico - Orbicella T R C metagenome | ecosystem: Host-associated > Invertebrates > Cnidaria > Coral | place: Petempiche,Puerto...
AGCCTCCTATGGCTTAGTTGAATTTTGACAGCTTATTAAGAAAGACGAGGGGGGGGGGGGGGGGGCCTTTTTTTGAAAACTTACTTTTTTTTGGGGAAAAAAGGGTTTAACATCCTCAAACCCCCCCCCCCCCCCCCCCAAAAAAAAGCAACAAATTAAATTAAAACAATTAGCTAATGGGCCGTACATGTTGGCTAGCGTGCCATTAGGTAAGACAACAGACTGGTACTTGAGGCCATGTACTCTCTTATGTCCATTATAAACGACCCTCTGGTTTTCTTCAGGCCGACAAATTACCCTTACCGTTCCGTCTATAAAACCAAAGCAATTGGGTAATGAACTCCCTTTTGAGTCAATCGCACGGGCATAGCTTTCAAGAAGTGGAGACCGGGTTTAGAAGCGTATTATTCCACTGAATTAGTCTGTGATTGTGCTCTTGATAAATTGTATCCATCACGAGGTTGGATATCATACTCAGCTCCAGAACTGGGCGACCAAATCGTGGAATTAAATCGCTGTATCTGCATGAGTAAGCGTAAGTGTTATACAAAACGCTTCTACTCTATCACAAATGGTTCCTTGGTGGCACGTGAAAGACTGAGGGAGCTGCAAGGCCTCTAAAAGGACGGGAACATCATTCTTATGAAAACGAAACTCAGCTAAACACTCACTGTCGTCCATCTCATTTAAGTCGAACGATCCATAGCAGTCATAAGGGAATTCTGGGTTTTACGAGGTGTTTGCATCGTAAAGGAGAAGAAATTCGTCCTCAAAAATATCATCGTCATCAAAATTTCGACGAGAAGGTTACGTATATCTCTAAAGGATGCCATACTTTCACTAATATACCGAAAGCTTGTTTTGAAGCCGTCCGCATCCTCCACTAGAATTCTTAAGATCAATTTTCTCGCCATACGACGGCGACCTCTCCCCATTCCCCCAGTTCACGGCCGCCGTCGTAGACACTCGCCATCGTCGGATCTTGAGGTCCCTAGTTTTAGCAATGACGACGACGACGGCGAGGATGACGCCTTGTAAAAAAAAAAGTATTTATATTTAACCCTCGAATGTCGCACTTTGTGTAGATCTATTCAGTACACCTATCGGTCTATTAAAAACCTGCTCAAGCTAAATATGTAATAACAGCGTTCAGTTCAAAGGAAGACAGGAAAAATTAGCCCTTGTGGTTCAGTCTCTCCAAAATACGTACGACTTTGTCATTTCAAGTTGTTGTTTTGCAGCCGGCGGCAAAGAAATGTACAAAGAATCAAAACGCAGGTGCAGAACCATTGTTCTCCCCATTAAACCTTTTGTTTGGTGACGTTCTCGTTGCCTTCGCCATCGTGGTTTGCTAAAACTCCTTATTGAAAGTGATAACAATGGTGATAACAATGTTGTATTATGAAATTAACTATTATTCAAGTAGAGTCAGACATTTCCCTTGCGACGAAATCCTCCGCTACCGGTTTACATCCTGTGTTTTAATATATACGAATTCTGTAACCACCTGTCACATGCCTACTGTTCCCAGTTGAAATAATTTTTTCTTTTCAGTCCAACACATGTACACGTGCGAAACATGCGAACCCTTGAAAACAATATGTATATATGTGGATTGCCAGTAATATGATACTTTTTCAGTGTAAGATAAATTTTCAGGGTCACACTGACTGACTCACTAATTTATATTTATAATTAAAACATCTTCAACAATGTAGTTAGGGAAAACAGCCCATCATGAAACATTTTGATCAAGAAAATTCATCTCCTAAGACATCCGCCTGTGGTGGGAAGCTTACAACAATTTTCCTCATTGGTTTATTTTAAGAGCATGGCACGCCTAAGCCTCCTTTGCCCATTGTGTACTTGACGTCAGACACTCAACTGATAACTCATAAGCATGCTATTTTATATACCATGTACTATTTAATTACACCGTAGATATTCCAGTGTACCTCACCTCACTACAAGCCAGCCATACAAAGCTGTATTCACGGAACTTGATACAGTAAAGTACCAGGCAATACCACAGCCCAGTCAGTTCCCAATTTAGCTAGTGAAAATAAAACTGCAAATAAACACAGAGTAAATTACATTGGACCATCATGAGCTAAAAATAGATTCCTCCAGTCTACCTCACCATTTGGCCAATGACTCCACTGAGGACGAGTTCAAGCGAATTCACGACGAATTTACCGCATGAGCAGCAGATCAATTAAGCTGAAAATACCTAGAAAATACGAACTAAAACATGCGCTTCATAAACATTCATGTTAAGTAAGTGTAAGACATTGAGATGTCTCAAGCCACTTGAGCCTCTTGTTGTCTTAGATGCGTAATTTTTCCGAGCAAAATATAACTTTTTGCTATCACTAATGTAGTGTACTGGTAAACTGTAATGCTCATGTGAAAATATTGGTTCTTCCAGAACTCTGTATGAATTTCACATAACTACTTTAATTGATATTTCATGTTGACACTCGGTTTATTGACATATATATACACTGAATTCAAACCGAAACTTGAATCGGAGCCAAGTAGGCAGTACAAATTCTCAAAGGTTATGACCCTAACTTTTCTAAGAAAACTAAACTGTTTGCTTTTAAATAAACAGTTTCTGAGTGAAATTTTATCGTTTAAGGATATGACATTAAGAGTAATGTGATGGATTACATCCGTATAAGCGATCAATCAGTACACTTAAGTGAGTGGCGGCAAGAACGGCAAACAACTGCCCTCTTAACAAGTCGGTAGTTCCTTGTGAGGAATATTAAAAGGAAAATGTTTGATCTGCTTCTCTATCCAGTGTAATTTCAGTATGATACCTATACAACGACAAAAACAGACTCCCGGCCCCAATATCAAGTTTATCAGGGCGTATTGGTTAAGCAAGTGTGCCAAAGATAACTGAGAGGAACTTATGTGATCTCGGATACTTTTGTTTGAGCAAAAATACCGGGCCGGGTTTTATTCACTTAATCAGTCTTGATGTTATATACTTGTGAAGATACTGCAAGACTCAAAATAAACTTCAGACAAGAAAAATCATCCTCGACTTAACACAAAATAGAGTGTTTGTAGACGCTATATTTAAAACCGAAACTTGAATACTTGCCAAGCATAAAGACAATTGAACCAAGTACTGTGAATTAAGGTTATGATTCTAGATTTCTTAGAAAAATAACAGTTTGTTCAACAAACCAAGCTAAGTATTTTTCCGTTAGATATAGCCAGTCAAAAGGCAATCTGATAGACTTTATACGTAGTCATAACTTATCTTTTGCCGAACCCGTCAGGATATAACCAAGTAAGTAACTACAAAAGAGTGAACGCCGCGAATACAGTTCCAGAAACTGCCCTTTTACTCAGTTTCGTTTGTATACGTTTCTTGAATTTTGTTTACGGTTTAGTAGTTTGTATCTTCATTACCATACATCAATGCAAGATAAGATTCTCCTGAAATGATCTATACCAAAACTCTTTCTGTCGCTTCAAGTTGTTTGTAAAAGTCATTTAGCACTCAATAGCGACTGGGGCTGAGGAAGCCATCGGTGTATGGCTTACCTCCTATTGCGGCTGTGGAAATGAGCTGCTGGCCAAAAGGCGCTTTACCAATTTGCCTTCTTCTTGCAACAAACGTGTTATGGAGTTCAGGTAAGAGTAATAATCATCGACAATCTTCACTGAGTTGTAGAATGGGGGATCCGGACTTATACCACATACTATAATACTCATACTATTAATCTTGAATGGAATTCATTTAAGCGATCTCGCTCAACGGAATAAATATACGATCCCTTGCTACTCATTATTGCATTTTTGTTTGCAATAATATTGATAAGTGCAAAGTGTTATTTTCGAATTTTGCGTGTGGACGGAAGTTTATCGGTTGTGACTTCTTTCATTATCTGTCTTCCCGGTAATTCAATACACTCTACATTCCTTGACAGAAAAAAGCAGGAACTTCAAAATCGGAAAATTATCAAAAACTCTTACTGCATGCGTGTGAAAGCAATCATTGTTCTATCACAAGAACTATCGAAAAACTTAAATGATTAATTCAGTTTAAAGTTTCCTTTGTGAGTGAGATTCTCATTCCATTGAACAAATCTCTCGTTACCACTTTACTCCTTTCTGGCCTTCTATGACATCATTATCTATCGTCATAAGAATTGTAGTCGAAATCCCCATCTTCATCGTCATCATTATCGTCGTCGTTGTTATCGGTCGTCTTCAGAACCGTTTTGAATTTCCTAAACGATGTACCGCTCAACTGGACATTGGATATGCATGGATATTAGTCGACCTAAACATCTCAATGACACGGTGTTTGACTGTTCCGGGAATATATCAGGCTAGAGAGACCTCTCCCACGACAAACAATGCAATCAACAGTTAGTGTCACAATGCTCAGTACTCTGGAACATCTAACAGCAAGGGAACTCGTGACGTAATTGCCTTACTTGAGAGTTCGACATTTTTCTGCCCGTTGTAGGTTAACAGCAACTAATCATATAACAGTTAACTGGTCGAGAAGTTGAACTAACGAAAGCACAGGAAAAACTATCCTACAGCTTGACACTAGCTTGATTAATCAGCCCCTGGTGATTTTGCTAAGCGATAGTCAGTCATCGGGTCACCGAAGAATGACCCCTTGTTTTCTTTTTCTAGGAAAGCTCAGTTAGCCGTGCATTGCGTTCTTGGAAACTGTTTAAGAAAACATCTTTTAATATTCAAGTCCATATAATTACCCTTTGTCCGGTTGTTCACTTAGCTCCCGGCAGTTACCGTATTCTGTATTACTTGGAAAATCTGAGTGAAAATCTGAGAAAATCTGTTTCTCGTTGATTTATCCAACGAATCGTCTAACTGAGTTGACAAGGCCGATAACTGATACCAGATTATCGATCAATTCACAAACTAATGACGCTGTCATTAGAGGGTTTAGAGTGCCATCATTATATCAAGTTAACCACCGACAGACAAGTCAAGTCGACAAAACGTTTACGTCCGGCCATGGGGCTAAACTTTAGTTTTACAATGGTCTTAGCTCTTGCTCTGAGCAGTAACTTTCCAGGATCGATGTTCACTAAAGGTACGAATTCACATTGATAACCGAACATACATGTTGGATTCACGCAATTAGCTACGCTTGCAAAATGCTTTTCTACTAAAACGCCAGTCCAGCATATACTATATAATCAACGTTTTCGTAAGAGCCTTTGTTTTATGGCAATGAATGTGACGTACTTTACATCTATTCTGAATATTGCCCAGCTTCTGTTAGTGAAATGTGCTCTGTATCGGCCAAATGTTCAGTGTGTCTTTCTTCAACTTCCTTGATGATGCACACCCTTGTTATAATTGTTTTAATTTCGCTTCGTTTCAGGGAAAGTTTCTTAACTACAGTATTTAGACCACTGCACTCCGTGTTTCCCTATCAAAGCTGACGTTCATTTCTTTATCACTCGCGCTCTTCAACTTATTTAAACCACAAATTGCGTTCCTTAAGCAAATATTTACTATCTTCAACTAGTTTATTGACTAGAATCAATTTATCTTTATCTCTCAGTTATTGATTGGTCCATTTATTAGGTTGTACTTAACTGTACTTCCTGCTAAAATTTATAGCTGTTCTTGTTGCCAAAATTTCTCGCGATTTTCGGCAAGCGTTCTTAACTTTCATAGCGAATAACGATGTCAAGTTGACTCGTTTTGTTTTCGACATACGTCAGAAATCGTTTCCCAAGCCCGTCAGACAGATAGTAGAGATAAAAATAAATCGACCTGCTCCGTTCGTAACTTACAGTACGGACCTCGAGCTTGGTTATCAAGAGGGATTTACTCATGATATTGATTCACAGAGATTGATTGTATCAAGAGAGGATTGGTAGAACTTTTTAAAGATTGGACGAGGTTAATCAAATTCATTGACCAGAGTAGTGAATTTTACTTGCTGGAAACCATGATTGGCTGTAAAAACCCTGTTAATTAGAAAGTTAATGACTGCGTGATGTGGCATTCTTCTCTAGTTCATACTTCATAAGCTGGTCAAATCTAGGTGTCTAAATATAGCGAGCAACATGACTTCCTCAGGCTAGAAGGCACGCAAACAGCCGCTGTCCAATTATTCCTCTTTCAGTTTACCCTCGATCTGCCCTGAAACTTGATTCTTTGTTAAACCATTCAACTATCTCCTCCTCCTTCTTCAATTCGATTCCTTGGACCCAGGCTATTCTGAACTTTTTTATTACCATGCTATTGCCACTATAGAAACATTGCTTTAATTTGAGTAAAGTTCACTCGGTTTACATCAATTGGAACTGTAAACAGCAAATGTTCTACTTCTTCTCTCTTCTAAATAGCTCTCAGAAAGGGCTGCTAAAGTATTTTATATTTTAGTCAACTAGAGACGAAAATAAAACTGTGAACAATTGGTGATAGTGGGATTCGCACAGTTTAGGGTAAGGTGGAAGAAGTCAAATATAAGTCGGAATTTCGAGTTATATTCGGACACGGACATTTTAAGGACCTTTAGAACGTCTGTGTTAAGGCATCTCATGAACAGTTACTTGAGTTTTCAGTCATTTCTGGTTTGCACTCACTAATAACATCCGTAGAAACCGAGGAAATACTAAACACGAACTATCATTAAAATAGAGTGCTGACTATTACACTTTGAATAAATACTTCTTGCAAAACACCGCTGTCTCAGGGGCGGATCTAGGGGGAGGGTGCAGGGGGTGCGCAACCCCCCCCCTCTCCCAATCGGCCTAAGATGAGGCCTTCTTCTTCGTCTTCGCTTTTAAAATTTGTTTACCTCACTAGTCAGTTACCCCACTTCTTAGTGGTGCAACCCCTCCTGAGAAAAACCCTGGATCCGCCCTTGTATCTGTTAAGTTTCGATCAATAGCATTTGAGATGGAGTAGGGACTGAGGAGTTCGCGGTATGATGGCACATTCCCAGTTTCAGACGCTACGTACAACTTTAAGTTGCAAATCAGTTTCCACTGTCATTGAAATTTCTTGGGAAAGTATCCATATTATTATACTTTGAACTCACTATCTCTTTTCTGATTGGTCGAAAGCGTACAGTGAATTTTCGAAATCAGCGCCTGTGACGTCATCTCTGCAGATTATACAATAATCATGTCAAGGACACTCAAAGTCACGGGTAATCATGTCAAGTTCGCGCGCTTTGTGTTGCTTGCCGTCAGTGAAGAAGCAAAAACATGACTTCCATTTCTTTCGTTCAATGTATAATAAAACAATTATTAGATTCGGTTTTTGTGATATCCAGAATAATCAAGGTCTCGGTAAGGGTTATCAGCCGAAGCCGAAGGCAGAGGCTGATAACCCCTACCTCGACCTTGATTATTCTGGATATCACAAAAACCTCATCCAATAATGGTTTATAATTCAACTTTCTCATTTGTTTGTGAAGTTAGTGGGCTTCTCATAAAGGATCGCAGAATATTTCTATAACAACTTGACAATGGCCTTATGCAGGCTGAGCTCCTGCTTTATGAAGACACTGAAACGTCTTTTCGTGTATTTTCGCTTACCTTAAAAACGAAATCATTACTGACTGTTATGTTTATGATCTTTATCCATTAGGTTGCCAAAAGCAAAGATTCACCCATAAACCCGCTAAGCCCACTCATGCCTACGTTGGTAGTAATGTTTCTTTAGAATGGCGCTACTGCCAGCCGAGTCATTTCAAACTTTTCGAGGTGGCGTTTGGTTTATGGACGAGTTCTCCAGGTGTTCTAAGTAAAAAGCTTGTGGCAGTTAGCAGGAGCGGTTCGATTCAAGTAAGAGGAGGATATGAACGCTTAGTTAGTTGGGCAGGAAATTTGACATCTTCCCATGCAGTGTTTGTACTTTATCATGTGCAGTCCGCAGACGAAAACAAAGTATTTGGAATCCATGTCGAGTACAGTGGTTTAAATTCACCATTAATAGACACAGTACAGCTTCAAGTCGAGACAGAACGTAAGTAGCAATTTCATACAAGTTTTAGGGTTGTTACAGGTTTGAAAAGGACTGATCATCAATTCAGAGTTTCAGAGCAGTTTCTAGATCGAGTTGTACGCTTTTGCCGAAAGGCTGGATTAATAAACAAGAAGACAATTAACAAAATGACAATCAACATCATCATTATGTAACGAACATTGATCCAGGCTTTTAATTTGGTTTGTAGCCATTGCAGATCTTCCAAGAATCACCCATGTCACTACTTCACCCCTGGTCAGGACGGGACAAAATGTGAGCCTTAATTGCATGGCCAGCAGTTTTTCTCCTGTTGATGTCACGTGGTACAAAGGGAATAATTTCTTGACTGATGGTATGTCTGAGGCGGTGCTAACACTGAAGACCATCACAGATAAGGACTGGGGCGAGTTCCTATGCGTTGCTAAAAATTCTGCAGGAGAAGATAAAAGGAGTGTTATCCTCAAAGGTAACTGAATTTGTCAATTAAAAACAGCATCAAACAGCTAACCGTCAAATGGAATATATTGATACCTTCAAGTCGGTGATATCGGTTAAAAGGACTCCTTAAGAGAGGAAGCCATCATTTCTTTTTGCTCCCGGAGAAGCATGGAGCGTCCACCAGTCCCACCTATTAGAGGGTACTCCCTTCAAATGGTTAGTCGCAGTGTTTTTGTAATCCACCCCATTTTCTTTCGCCCCGTGATAAGCTTCACAAGCTTCAAATACACATTCTCGGGTCCTTCTCCGTTTCGTTCTTTCTGTCGCTATTAAGCATGCTCTTTAATAAGCTGTCATATAAATCTTTTAGTTGACTGACTTATGGCTCCATTTAAATAACATTGCCAAAGTCTTTTTCCGTGAAATCTTTTTTTTTTTCTTTTTGTTCCCTGCTTAATAAATAAGTTCTCCCCGAGAGCCCAACAATATTGAACACAAATAAGATGGTGTACAACGTCAGCTGGACCCTGCAATGGTCACCAGTTTACAGTGAAGGACACTTGGTGACGTTATACACAGTGAGGCATTCAAAAGACACCACGACACGTGAGAAACCATGGTTACACGAGAATGTTACTGGTCTTTTGTTCCGCATAGAGCTTACCGCTGACACGTCTTACTTGTTCGCTGTAACAGCTTGGAACAGATGGGGCGAGAGTTTATTGGAAAGAGGAAAAATATTGTCCATAACAACAGACTTTCCAGCTAGGATTACACAGGAAACAGCCAAAACAATCACTTTTCTTCATACAGGTAAGGATAACTGAACACTGATTTGAAAACGGATTTGCGGAACTTGATCCTCAAAACCTGGAATACCAACTCAACCCAAGCCTAGATTTTACGGATCACTACACTGTTAGTCGCGCGCATATACGTAATATCAAGAGAAGATCAAGGTAAGAGAGTGAACCGCCATATAGGCTTTGTACCCAAGGTAATCCCATCTTAAGATATTTTTCGAAATGTTTTAAAACATAACGAGGCCCGAATCCAGGCGAAAACCTAGCGGGCATGTTTTTGCGGATTCGCTCAGATATCAAGGCCAAAAAGGCCCCAGCAAGCCAAATTGTCTCAACCTTGTCCTAAATATGCAGTCCCAGGGGCAAGTTGTCCTTTCGGAATCTAATAATCGTTTTATTATACACTGAGTGAAAAAATATGTGGAAGTCATGTTTTTGCTTCTTCACTTCGGCAAGCAACAGAAAGCGCACGAACTTGACAATCGCGGTCATACATGACATGATTACCCGTGACCTTGAGTGTCCTTGACATGATTATTGCTAGATGACGTCACAGGCGCTGATTTCGGAAATTCACTGTACGCTTTCGGCCAATCAGAAAAGAGAGAGTGAGTTCAATGAATAATAACTGGTGTTGTCAGCGTAGTGACTCCGAGTTTGCATCACATCTACAAATAAATGATGAAGAAACTTACCATTTACCCTTATTACATGGTCTAGACGGGGTCTAATTCTTCGCAGGAAAAAGATAGTACTATAAAATTTACCTTGATACCATGCGAAACTAAGAACACAAGCCATATTTTGCAATATTTGTCCCTGTGCTAACAATTTTGTGCACGCTAGGTTTGAAGATGTTAGACCTTTTCTGTAGGTTTTTATGAGTGTTGTTAAGGTTTTCCTAGCTAACAATTATGGATAAATGTACCAGTCGCCATCTTTTTTTCATGCGGAGGATTGATCGCAGACAAGGGGTGAACATTTTAACTGTCAGCCGAGGAATGACGCGTCAGTTTAACTGATATCCGAGATCTTCCCTTTATTTTTTATTTTTTCGTTCATTATTAAACATTTCTTGCTTTGTCTCCATGCATTACTCGTTCAAGAAAAAGCTGAGGACTATTTTGCAAAGTTTAAAGGAGAAGGCCACTCCAAAAAGCTTATTTTTTTTTGTCTCCGCCTATAGCAAGTAAATATTCAGCTTTTCTACCCACCGAAGTTTCAGCCTCGAAAGTGCCCGCTATCCTGAAGAAATTCGTCTCCAAAGACACGACTTCGGAGGCCGCCATTTTGAAACTGTCTTGGCAGCCAGCGGCTTGTTTATCTGGCGGGAAGGAGAAAAAACCTGCAACTGACTTGGTATCCAGGTGAATATATGAAATTTCATATATTTGAACTGCGGAGAATGATATAAAGACATGATTGATCATCGCAGTTATGCACACAACTTAAGCAGTTGTGAAATTAAAGTCTGAAAAAAATTCAGGCCTGAAAGGGATTCGAACTCATGACCTCTGCGATACCGGTGCAGTGCTCTACCAACTGAGCTATCAAGCCATCTGGGAGCTGGCCACTTTGTGAGTTCGTAATATACCCGTAGAGGGTGAAGAATACAGGTGAATATATTTCATATATTTGAACTGCGCCTGTATTCTTCACCTTCCACGGGTATATTACGAACTCACAAAGTGGCCAGCTCCCAGATGGCTTGATAGCTCAGTTGGTAGAGCACTGCACCGGTATCGCAGAGGTCATAGGGTCGAATCCCCTTCAGGCTTGAATTTTTTTCAGGCTTTAATTTCACAACTGCTTAAATTGTTGCATAACTGAGATGATCAATCATATCTTCATGACTTGGTATCCTTCACAAGGTCAGCAAAATGTATTTTTTCCAAGCGATCATTCACTTCACTTTATTTCGGAGTTTGGAGAATGTTTGGCTTAAAATAATATGGTTCAAGAGCAGCCATTGCCCAGAGTGGTTGTTAAAAGGCTTGTCCGAAGCCATTTGGACAAAATCTCTCGGACGGAATGACGTGACGAAAACGCAGCCTGGCTGCTGAGTAGTGTTCAAAATGGCGGCAACGATGTTCGAATTTTGGGCTTCTTTGGAGACGAATTTCATAAGGAAAACCTGCACTTTAGAGGCTGGAACTTCGGTGAGTGGCTAAACTTAGTGCAAGGTTTTTATTAGCGTTGACAAAAAATATACGTTTTTGGGAGTGTCCTTTTCCTTTAATGGGAACTTTACTGATTGAAGTTGAACATGAATTTGTTTTCAGTATCAACAGAACCTGAGGCATTGTCAATGCCCTCCATGGCCAGCAGCTACAAGAAAAATTCTGTCAGCGGAAGTACCGAACTTATCCTCTATACAACTCTATCTGTTATTTTGTGCATACTTATGCTTGTGGCTGTCGTCATTTTCTTCAAACGAAGAAAACGAAACAACGAAAAGAACACAAGTAAGTAGCTTACTATACAATTGTGCTCAACTTTCATCCAAAGCAATACAATACATGACAACTGACTTCAAGTAACATGAAGTAAAGTGAAACAAATTAGGGGACGACATCGACTCCTCAAAGTGACTCCATCGAGAGAAAAGCGAAAAAAAAAAAAACGTTGCTCGCCTATCGTTTACCAAGAAAAAGAATAAATTAATTAATTATCTTTAGTTAGCGAGGGCTAGGAAAACTGGGAAAACATGGTACTTTTCAAAATATCATTTTTCGCCCGACTAACATTTATTTACTAGTAGAATACGTCTGTTCAAGTTAAATGTGTATATAATATCGCATGAGCATGGTAATGCAGCCTATTGTTCCATTGGGTGAACGATCGCCGGAGTAGCTGAACGAACAAGGACAAGACAAAATTAGAATAAATAAATTATTAATACATGAGAAAGGAAAAAAGGAAGAAAAGTAGAGAAAAAAAAAGGAAACAACGAAGGAACAAAATATGAAAGAAATGAAGACGAAAGGTAGAGAAAAAGTAAGAAAGGGTGTGAAATACTGATTATAACAACTAAGAGACGTTCATGGTAAGTACCTTGATCTTCTTGTGTACCAACATAATACCAGCTTAATCACATGGTGCAATGGCTGCCTTCTTACATTCTTGTCTCGCTTGAACAGGACACCATGGCCAAGATCTGCGAGAGTAAGTACTGATCACAAAAAGTAGAAACCTCACTCTCTGATAAGTCAAACGATAATTGTTTTCTTGTACTTTGTTTTCAATATTTTAACAATAACGTTTTACTTTTTAGGATATACATAGGTCTAATTACTTGTATATTCATCCAATATTTTCGCTGGCGTGCAACTGGTCTAACCGCGTCACGTGACTGAATGCTTCCCAGCTAAACTGGGGAATATACGACTGATATTCCCAATTTTCAAAACTGCGCAGCTGCGAAAAGTATTTAAAGGATGATAAACACAATAGCCTCCATTTGGCACGGAAAGTTAATATGCTCGGATATTTGTCCCTGGACATTATCTGTTCCTCAAAGCTCACAGTTTTTCTCGAGCTAGGGTTTTCCTCCTAACTGTAACCCTACGCTCTCGGAAAACTGTTCGCTTCTAGGACAGATAATATCCGCAGACAAATATTTGAACATATTTCCGCGCCAAATGAAGGCTATTGGCTATTAAGCGAGCGCGAGGGCCTCACTGGGAGAATATCGGCTCGAGCCTCTTGACAGTAAAAGACTGAGGGTTGATATTCTCCCATTACGCAAGCTTGGTTGATAAGAGATTTATTACACGACTAAAAATGTTTAGAAAAAATTCCACGATCGAGGACTGGAAAAAACCGCGCAATTCTGACTGGGAGCCAACTGATGTTAACCAAAACAGAAGGGAAGAAGAGTTGGAAGAAAAAGAAAAGGCAACGTTCAAGGGCCCATTAACCGATCTTTTCGAGCCGTTGCTAAGGAAAATTTAGTTTCATATAACCTCATCATTTTTAGTTAGTTCAGAGTTATTTCATGTGTTTCAACTTTTTCATGATCAGTAACACTAGTGATGACGTCATCAGGCCACGCCCATGGTCATGTGACAATAATACAGAAAAATGCAAAGGCTCCCAGGCAAATTACTTTCTCGGGATTTTTTTCATTGATTTAATATTTTAATTTAAATCCTCATTACGCTATGCATCGATTTGTTTCATTTCTAAAAGGTCAGATTTTGAGAGCATTTCAAAATATTGAAAAATTCGTAATTTCTGAAAAAGGCATGATTTCGAAAAAGGAACGCATAGCTATGTTGCCAACGTTGGCTTTAATCGAAATTCATCGAAAAAAGCTGGATTTAATGAAAAACCGCGTTTCCTTTAGCATTTAAAGAAACCGGAAGTGCGCCCGATATCTGTTGGAAGTCACCTTACGCAATTTACACTACCAGCGCACTTCGGTAAGATCAAACAAAGCCACACGGAGTTATTTTTTCCCTTTCTTTTGCTCTTGTTTTTCTGTCTTTCTCTTATTTTGTCTTTGCTTGTACTTTTTTCACTTTGCATTTTGCGAAACACGAAGAAAAACATCTAAAATGTATGCGAATTTGCAAGTTTTTGAGTTGTTTTTATTTTCCGTGCTCAGGCTGACGTGAGTGACCGGAAGTGAAATTTCACCTCCTTAGCAACGCGCGCGAGCGCGCGCATGAATCGGTCAATGGGTCCTTAAAGCAAGTTAATTCTTTCAGAGGCGTAAGCCATAAAACAAGAAGAAAATCTTCAAGAGTGTAGTTCTAAAGGAATCAATCGGGACAGTGCCCAGTCCAGTACTAAGAGAATATTGAACCAGCAATGGGGCAATCTGATTGGTTGAGTTTAGTTATTGACCCTCTAAACTAACTTAGTCGTGTAATAAAATATGTTGCGCCTTTTAAACGGGGAGAAATGGCGCTATCATATCAATCTATTATTATTGTTATTGATATGTCCATGGACCATTTGATACGTAAGAACTACATACACCACCACCACCCGTTTTGCGATATCCTCAGTCAACCAAAGGAAACAATGATATGTAGGAAAAACAACAACTGAAAACGATATTATTTTGCGTGAAGGCGGTTTAACATTTACACCGGACACGTGTTAATCTGCCCAAATAAAAAATGCTAGGTGAATGAGAACCAGCCTAGCGAGATTTTCAGCCACTGAAACAGATTTATTGAACGTTTTTCAATGGGGCAATAGAACTGCTTGCCGAATAGCCGTTCTGGAACTCGTTACCAAGATAATTATAGGTTTTTCTTTCGTGTTTCTTTAAGAAATTCTTTTTACTTTTCAACGTACAGGCAATTCATAGAAGCCGGGTTATATTCAGAAATAGGTCTTCTAGTCTCACTTATTACAACCCACTACAAACAGCCAACAAAACACACTTGAAAAAAAAAAAAAAAAACCTCTATTTGGAATAATGGATTTGTCGATTGATTGATTGATTGATTAATTTTCAGGATAAGCCGGCCATTTTCGTTTACGTCACACTTGGATTTTACCTCTGAGGAGGTGGGTGATATTTGATTTACTTCTCGCCTAAATGCTGCATCTTAATTTGTTCTTTATTGTTTGGTTGTCGGCATCTTATCTTTGACTGGAATCACGATTTATTGCAGGCTCAAAAGACTGCTAATGAAGCAGGATCCGTGATACTAGCAGAATCTCCATTAAGTATGCCAGAATCATCTTTGACTTCAGAACAGCCAACAACATCGATCAGAAACATGCAAGATAATTTTAACCAACCACGAGCAGCTAAGTGCTTTGTGTTAACTGCAGTCCAAACTGAAGTGAAAACCACAACTCCTGAATCTACGCCTGAGGCAGCTCCCTCCCCATTGAGAACATTTCTTCCTCACAGCGGTACTGAAAGAAGTGAACAGAATGAAGACATTAGTATGGCTGAAATCAAAACTATTTCTGTAATCAAAACTATTTCCTCTGAAGAACAGAATGAAATTATTATGGAAATGAACGAGGGATCTTTTCAACAGAGACGTGAAGGAACAAGGAAATTACAAACTCTTGACGCCCTTAGCCAGAATAGAGTAGTAACCGACACAACCCAAAGAAGCGCCCATTCGGAAGATTGTCTTCAACCGGTGGACAACAATACACTGCAAGTCGCTATTAAAAGCACAGATAATGCCAGATTATGCCCTGGAAAAGCCAAAACTCTAAACTGGCCCCCTCAACCTAAACCAAGAACAAAAACAAATGATGAATCATTTCCATTAAAACTCCCGACGTTCACTGGAACGCTCTCGAGCTTACAGTTCCCAGAAATGCTAAAATCAAATTCGTTACATGATAGAGAGGCACTTCAACAATGTGCACGGGTCAACAAATCAAATCACCTCATTTCTGTAGCGAGAACTCTTCCCGCAAAGCAGCACGGTTATAAGAACGAAAAATTCTCAGCAACTCCTCACCAGAACTCATTGCGGCCTGCTGGCAGTATGGAGTCTCCATACACGCGCGTGCTCTGTAACACTAACTGGGAAGTACCAAAAGATCATTTGTCATTGTTTGAAAGGATTGGCGGTGGTTCATTTGGCAAAGTGTGGAAGGGCGCGGTGCTTGATATGGCTGGCGCTCAAGGCTGGTCAGTTGTGGCCGTTAAAATGCTTAAGTGTAAGCAAGAGCGCCTAATTTATAGAATCAGTGCAGCCTGCGATGATTTTTTGCATCATGGTTAACATAATACTGAGATTTTTTGTTATTTCTTTTGTAGGGATCTCTTGTCTGAGCTGGACTTACTAAAGAAACTTAAACCTCATCCAAACGTGATACAATTGAAGGGATGTTTGACCAAGGACGTCATTTGTTGTAAAGGAAAAAGGGATTTCAGTAAGTGACAAAATCTGTGCATACAAACTACTTGTGAAAAAAGAGAAAACTCTTGTCTACATCAAACCTTGCCACCCTTAAGGGGTGATTATTAGCATGATCACAAGTCGACACGAGAAAGCGCATTACCCGCTTTGCGCCGTAAGCGCCGTAAGCGTAAAGCAGCCCTTTGAGACTGCGGCCTGACGAGTAACGCTTGCGCTATGGTACCCTCGCTTTCAAGAGCGGTTCAACGACGCAAGCATGAGCACAAGCATAAGAAGATGTTGCGTTTATACATAGGTCAACCCAGTTTACACATACTTCACTTTCCTCGGCCATAACGCAGGCTGTAAATACAAACTGGGTTTTAAGAACAAGAAAATTCTACAAACACGCCGTGGTCATTTATCTGCACAGTTGTTCGGTAAATATCAAGGTGCATTTCTCCCTGTTTTCTGAAGTGGAGTGTCTCCAAGCTCACTTAACATATTTAACAGAAAAAGGATGCGTTCAGCTGCAGAAGACTGCACCAGTCTGTACTAGTAGTCTATTGCTTCAGGCCCTTTACAAACAGATAGAGTTAGATATTTTGCTGCCTCTCTTTGCTGCATGTTTGGTTATACCTCAGTCGCAAAAGGGATCCGGATTTATCGGAGCAACCTAGGTTTTGTAAACCAACTAGGCCCGGGACGGAATTACCCAACAAAATTTTATGCGACCAGCCTTCGCCTCGAGGTTCGTACCATTTTTTTGTCAGAAAAAGCAATAATTTCATATATCTTCCGTGCAAAGTGGTACCTCTTGAACAAAACCAGAGCGAGCTCACTGCATCCGTTTCCTATTACCTTGGATTGAATCAAAACCGCTTAAAATACTTACACTGAGTAGCCGAGCAATCCGGTAACCCTTTTCTGGCAGTCTCCCAGGGAAAGTTGCAATAACACGACAGACTTTGCCTACAGGGCCTCCTATAACATTTATTATTCATTGTTTTATTTTTTTTACACAGGGCCGCCTTTTGTAATCCTGGAGTTTGTTCCTCATGGAGATCTTCTGGGATATGGAAAAGCAAAGGAGAAACAGATGATTATTACGACGTGAGAAGCGCAGAAGTTCCACAGAAAATACCAACAAAACAACTTTACAACTTCGCATCTGATATCGCTCGGGGGATGGAATTCATCGCAGCTCACCAGGTCTCTTGTCCCCCAGACTCGTAACCTACAGTACAGACGTGTACTATTTCAACTCTTTTTTTTAATTTTAAATAGCCCCAGACCGGATCAGGGTCAGACACACTCAGGGTCTTAAAATAACTGAGGAGAAGTGCAGTCTTAGTATTTACATCATTCTATAATAACCCACTAGTTCCGGCCTGACCATTCTGCAAATGATTAGATGTTCAAGTCTTTTCGGATAAGGACTATAAGCCGTCTCCTGTGTCTTCAGTGTTACATGGTCCTGTGGTCTGACCTTGTCTTACAGGTTGGCGCTTCACAAAGGGTTAACCTCATCGCGCCTTTCCCACTTAGACAAAATTGTCCAAGAGAATTTGCTAATATGTCTAGGATACTTGTCTATGTCTTTAAGGCAAAGTAAACTCCAAGACAAAAAGCTACATTCAGAAATTTGAGTAGAGAAAGGTGAAGAGTTCGAGCGATCCATTATCAATGATGGTCGTACAGTTGAAAGACTGGACGCTTTAGAAATGGCCGGTAACATCTGGCTTAATTCGGGGAATCCTGACAAAACTCCCCTAGCGAACTTTATATGTGGCACTGAGGGGCGTAACTTAAAGGGCTGAAAGTCATGTTTCGCGGGTATTCCTTTTAATAATAATAATAATAATAATAATAATAATAACATAGTGCGCAAATTTCATAAAACGTTCAAATACGCATGACAAGATTAAAAACGGAATAAAAGGCTAATTAAAAAGCTAAAATTACAATTAAAAGTAAACTTACAATAATAAAAACAACTACGGTAAAAATGCATGACGGAAAAGGTGAGTTTTTAGCTTAGCTTTAAAAATACTAACAGTGCTGGCGCTTCTTATGTCAAATGGTAGCGCATTCCAAAGTTTCGGTGCAGCACAGGTAAAAGAACGGTCACCT
>Ga0126339_10000951_pt1 | contig 18194 bp, 17 predicted proteins | sample OrbTmetagenome_2_FD_92532 | JGI IMG/M metagenome (GOLD analysis project Ga0126339, IMG submission 92532) | Coral microbial communities from Petempiche,Puerto Morelos, Mexico - Orbicella T R C metagenome | ecosystem: Host-associated > Invertebrates > Cnidaria > Coral | place: Petempiche,Puerto...
ATAAAGATAAAATCTCGAACTAAACGATATTCTCTCGTTATTTGCTTGTAACAGAGTTATGTGTCTTAACAAGAGTGAAACTCATGTAGCGAATTATTGTACATTTAAGCTGAAAGAAACTAAGATATGTCAGTGACTCCAGCAAAAAAATTCAGTCTTGGTTTGCCCTGTCACGCAATCCTGACGCGATAAAAAATTTATTCGAAAACCATCTAGTGGATAAAATCAAGAAATTGTGATGTTATAGGAGATTAATAAAGATGACACTCCTCGGATTTTTAGGTCTGTGCGTTTTCCCAAGCTCAGATATTCGTCGAAATATTTTGCAAAAATTTACAGAGACCAGTATGGAACCGCCATGTTGGTGTACCTCTGCGGTACGTCTACATTGCGGGCGGAGAATATTGTTAACATCTGGAACTTACTTTGGCTATCTAGGCGACTGATTATCTGTACTGAACAAACCAGCATTTACAGAAGCACTTTTCCTAATACTTTAACTTCTAAATGGGCTAAAAATCACGAGATAAGTATATGATTTCGACAACCGCGTTCGTAAGTCCATGTCACGCATCGCCATAACAATGAAATTCAAAATGTCTCGCTTGCTTGAGAAACGCAAATAACAACGACAAAGGCTAAGGAAAATAGACTGAAACGTTTATAGGTTGAGATAAAGACCTTGACTCATTTCACACCCTAAAGACTTGCAAACGAGTAATAAGCTATTAATCGATTCCGAGAAATGCAATCAAAAGCAGAATAGCTTAAGCACACTTCAAATGCAGAACATTTAGCTCAATTGCAATATAGCTATTACTTCTCAGTATTAAGACTGCCTGGGTACACGCAGCAAAGCGTCTTGTATTTTCAAAAACTTTTACCATCAGCTCCTTCCACCTACTACCAAAATAAAGAAGAAAGAAAAAGTCTTTAGATCTGTTGTCAAGAATTTTTTGTCTTGTGGCTTGGTTGTACAGGAAGAGCAGAGAGACTTAATAGTAAGCTTTATTAGTCTACAATTCTTATAATAAAACCTTAAAACCTTTTTCATACCGGAATGGTCCTATGGCCTAAAAATCTTTTACAGTTAACAAAATAATTCTTTAACTTTTTTAACAATGAAAATTAATTTCTAACTTTTTTAAGCAATGGTGATTAATTTCTAAGATTTCTGTTGATCGTAAGAAAACGAATTAACTGTTAGCCTTAACAAAGAGCCAAAATATTAACCGTTAGCTGAAAAAGTCACCACCCCACTAAGACCTTCATTGCCCATTTTTTGCCTGTCGTGAAATTTAATTTAAAGTGAGATATCCTTTAAAACGTACGAGTTCTAATATTTACATCTTGAGTTACACCTTAGTTCCTGATTTGTATACGGTAAATTTATTTAAATTTGACGTGCTATTGTGAAGATCCCTTACTCCGCACACAGTATTACGTCTTTGACGTCCAGTAGGCGTGACCTCAACCGGCGTGACTTGAACGTTGTGTGACGCAGTACGGACGATGGTCATCTTTACTTTTTGCAGGTTTGCGTTCAAACGCAAAAATTCTTGAAAAATCGCATCAGCTCTAGCAAGCTCAGCGCGAAAAGATGTATTGTCTGTTTTCACGGGAGTGCAGTGTTTCAACTGAGCCAGTTCAATCCCTCCCAAGCCGAGCTGCACAATAGATCGTCGCCTCGAGATCGGCTGCTCGCTTTTCTTGGCTCTCGCTCGAATGAAATTCTTCGCCGATATAGTCAGCAGTTTCAGCTTCTTTTCCAAGTCTTTAGCGGCCATATTTGCCGCAATCTTTTCTTTGGATTCTTTCAAGTGCTTCATAAGAACAGCAATGACGACATTGACAAGAACAAACTGCGCCGCCAGTACAAACGTTACGAAGAACAGCGTTGCAGTGTATTTGCTGACGGAGCAGTATTTTTCGCACTCGGCTGCCTTGGAGCGCTCAGAACGGAGTGTGTCCTGGAAAAAAATGGAGTTCATATTTCATAAGCGGAATAAATTTGTTCGCACCATATTGTAGGTAAAGGCCAAAGATTCGTAGCTCTAGCTAAGAGTGTCTGGAAAGCGAGAAAACAAGCAAAGAGCAAACTGGTGATTTATCTACGGGAGATGATAAGAATGGGGAGCAGGGATGGCTCGGTGATGAGAGCGCTTGCCTCCCGCCAATGTAACCCGGTTTGGATCCCGGCCCGGTGCCATATGTGGGTTGAGTTTGTCGTTGCTTCTCGCCTTGCTCGGAGGGTTCTTCTCCGTGTGACGTCACAAAAAAAATAAATTTGAGAAATTATGGGATTTGGCGCCATTTTCGGATAGAGCGTCCTCAACGAAGGGTCTTTGCCAAAAATTACCTCTTAATTGTAATTCCCAGCCGAAATATAAAGGATGAAAATTTGGTACTGCCCCATATAAATCTCTCTAATTTTGAGTCAGTTCTAAACTGAAGAAACTGAAACAAATTTTGAAGGGTTTGTATGGGATGCTATCAAACTTTGATCCCTTATATCTCATCGGGAATTGTAATTCAGAGCTAATTTTTGGGATGAGGGCATCTTTTAGGATCCTCTATAAGAATATGACATCATATCCCATAATTTCAAAACTTTTATTTTTGTGACGTCGTCACTTTAGGACTCTATTCGACCAGGATAGAGGACTGCATGAAAACCAGCTGAGGCTGGTATGGCTTCCTCTCGCAAAATTTCAGCTGCTAACTGTGCTGTATTGGGTTTTCATTTAACAACTTCTAAACTGGAGTCTTGAACGAAGACGTCAGCCAACTGAACAAAGATGTCAGCCAAGTTCAAAAATCATAAAGTCTCTCAAGTGTCTACTGACAATAATTTGTGACATACTTATTAGTCAAATATATATTTTCTTACCTCTAATATTCCATTCCAGTTATCTCCCGTTGCTATTCTAAACAAAGTCAACATGGCAGTGCCAAAATCCCTGAAGTGCGCATGCGGGCCGAGTCCTTGGCAGGGATGGGACGGAGAACACTCTGTGACACAAAAAAACGCGATTGACTCAAACACAGTAAAATTGCGTCCCTATAAAGCCAGAATATAAAAATATAGGGGGGGGGGGGGGGGGGAAATACTGTAAACATTGTTCAGTACTCTGAACCACTCTACTGTACTGTTGTGTACTGTGATGTGGTTCAGTACCCTAAACCACTTTACTGTGATGTTGGTATCCTCATTAAAGATTACTATTACTGCTGCTGCTGCCACTACTACTACTACTAGTACTATTACTACTACTACTACTACTACTACTACTACTACTACTACTACTACTACTACTACTACTACTTCTAGTACGAGTACGAACACGGAACAGCTGCAAGTTTCCAATTCAGCATTAAATTCTAAAATAAAGATTAAGACAAAACAAAGTTTATTAACCACTATATATATTTGCCTTTATGACCAAATTCGTGAGAGGCGCAGTGGTATCATAGTTAGTGCGCTCGTCTCCGGATCGAGCGGTCCGGGTTCGAGCCCTGGCCAGGAACATTGTGTTGTGTACTTGGGCAAGATACTTTACTCTCACAGTGCCTCTCTCCACCCAAGTGTATAAATAGGTACCGGCGAATTTAATGCTGGGAATAACACCGCGATGGACTAGCATTCCATCAAGGGGAGAGTAGAAATACTCCTAATCACTTCATGCTACAGAAACCGGGGTAAGCTCCGGCCTAATGGGCCACTTGGCTCGTATGCAGATTTTACCATGAACAAATTCAAAAACAGAACATTTAAAGAATATGTAGTGAAAGAAAATTCAATCAGGAAAAGAACCCAATCATGAGCAACGCCGCGAATTTTTGCGTTAGAACACTTTATTATTGAACTCACCTAGGGTTCCAAATAACTGGATACCCAAACAGGAGTAGATAAAAAACAAAAGAAGGAACAACAAACCAAGGTTTGCGACCTAAAGGAAAAGAAGGAAATAACATTGCAAAGTCGTTCGATAGATGCGTTGAAGATATGCAACTGCTCTGTTAAGACTAAGTATAAACTCACGACGTAACTACTTCCCAGTTGGCTTGATAGTTCAGTTGGTAGAGCACTGCACCTGTATGGCAGAGTTTATGGGTTCAAATCCCGTTCAAGCCTGATTTTGTTTTTTTTGTTTTTTGTTTTTTTTTGTTTTTTCAGGCTTTAATTTTACAGTTGCTTACGCTTTGTGTATAATTATAACTGCGATGATCAGTCATGTCTTCATATCGTTCATATAATCTTTCATGTATACATTTGTAGAGTAGTTTTAGACAAGACAGGGGAACCAATGAATGAATGACTGCCGAGACTTCATTTGAACGTCATCGCTATCAGCCATCTGACCTTAGAGAGCTTGTATGTGTTAAGATGAGAATTCGTCAACTTGTAAACGTTTTAAAATCACGAAATAAGAGGTCCAAACAAGACGTATTTAACAAACATGACGTATTTATCCGGAGTCTCACTGAATCACGTGGGTACGCCGCCTTCTGAACTATAGCTGATCTACTTTGTAATTCAAATATTTAGCCAGCGCCTAGTAGGTGTCCAACTGTTAAAAGAAATGTAAAACTCGGTCCATGTTACCAAATATCAACTCCTCAACAACAGAAAAAACGCCCAATTAATCGGTAGGATTACTGCAGTTGACAATTCGAGATGCTCTCTTATAGTCCTGGTAAGTGCCGTGAAAACGTTACTTCAGCATCAAACTGGATCTAACTTAGGCTTCTTGATTTAACTAAATCTAATCTTGAAGCAGAGGAAGAATTGATATACAGCTGGGATGAGAGTTAAGTTGCAAGCCGATGGTGTGGGTTGTAGTCCGTTCTTTGTACTTAGCACCCTATTTATACTCCCTGCTGGTAATATTAACTCAATGGAACAAACCTGAGGGAGAGCCTCGAACAGCGTGTCCAGTAACGAACGTACTCCTTTGGCTAGCTTTACAAGCTTCAGAACTAAAAATCAACCATATTTAAATAATTAGATTAAATAATTAGACAGAAGTTATTTTAAAGATTTTGGGCGAAAGCCACTAATCACTCACCCTTTCAAACACACTGCATATTACGGTAGGTGGTGTAAGGGGATCCATCACTTATGAATACATAGTGTAAATAAATGGTTGGACATTCTTGAAGCCTAAAAAAACCGTGTCGAATTTCTAAATACTTTGTCAGAACTAGAACGACTTTGTCTATTGTTGACTTGAATATAGACTGTACTAGTTTCATAACAAGTTTCTATCAGTTTGCACTACAGCATATCCAGAGCCATTGTCACGTGACAATGACCAAAATATAGACCTCGTGGTTTTAAGTGTTCCGGTCGCCATTTTGGATGAAAGATTTTTGGTTTTAGTGGAAATGCAGTGCTCGTGATCGCTTTAAGCGACATACCTCGAATGATACGCAGCACTCTCAAGGACCGTGCCACGGTAGGGTTGATCAGTAGTCTCCTTGTAGAGCTCAAGGACTCCACAAGTATCCCAGCCAAGGAAAGAATAACAATAACCAGATCAACAATGTTCCACCTGTGGATGCAATCACAGCTGTTAGCAAATATTTAACTATTATTCACCGAAGTGGAGGTAAGTATCCACCACTTCCACCGACACTGAGGTGAATAGTTGTTTTAGCCAGTATAGCGTACAAGTTGAATAATCAGCCTCGTTTATCAATAAAATTTGCTCTTCGGTAACCGAAGCGAAACGGGAAACCATTTTGTTTTTATCCGTTTGCTCCAAGCTAGCCAATCAGAATGCGTGGAAAGTAGTATTCACTTGTGTAGTATATACTGAATATTAGTTATTCAATGCTCTCTCGTGGTATACCATGAAATATCCCACGAGTCACTTGTATTTTCTCGGTATACACACGAGCCTTTAGGCGAGTATGGATACCAAGAAAATACAGGTGTATGTCCATAGTACACCACGACAGAGCGTTGTATAACTGTTTTATACCACGCCATAGAAAATACAGTGACAAACACAATCAATGCGACATACGCGCGGCGCATGATGGGAAGGTTGGATGTAATACCGTCGAATATACAACGGCTTTCCTGGTTATTCTGATTGGCTGTATTTTCTATAGCATTGTATAAATAATTGTGGGAAATGGCTAAATATATGGGTTATTAACCAAGCGCGAGGTCAAGATGGCTGAATATTGTTCAAGTTCTTCTTACGCGTTTTTGGAACATGTGACGTTTAACGAACGACAAGCTTAGAAAAACACTGAGGTAAAAGACTACAACCGCGCGAAAAATGTAACCAATCATAACGGCACGGGATGCAACCAGCGACAAGCGCGGGAAAGCATGTAACCAATCATAACCGCGCGGGGTAAGAATGCAACCAGCGGCAAGCGTGGAAAAACATGCAACCATTACTCAAAGCGCGGTAAGTGAAAAGCAAACCCTGAAATTATAATTTCAAGCGCAGGAATGCATGCATGTGGAAAACTAAATTCTTTCCGCATAAATAAGCATCGCATTTTAGAGGTACATCGGTTTTTTTCTCTCAGGGACGACATGTTTTCAAAAATAAGCCTTCACAAATAAAATATGCTGCTTACCTGTCTTTAAAATATCGCACGAATCCAAAGGCGATAAACTTGAATATTACCTCTAAAACGAAGATCCCGGTGAAAAAATAATTCGCAGTCTCCACAAATATCTCAAACGTCTGTAATGCAAAGGAAATTCTTTAGTTTAGAAAAGTTTGACTCATCTTGGGACGGAAGCAAAAGGTGACTTGGAAATGGCCCATGATTTGTTTTGTTCTTGCCGCGAAAATACAAGGGTATTTTTTGATAATCACCGTGATAAAGACAAATTATTTCCATTCATTACTGCAAGGGAACTCCTTGGACTCGACTTACAACAAGCTATACCCTCGACATAGCATTAAAGAGATACGCATACCTCTGGTTGGTCACTGAGTGCGTAACTAGCTTAGCAGCAACAAATCAAAGTCGCTGACACTGATTCTTGTAGAACTACTTCATCAGGATGTTGAATGTATCGCGCGGGACTATCAGATTTCACTCTGAACCTCGCGAAGTGACAGACATCAAACAACGGGTGACGCCTGTTTTACCAAGACAGTGAGCCTTTTATGTGTGTTTGAACAGCCTTAAGGTGATTCCTTGGTATTGCATTGCACATCCCTTCTGCGCACGATTTTCGCGTCATGGCCGCGCGAACATGAGCACGTGCGCGTACAAAAAGTAAGAGATTTCCCTCAAACTAAGCTCGATAGCGAAATAAATGCTCCTTTTCTCTTAAACGAGCACGTTGACCACCACTTTTTATTTCATAATTTTAATGAGAACAATATCCTCAATAACTGAGAAAAAAATTAGCAATCTATGGCTACTTTTTTGGCAAATGAAATAAATACTACAGAGGGAGACATAACGGGCCCAACAGCGCATGTCCAAATTATGTTTCCTTTAGAGGATAAAAAAATGCAGGATATTGGTTGTGTTGTGTTCTTCGGCAATACACTTTACTCTCACGGTGCCTTTCTCCACCCAGGTGTATAAATAGGTACAGGCGAATTTAATGCTAAAGGGTAACCCTGCGATGGACTAGCATCTCATCCAGGGGGGAGTAGAAATACTCCTAGTCACTTCATGCTACAGAAACCGGGATAAGCTCCGACCGGATGGGCCACTTAGCTCGTATACAGACTTTACTACTTAACTGACACCACTGACTAATGCATGAGAATGACGTTAGGAGAATGACACCTCGGGATTCAAAGGGCTCGTATCGAGCTCGAATTTCTTACCTGAGACATCTGATAATGTTCTAATGACATGCAGATTACATTCAGGCAAATCACCATGGCAATAGTGACGTCCCAGTACAAATGAAGACACATGTCATGAATGCGCCGGCGCCAAGTGCTGTAACTTTCATAATATGTGCGGTCTACTTCTGAAATGGAAAAACGAATAAAGAAACAAAAAAGTCATCGCCTGGAGACATTGTTAGGAGAACGTAAAGAGCAAGAGGGATAACGAATTATGCATATCCGATGGGCGTAAGGGCTTCTGAACCGTCTGAGTGTAAAATCCATGAGCACTCATTACAGTTGTCTATTGACCGACTGACGGACTGACTGACTGACTCACTGACTCACTGACTAACTGACTCACTGACTCACTGACTCACTGACTGACTGACCCGCTGACTCACTGACTCACTGACCCACTGACTGACTGACTCATTGTCTCACTGATTGACGACCTGAACAGATGACTAATTGTAGCTGTTAAAACAGACGCAGACGACGGATAGACAAAGGGAGAGACAGAAACGTAAACAGAACAACGATTATATGGCGGCTGTACATTTCACTACAATACCATGCGAGCCTTTACACAGCCCATAAAGTACAAGGAAAGCCATATTTTTGCAATATTTGTCCCTGTACTAACGACATTGTATACTAGGTTTAAAGTTTCTTTTTTCCTACGGACGATTTATATCACTGGTTTTTTTCGTTAGCTACCAGCTCATATCAACCTTCTTGGTTCCTATTTTTGGTCTTTTCTAGCAGTTTTCGTCGTCTTCTCTGCTTTTCCTCGTCCTCTAATTTTTCGCGACAGCGCTGAAAGTTCTCCACCACCACCCCCACAATCATGTTAAGCACAAGGAAGCCTCCTAACATTAGAAAAGGAATGAAATACGCCAGCCTCCATTCCCGGTAGTTCTTGATGGGCTGAAAACATTCAAAGCATTGCATCGAGATTAACAATATCAACTTAAAAAGCTAAGAAAAGCCCAAACTACAGTTCATTACCAGTTAGCAGATTAGTCTTAGTACGTGTATATAGCAGTCAGCCTCCGGAAGGGCCGCCAAGTGGAGCGACATATTCATAGGCACCCATGAATTACTTTTCTCATGGTCATCATGGCTAGCGGTATTGCTCGTGGGTGCGTAGACACGACGGCGACGACCACGAAGTCCCGCAACATGGCGGCCATGCTCCAGGTAATAAACTGACCAAGACATGCAGGCTTGGTTTACAGCGTACATCTTTGACATTGGACATTCAGGTTATATGTCAATTGACACCTGTCAAAACAAGGTATCACGAGACCAGTATCACGAGACCAGTATCACGAGGCCAGTATCACGGGACCAGTATCACGAGACCATATTGACCACCGTAGACCAGGTACTGGTTTTCGATTAGATTGTAGGCTCAGGCCAGGTTAACTTATTGTAATCAGGAGCCCCGCTCTTAGGCTTGGATAAATCTATGTCTTAGTAGATACTTTTATAATGATATTGGTTGAAATAAAATACAAAACTTTACTATGCACGAAACATTTTCGTTTTTCTTACTTTCCAGTTATAGCTAACTTGTTTTTCAACTGTACTTTCAGGAGACAATAAACACAAATGTTGTACCTGTTTATCGATTCCCACTGCATCGATACCATTGTGCATTATTTCTACCCATCCATCTCGTGTGGAGAATACAAAGAGTGATACTAAGGCCTGCGCATTAAAGAAAAGTGACGGTTATTTTATACATTCACATAAACATAGCTTCAGATAGTTTAATGTAGAGATATATCAGCTACTTATATTTCAACTGATATATTTCAAGTTATCGCCAAACTTTCCGATGTAAATAGATACACAACCAGGAGTTCCCAACTGTTAAATGTACCTCCTTTTAAGACTGCCTCTGAACAGTCAGCATCTGGAATTCCTTGGAATCGAATTTAAAACTTTGTAGTAACGAAACAATCTTTAAGAAGCGTTTAAGGAGTAAACATCTAAGGGATTTGTTAGGATATACTTGATATAGTGATGAGTAGTTGTGTAACTGATATAGTAATGAGTAGTTTTTTTTATTTTCTAATCTTGTGAATAATTTAAATAACTATGTAAATTATTACTTTATAGTTATTATTGCTCCTGAAAAGCCCCATTGGGGAGGTTCAATAAAGTATTCATTCGTTCATTCATAGTCAGTAAGTTCGGAAAGAAAAATAAACATTCAGCGAAAAATAAAGAAAAATTCAGTTTGAACTTTAGTTTCAACAATGGAACGGATTACATTTGGTAAGTTGTCAAAATTGTACATGTGGTTCTCCCATCTGCCACTGTCATTCTGACACTCGGACTTGTTGGTCACATGACCTCTGTTGCCTTCGCAGTAATGAAAGGTGCCCTTGAAAATCTGAAAGAAAAAGTACTCCCACAAGTTCACGTTTCAGAGCAGAGGTACTCTCTTGGACAATGTTCAGAACACCATTACTGAATTTGCTACATTATCGTTCCATTAAACGTGTCATACATGTGTTACAAATCACATTACGTCTTCTTAGAATTTCCGGATGAATTTTTGTCCAAGAGGGTACTCCACAAAGTCCTATACTGGAAGGCTCCACCCCAAGGTCCAACCCCTTACCCTTTATTATGCCATTTTGTCAGAAAAGGTAACCCTTTTCCATACCTTTTTTTTCTAAATGTGGTATCCCTTTCACGTATTGCTGTAACGGGTCCGCATTTTAATGGAGTCGCAGTCACTTTGATGTAGTGCTTCATAAAATTTAATGATACAGCCATGTGGTGCGTCTGTTCATATACCGCAAGTTGTGAAATCCCTACCCTTTCATATACCTAAACCTTGAAAACCCTACCCCCCCCCCCCCCCCCCCCCCCCCCGTGACAAAGAATTCACTTTGTGCGAGAGTGTGTCATGATGTCAGTAGCGGGATACCTCTGCCCTAGCCCGGACAGCCTTGTATTTTGCTTTAAAAATCAGCTCTGAGTACAGATAACTATCCACTTGCTGTGTTGTCGATGTCATCGGGGATAACCGTTTTTTAGCATGCCGTGTATCTTTCAAGGATAATAACAGTTTCTTCAGAAACCTTAATTGGTATTCGGACCAAATAACGCAAAGACGACTGTAGAATTAAGAACATGAATGACAGTTACCTGGACTCCCAGTATGCCAAACATCACAAAGAATATGGCAGCGATCAGAACAGTATTTCCAATTGGTTTCAATGAGTAAAGAAGAGTTTGAACAACCAACTTCAGTCCTGGTGCTCGCCGAATCATCCTATTTGATAAAGGTAGAGTTGGAAATATCAACAGTTTTAATTGCTCAATTAAAAATTATGTTTATATTTGGGGATGTCTCAATAAGCTTATAAGACAAACCTCAAAGGTCTAAGTGTCCTTAGCGCCCGGAAAACTCTAAGAGCTCCAAGTACTTCTGGTGCGGTGGCAGAACTATAAGTAATGATGACATCAATCCAAGAAAAGAGAACAAGAATTCCATCTAAGACATTCCAGCCGTCCTTCAAGTAGGTCCCGGGGCCCAGAACCAAACCATGAGCAATAATCTGTGCGGTTACAAGAAGTAGAGAAGTTCAGGAAAACAATGAGAAGAAAAAAATCACTGAATGGGAGTATGGATCTGACACATATGAGGTAGGAGAGTTTTAAAAAAAGAGGTCACTTTGCATTGGTTGTTTAACATTTGAGAGCAATTTTGCAGAATTTTGGAAGGGAATTTCAGTTCGATATGAATGTGTTCCATTTGAAGTTTCCGCGAAGGAAAGATAGTTTGGCTGAGGCGTGAGGCCGTGAGGCCGCGAAGCCCCAAGGCTTGAAACGGATGCAAACATTTTCATTCAACTGAGCCGAAAGGTCGTGTTTCTTCTACATTCCAACGGGAATTTGAGGAATCAGGAGCCGAGTTCTTTTGGTAACTGGAAAATAATTCTATACCTTAAGTAGACATCATATCCCAGTCAAAAAGGGTAATCTCTTCAAACATGTCAAATTTAATAAGAACTTACTAATTTAAATCAGGATGCATTACACTAACAGTTGGTGTAAAACTATGATCCAGAAATTGAATTCTCCGCCAAAGCATTTCCGCGGACTCTTCGAATCGTTTTACAGGATCGTTTACAAAGTGCATGATTATTTTCAGTAATATCACTAAATAATCTTAAAATTGTTCACTAGGGCATATATTTACCTTTATCATCATTTCAAGGCTAAAAATTATGGTCAGTGTAAGCATTGCGATGTCGATTATCCGGCGTTTCTAACGAGCAAGAAGAAAACGTAACGAAGAATTGGGTCAGAGACAATATAAAAATATTGTTTCATAAACAATTTTGTGTTTAATCATTCAAGTGTTTAAACATACCGGAAACTTAGCATTTCTCAAATCTTTCACTTATGTCTCTCGAGAAACAATGTTCTAAAAATCAGACTCTCCTACTCCACTGTTGAATGCTACCCACTCGAAATTCAAATCCGAGGTGGTGTCTGCTTCATGCCATCTTTATCTTTATCCAAGACGATAATGGAGAGCAGGTTGATCAATTTCTTTCCCAGTGTTTCAGGTTCATTACTACACGCACCACCCACATTCCCTTCACGCCGTTTAGTGCAAAAATTAAAGGAAAAGTAAAGTAGTAACTTCACAAACACGCCTTAAAATGGACCTTGACAAATCACACAGCTCTCATTATGGCTCTGAGTTCGCTCACCTGGTGATCTGATGGGATGTTAGGCTCCTCTAGTGCCAGGACCACACAGCTTATTAGAATAAAAAACAGCACAGCGTAGTCAAAGTACTTGTGCCCGCACACGGCAGTTAGAAATCGACGAAATCTGCAAGAAAATCAACAGATGACATCGATCAAAAAGACGGTATCACTACGGTCAAGTTCCTCCAAAAGGAAACTTAACTTGTACATAGAAATTTGGCCACTACATGCCGGCAACCACGCTTTTGGTAGTTGCTTGAATAATTTCCCTCTAAGATACACACCCCTGCTAAGTGAAAATCGTAGACGGTGCAGAAAATGTCCACTCTTAGTTTTTTTTTTTTTTTTTCTTACATACAATGCAAATCATTCTTCTACCTATGAGGGGAAGTGACAAAATTATCTTATCTTTTATTTTGTAGCGGTATTTACAAAATGCGAAAGAAAACAGCTGCCTTCACAAGAAACGTTCATTGCAAAGTCTTACCTGTTTGAGGGCGAGAACAAAAACAGAGACCAGTCTGATCGTATGTCTGTGATCTTCATAACCCTTACTTTTCTGGTCTTCGACACAGAGAGAAAAATAAAGAAAATTTCAATACTTGGGTATAAATAAGTCGCAAAGAGCAATTCTGTCTGAAGATACAAGTAAACATCGCTGTTGACTCATACCTTAGACTCGGGAGCAGCACATTCACGTAGTTGGTAGACGTCTCGTGTGTTGTGGTTGTTCTGAAAGACAATTTGGGGTGACTCAGGCCGAGATGTTGCTAGCGACACTTCTGACTGATTCATACGTGATCTCCTGCCAGCAATTGTCGAAGACTCAATTTTCCAAGTAAGTTCAGATGTTCTCTTGGAGGAAGCCTCAGAATGCCTCTCTGATTCCAAAGCTGTATCAAGATTAGACGTGTCCTCTGTTACTAACTCATCGCAGAGAAACCCTGAATTATAAGCTGCCGAATTCGCCAACTCAAAATCACCGCAAACCGCGTTTAATGATGTTCTTCTCACCCTCTGTTTCGCCGATTTTGACTCCTGTCGAATTTTTTTCAGCTGCGGCATTGTCAAGTTAGCGTCCTTGATTTGTGAAGCAGCTACTGAATTCTTGGTTTCTAAAGGTTCCAGCGTTGCCAAGGAGAGGCTCGGCGTGAAGTTCGTCTTGTGTTGGAAAGTTGTGCCCAAGGCGTTTCGTACTCCATGGCCACAGAAATCCGGCAGAGACTCTGGGTTATAATTTCCGGGGCATGGTTCTTCAGAATCTTCTTTAGAGACCAAAATATGAGGCATTTCAAACTTCCTAACCAGCGGTTCTCCTAAAGTTTTTCCACCGGTCTCTTCCTTGGGCTTTGGCGATGCTTTCCGTTTCTACAGGAGAAGAGAGTGATTATGATACGACAAATACTTTTTTGATTGTCTCAAACAGAACTGTTACTGATTTTGATTTGTTTTCTCATCTTCCCAGTTACAACATTTTAAGGGGATCGAGAATGGGTACTGAAATATCCCTTAAAGGAGCTTCCTCACGGTTTGCGCATCTTGACGAGTTTGGTCAAAATTTTTAAGTTCGTCGTTTCTAATCCGTGTTTATCTTCTCCATCCTTAACCATCCTTGTTCCTTTATGGGTTACTATTACCTCTTTGGTGTTTTTACATCTTAGTATACTATTATTTTTAGGTTTTCCTCAATTTAAAGGCAATTTTTACGTGTTCAAAATAACTCAATGCAGTGACTGAGCTCCTTTAAGGCTTAATTATACCATTCAATGCGTTTGCAGAATTATCCAGATTGACGACAGGCTATTTTATAAAGCAGTATTCGACTAGATCTGCTGTTTGCGTTTAGTTCTTTTAATCCTCTGCGTTCTGTAAATCATCAAGCAACTTATTACCGCAATTGGCGGTGGTTGCATATTGCACACTTTGCACAGTTGGCAAGTTTTCCCGCGCTTGGCATCAGTTGCAAGTTTTCTCTCGCTTGGCACCAGTTGTTTGCCTTCCCGCTCTTTGCGTCAGCTGCATATTTTGTTCTAGACATCTAATTGATTTATTTATCATGGTCTGCTCTGATTTCCCATAAACAAGTCCTGGGATTTTGGTTATAGCTTTAAGAAGGCGTCAGAAACATCCTTGTCATATGTTTTTCGATTACTTAGGTTTGACTTCATCTGAGTTCAGCTGAGTTGTATTGAGCTAATGACCCTAACCCTGAGCTGAGTTGGGTTGGATTGAGTGAAAGAGGCAAGATGTGTTTAATTATGGACAGTAGTTGCAACGTACCCCTGAATTTGTGAATCCTTCTACAAGTATGGCCACCAACAGATTGAATAACACGTAATAACCAACAGCCATCAGCGCGATGAAATACAAAGCCGCCCATTTCCTTGTAGAGCGCATGCCGTCATACATAACTTGATTCCAGTTTTCCTGAGTCAGGATCTGTTGTGACGAGACATTCAAGTGTTATGATATTTCTGCTTCATGCTTATTGTTGGTGAAACCGTTCTGAACTAAATGCGAATCGTTCCCCAAGCGGATTCCATGTGTCAACAACTAGCTTCTTTCGACTTAAAGGGACCTAGTCAGTCACACCTTTGTTTTGTTTACATACGAAAGTTTGGCTATTATATTTTGTTCGAAGCTTATCGAAATGAAGGAAAATACTCTGAAAATATCAAAAATAATTATGCATACTTTCAGGAACACAACTTACAGTAATGCGATAACATTTCACTTCACCATGCAATATCAGCGGAGGCTGACTAGGGTCTTTTAAGCTGAGCTTTCAAAGAGGCAAAATTATGTTAATCAGCACGATTTACTCAGCCTGCGTCTGTCTTACCCGCGTACGTAAGGGCTGGAACACACAGGGAATTCCGAGAGGGCCATAGCAAGGATAGTTATTTCCATTTATAAACTTAGTAAAAAAAAGTATTGTCGGGGAAGGTTAGAACACTCCTGATGGGAACCACTTCTCTCCACATTAAAAGGCCCACTCTTGGACGGGAAGTTTTTGGAACTTAAATCCAGGCATCATAAAAATACTGAAAGGAGTACTCGTTAAGAAACGAGCGTACCTGAAACACAGACACCATCGCCCAAAGAAAGTTGTCAAAGTTGCTCCGGGAGACCACTTGTTTTCCTTCAGCGTTCTCAAATTTAAACTTTCCACCAAAAAGATTCATTCCCAGAATTGCAAACGCAAATATAAATAGAAACAGGAGGCCGAAGAACGTCATGACACTCGTCATAGTTTTTACGACGACTAGTAACTGGTATCGTACCGGTCTAACCAGTTTGAAAATCCGGAGTAACCTGATACTCCGGAATATCGAAAGGGCTGAATTTCCTTGGGAGAGCAGGATCTCGCAGACACTGTAAAACAACAAAAATATCGGAAACATCAGTTATCAAAGCCTTGGGGGCTTTGTCATTCTATTATAGTCAAGAGGCAAAATTTATCTACAAAAGCTACCGGCAAACGGTTTTACTTTAAAAAATAAGGTATTTCAAATGGAACAGACGTTATTACCTTACAATAACAATGAAGCCGTCGAATACGTTTTGTCCCTGGCTTACGTAAGCAGTTACTCCAAATCCCAGCAACTTTATAATCATCTCAACGGCAAAAATGGACACAAAGATAATATTTACGGTCTCCAGAGCAACGGTCAAACGTTCAGGCTGCAAAGAAAACTCTGAAAGTTATTTGTGACCCAGCGGCTAGTTCTTCATAATATAAACACAATACAATTTATTTCATTTACGATCGATAGCTTCCCGAATCTGTTTCTTTCAGAGATGATTATAACTCTTAGCACTTTCTTGAAAACTTTGTCTTCCAAATTAGGTGATCCTGAAGAACGTTTAGATGCAAGGGACTCGTGGAAAGCGCAGTCCCAAAATATCGCCCTTCCAGTAGGCCATAAAAAGAGCAATGGTAGAACAGTATTAAACACAGGAATCTTAGGCATTTTAAAACGTAGCCTGGGTACCCTGGTCCCAGAGGAAGTTTTTCTCCCTTTTACTCATATTTAAGTAAGAAATAGGAAAAATAAGACCTCTGAACCAAGGTACCGACTGGATAAGTATCGTTCCATTTTCTCGAAATCTGTTTAGAATTAAGGGTTAGTTCCCTCGATCAGATGTAAATCACTTTCTCTTCATTGTAAGCTACACAGAATATATGGACATGCATCACTTCTAAGGAGAACTTGTATGTCGATCTCAGCGGAAAACGCTTTTTCCCGCTCTTATCTCTCTTACCTGTTGGTAATGTTCAAGGCCCATACAAATCATATTCAACAAAATGGCGCTCATGATAACAAACGTAAATTGTTTGCTTTCGGTAATCTTTCTGCAAAGAGTCCTCAGCTTCTGCCAAGCTCCATGATTCGCTGTGACATCATAACTTGCACTTTGTCTTAAGTTAAATAAACTTTCAAACATATCATCTTCACTCTGGGTGGAAATATTTCGGCGTTTCAAGGAAGGTCTTTTCAGACTCCTGCCGGAGGTGTTCTCGGGTTGGCATTCATCGTTCCCCCTCTCCAGAAACAAATCCTTAAATGCCGCGTCTCCTTCCATGTGTTCATTCTCAATGTCACCGTCTAAAGAGGATAAAAAATCTACGTCAACCATTTCGGGATTTATCTCATTCTTACTGAGCTCTGCAACATCTTCGTCAAAATGCTCAGATGAATTGTAAGAGGAAATCCCAAGTTTTCGAGTGCGGGCCAACTTGACATGTGCTTGCTGGCTAAAACGTCGATATTTCAATGCATCCCTGTCCTTCGACTGAACTTCCTTGCTTTCCTTCGAAGGTTCGGTGACTTCATCCTCTGACGTACTTGAGCGAGCAACCAGTGGATTAATTTCCGCTGACACCGTTGTAGACGCAGAGACTTCTGTTTTCCCAGAGATAGAATTTGTTCTGCTTGCAGTATTGCTGGATGAAAACGCAAAGAAACCAGTTGTTGGCGAAGGAATGCTTAATTTCACGCTTGTCTTAGTCTGCGCGACAATTTCTTCGATGGAAACGGCTGAAGACGTTTCTGCGTGAATTGATAGAGTATGCGAGCATACTGAGGTTTTTGAGCCTCTTCTAGAAGGTTGGTCTGGAGGCGTAAGGAAATCTTGAAACAACCCAGGTTCTTCGAGAAAGTTTGGGGAAGAAGACAAAGTTCCTTCTTCCTGAACCTGAATTTTTGGTACGTTTGCTGAAGGAAAAGAGTTAGGGCCTGGAGATGGTGGTACGAAGCAATTGTACAAATGGTGATGAAAGTGGTGATGATGATAAATGTGGTGATGATGATGATGAACGTGTTCCTTTTCTTGGGAATTGTAGTTGCAAAGCGTTCCTAGCAATTTAAACAAGGTTTTCAATGGCTTTGATGAGCGGAGAGGTGATTCATCTTTACTGTTTTCCATCAATTCTATCTCACGAGCTTTTGTTTCCTGGAACTGCATGGTGATAACAACCAGGCACAAATTCACAAGGAAAAATGAACCCATCTAGAAAAGAAAAGAAAAGAAACTATAATAAGCTAGGGGGCATGCGGCGAGAAAGAAAGGAAGGGAAGGGGCGTGAAAGGAAGGATGGAAGGATTGGAAGGAG
>Ga0126339_10000952_pt1 | contig 18190 bp, 19 predicted proteins | sample OrbTmetagenome_2_FD_92532 | JGI IMG/M metagenome (GOLD analysis project Ga0126339, IMG submission 92532) | Coral microbial communities from Petempiche,Puerto Morelos, Mexico - Orbicella T R C metagenome | ecosystem: Host-associated > Invertebrates > Cnidaria > Coral | place: Petempiche,Puerto...
AAGTACGCCGTTTCTAAGGTTACAAAGTAAGGTACTTGAACTAAAATAAACCCCGTTCACATTCCAAGTAGACCTTGGGCGTACTTAAGGCCTACTTACGTACGTAGTATGAACTCGCCTACTGTCTTCACCTTCAGCGTAAAGATTCATGTAAAAACTTCGATACAAAGGTGGAATGTGCCTTCTTTTTCAGATAAGCTACTTTGGCTGGTTTGAGGGGCAGTGGGTCATCATAAAGCAACTTGGGGTGGTGGTCATCACATTGTCCATGGGATTCTTTTCTCACATATTGCACCTTCATCCACAGTTCCAATGCCGAAAATGACTTCCGGATCCACAATTCATTGGGTGGTGCACCATCCTTATAATCCCTTGTAAAAAATGTAAATGTAACTTGTTTACCCATGGAACACCAAGGAGTTCTCAGAACTCGTTCAGAAATGTAAGCGCATTCAAGGATTGAATTGGAATTTGAGAAATGTTGGTTTTTGAGGACAGGGGAAAACCGGAGTACCCGGAGAAAAACCTCTTGGAGCAGAGAAGAGAACCAACAACAAACTCAACCCACATATGACGCCGGGTCCGTGAATTGAACCCAGGACACATTGGTGGGAGGTGAGCGTTCTCACCACTGCGCCATCCCTGCTCCCCTTAAGGGGTCTTCTCTGGTCCCCATCCAAAGTTAAGCCAGTGCACCTCTCTAAGGCTGACTTTCTGGCCAGCCAAATCCTTGTTCTTAAGAGTATATCTGTTGGAGACAGATGCCTTAGTCCAGAAAATCCTCCTGCTCCATTTGGACAACCTGAAAGGGCTTCGCAACACTAGCCTCTTTTACCACTTGGTACCAGTCTCTGGGTACATAAACTTTGGCGGACGCTTTCCTTTTTTCGATGATGCCAAAGTCTCGGTCATTGTCGAGGTACATATGACCCCTTTCAAGATAGAGATGATCAATTACCTCGTAGAGGCCAATAATGGTCAGGTTCTTATTCTGTCCACCACAGCCGTCTGAATAGCTAACCAAGAAATGGGCCCAGTGCAGAACCGCTGGCAAAACGTCATGAGGCAGGATACTATCTCTGACGCCCCTCATTTTGCCATGGCCTCATGCCACATAAACATATCCTTGGCCACTGACACAATCATGTACGGCAAAATTGTATTTCCAGAGTTGTTGTAAATAAAACATGTCATTGTCCTGAAGGTTTGGCTTTGGCAAATTCTGTTGCAGGTCAAATGTGATCATATCAGTGACATCAACAGATTTATATGTAACCTCACCATGTACAATTCGCTGTCTTTGCTAACTTTGCTTTGCTCTTTCTGCATTGTTTGATTTTGTCTCGTACCCCTGTTCTGCTTGGATCTGGTGGAGGCCAAGCTATTCATTTCCCTCTTCTTTGAGAGCTGCGTCCTCTGAGGCATTGATTTTCAAGTTCAGCTGTTTGCAACAGGTGCAAAAGACAGATTGTGGCCTCTCGAAACCAAAGTCAAATTCTGTGTTGAATACTTGGAGGTAACGCCAATAAGTAACTGCAGCCTTTAATTCAGTTGGGTGCTCTCTTTGCTCCAATTGCGCTTGCGATGACGCCTTTTTATCTCAGGAATGTGTTCTCTAGTTCATTGAATTAATGGCATTTCTCAGTAACAGCGTTGTTTGGGAAGCAAATCATGAGGTTCTCCGATGTTTTTAACAAATGGTTCCTAGTTGACCACTGCAAACTCACACTTAATTTTTCCTCTTTTTTTTTTCGAGCTAATTGCTATGTATCGATACAGTTTCTTAAATTACGGGTCGGTGAATTCACACTTTTTCAGGTATCTCGCTTCTCTTCACCTCCATATTTTCATTTGACAATTCATGGAATACTGCATATGCACTAACCTGAGTGAAATTAGAGTCAGTTGACATCCAAGTCATCTCTACTGTGGCCTGCACTGCTAGACAAGGTCATAATTTGCGGAGCCTTCCAGTCCAAAGAGGAGAAAACAAAGTAGCAAAAATGTGTAGAGTCCATAGATTATCCTCTCATGAAAGAAGCAAAGCAATAAAACTGATGCTCGCTGACCGACTTGAAGCAACATTTATAATGACACATTGCACCACAATCTTTTCCTGGGTGTATATGTAAACAAGTCACAGAGAAACTATCCACAGAACAGCACCTTTGTTATCAGCAGCCTGTATAAAGTTCATCAAATGTGACAGAATGTACCCCGGGAGGTAGACAAGTAACAAGGAAGCTATTCTAACTCCAATAGGCCAGAGTTCTTTACATCATAGAGATGAGCCTGTATAAAGTTCACCACATGTGGCGGAATGTACCCTGAGTGGTAAACAAGTACCAAGGAAGCTATTCATAAAACAGTACCAATAACAGTATTTAGCACATTAACAGTATTTGGCACAATTTAGCCACACCAGTAGGCCTGTCCCAATTGTGCTCGGCGACTTTTGTGCTCTTCCTCTTGCGCTCGCCTCGCTTTCATCTCTGTTCACCTAAAAAACTAAAAAAATTCATCACTATCTGGTCACTCGTGCTTTGTGCTCACCTCTACCTAAAAAAAAAATACACCTGTTCTGCAGGCTATCTGGTCAGTATAATGTGTTACAACCACATTCAGAACAATATGTCAATCAATGGAGGTTTATTTCCTCTACCACACATCTATTACGTGCCTTCACTTCCTTGTCTGTATACAAGCTGTCAACTGTATATATTTCCTGATTCAAAATTGTGTACTCATTTACTATTGTTTTTGATTACACCCTGAATATGACAGCTGCTTTACTGGAAGAGCCCAAATTCATGGCTGAAAACAGTTCTGAATTTCCCTTCGTCAATGATGACACTACAATAGCTAATCTGGTGCAAGAGCTTCCTTTGTATCTTGTTGCATGTGATGGGGTCACAGTCACATGTGAGGATAACAAGACTGAAAGATAAAGCTATTAATTATCGTTTATGTAAAAATTTAGGTAGCAACTTTTGAAAGTTAGGTAGCAACTTCTTGGACTTTAGGCAATTTTTTAGCATCTTTTGGGCTTTCCAGTAAGCAACTTTCCAGCATTACACAAGCACAATTGGGACAGGCCTACATACCAGGGTTCATTACATTGATCACTTTCCAGTTTTTGCTTCTTGTGATTTTATGGTCACACATGTTTTTAGAGGGGCTCTACAAGGGGTTTATAGTGGCTTAAAGTGCTATTCTAGGGTATAAAAGGGATTGCAGGGGGTTTATAGGAGTATACAAGGGTTTACATGGGTATACAAGGGCTTAGAAGGGTATACAAGGGTTTACAAAGATTTCCAAGTATGTACAAGGGTACACAAGGGTATTCAAGAGTTTACAAGGGTATACAAGGGTTTACAGGGGTACACAAGGGATTATAAGGGTATACAAAGGTTTACATAGGTATACATGGGATTACAAGGGTATACAGGGGTATACAAGGGTATCCGAGGGTATACAGAGGTTTACAAGGGTCCCCAAGGGTTTACGAGGGTATAAAAGGGTTTAAAGGGGGTAAACAAGGGTTTATAGGGATATACAAGGGATTACAAGGGTTAACATGGGTTTCCAAAGGCATACAAGAGTTTACAGGGGTATACAAGGAATTACAAGGGTTTACAAGGGTTTACAAGGGTATACAAGGGTTTACAGGGTTATACAAGGCTTAACACGGGTTTACAAGGGTATACAAGGGTTTACAGGGGTTTACAAGGGTATACAAGGGTTTACAAGGTAGAGAGGGTAGTGGAACAGAGCATTTTCTTTGTATAGCAATGACATCTGATTCAAATTTAACCTCTTAAGAGTCCCTGTCCATAAGAATGGCAAATAACTCGGCAAGGGTCGAAAATTCGATTTTGCTCATATTTTCATGGTAGATAGGCTAGGGCATGACCAAAACTTCTGGATAGTTTTTTTGGCAAAATATCCTTTTATTTCAAAGAAATATGCAAATTACCAAATTCCGTTAAAATCGTTATTTGACACACCATTTTATCAAGCAAGTTTGATAGCCTCGCAGGCAAAACCACATCATTCTTCCGAATTTTAAACACTCAAATATTTTTGTGCAATGTTTAAATGTGTACTGGGTTGATTTTTGGGAATGTTGCGTTGTCTTTTTGGGTGCAAAATAATTAAATTTCGAAGACATGTATTTCATTGACTTAAAACTACTTCGTGAATATAATTAATTTTCACCATGTGCGAAACCTTCAAATGGATTAAGCTTCTGGTGGTTGAATTGCAGAAGGATGGTCTATGTAAAAATTTCTTTGGGTAAATGATTGAGCGATGCGAGAGCTTTTCAAAGTACGTCAAAAATGCAAATATTTGGCCATCCGTCGTCAAATTTCAATTTACAGGTTAGATGTATATTTTAGCATGGGCCACATGACTTGACCTATAATAAGTTGAAATAGACACAGAGCTGATAATTTCGAAATGTTCTAACCTCATTTGCATTTGAAAGGTAGGTCCAAAGCCGATTTGACATGTTTCTCTCACCATTCGTCACACATAAAGTAGAAGTTTGCTTTTGTTTACATAACATCCGATGTACATCACCAACTGTCAACTTATTTAATGGTCAAATACCATGAATCTGTGACCCTCTTTCGACACATATGATCAAAAATGGCTAAAAAAGTCAAAAATGGCTAAGTCATTTGTAGATAGTTGCTTGCTCTGCACTACACCAAAATATTACGTTTGATCATGATGGTTTGATGGCTTGAATGCTCGCTTGCAGCGGTTCCTTGTTCGTCACGCAATGCTGTCACCCCATTTTAGAGGGTAGAGGTAGGACAATTTCTATCCTAATACGTAAGGCTCCATAAGGCTTGGAACCATTGGGAGCACACAATCGTGTCGAGTAGGAAGAGATTAAATTAAGAAATGAAAAGAATGAATAGTTTACCATTGCCCCTGTTGTTATCGTTTACTCGACCACCACTGCCTACATGCCCTGCGTAATACTGTGACGCTAAACTCATACATAGGTCTTTTCACGCTGTGCAATTATTTTTGGTTTACATGTAATACAGTGGGCTAACCTTGGGGAAATGGGTGGTGACCGCTTAATGGGGCTAGAGGTTGGTGTACCTTGAATATTTAATTTTTCACTATTGGGTTATAAATTTCTTGGTGAACATGGAGTCAATTCAAGAGAATCAAGATAGACGTGTGTTTGAATTATCACTCGTCGTGCACCTTCAATTTCAGACTCTTATCTGCCGTTGCCCTTTCCAAAACAAAGTTTTTAAATCTTGGGTGGCCGCTTAATAGTGGAAAAGACAATAATGAAACCCTTATTGGAACGACCAAATGGTGGCTGCAGAGGTAACCAGTCAATAGGTGTTTTATTTACAATATTTTACGGACAATAATTTTGGACTGTATTGACAACAGTCCTCTACTTTCTGTTACAAACATACCAATGCCTCGCCACTAAGGAAACAAAATATGCCAAATATAATGGCATGGCCAGGGCTATTTACTCACGTAATTATGTACTAATTAAATTTAGTCTGTTTTTCTCATGAATTAGACACGTGATTTCCTATTTTTATTTCAGCTAGTTCTTGCTTCATTGATCTATAATTTGTTTATGAACAAATAGATGAACAATGATTAAATTTTTTCACTTATCCTGAGAGTGCTCTATACAAATTAGATCAAAATGGGCAGCATATGCCGTGACAACATTGCGTGATGAACAAATAATGGCTGTAAGATTGTGCTGCGCCGACACGCCTATCAGCAATGGTCAGCAATCAATCAAATGTAATATTTTGGCGCAGTGTAAAGCAAGCAACTATCTACAAATGAAGTAGTTTTAAGTGAATGAAATACATGTCTTCGAAATTTAATTATTTTGCACCCAAAAAGACAACGCACATTCCCTAAAATCAACCCAGTACACATTTAAACATTATACAAAAATATTTGAGTGTTTTAAAGACAGAAGAATCATGTGGTTTTGCATGCGAGGCTATCAAACCTGCTTGATAAAATGGTGCGTCAAATGACGATTCTAATGGAATTTGGTAATTTGCATATTTCTTTGAAATAAAAGGATATTTTGCCAAAAAAACTATCCAGTAGTTTTTGTCATGCCCTAGCCTATCTATCATAAGAATATGAGCGAAATCGAATTTTCGACCCTCGCCACAAAATTAAGAATTTGTCTGATTTTTACAGGCAGGCACTCTTAACAACAAAACAAGTAATTTCTTCTGTGCTCACAGATGTTTTTCCACCTATAAACCTATGATGCTTTTTTTGACAGTCAGCACCACAACTTCACAGCTTGACAAGTCATGAACAATGCCAAATGCCAGTTGTGGGTCTAACACACTACAATGACCTTAAAATGCCAATGTCCTCTCTTGTGAGGTTTGTTATATCTGCAGCATTTTTGAATGAGATGTATTTGTGCATGCATAATGCATTCGCAATAGCATGGACATGCGTGTTTTTATCTTGGCCTCTTGATAATGTCAGATTAAAGAACTTATTCAGTGGTTGCAGATGTTTGTCCGCTTGTACATCTCTGATGCTGTTTTTGTTAAGCATAGCTAGAACCACAACTTCACAGCTTGCCTGCATCATACCTGCAGGAAAGAATGTGAAACTCGATTACTGTCTGAACACTTAAATGTGCATGTATAGGGCACAAATTTAATGGGCTCAATGTATTCTAATAAGATTACATATAATTTTGAGTCTATTGAAGTCTATCGAGCATGAAGTTAATAAGAGCCAATTCCTCTAAATACCGAGAATGAGATGACAGTTGTGAAATTTTGGATTTCTTCAATTTTTGCCCAAATAACCTCTATAGTGAGTTGTTTTTTTAAAATACCATTCAAAGGTCCTGAAGCACTTTAGTTTTTTTTAAATCGAGGAAAGTACAAAAATCACCATTTTAGCTCCCTGCTGCCACCGAAATGGCCGAAAACTTTGCATTTTCCTTTCACTCATACAGATCAATGCAATGATATCTATCAATATCCTTTGGGTAGCTCATAGTGCATGTCTTGCTGTTTCTAAATCATTAATTTGATTAGCAAAAACTCCAAGTGTTATAGTATGTTAGGCCGATACAAGTACCTTCATCGAAGCTCATGAATGAAAGGGCTAATTTTAGCTAATTTCAATACCATTAAAATCCCACTGGTACATTGAATTCGAAGTCGAAACTAAAATTTTCTGAAAGCCCATACTCTATATTATGTTGCGTGAAAGTCTTCCACGGCCCAAAAAAAGTACCCTGTTGAGGCCGTTGATAGAACCCAGAATATGGAACATTCCAGAACATTGAATAATTATAATAATTATGAAAAAATATGCAAAATTAAATTTTCAAAACTAAAATAAACAACAATAAACTGGTGTCAGATCAAAATATGAAAAGATATTGGGGATAGGGGGGTGGTAGGGGAGGGCTAGGGAGCATTGGGTATTCATTCAACTGACTACAATAAGTGCAGGTGCCTCTTTCCCGCCAATTGCATCACATGGCTTTGCAGCACTGTTTTGAACACAAACATGGACGGTTCAGATGATGAATGCCAGGTAGTTCATTGCGTCTCCTTTTTTGATCCCTTTTTTCTTTAACATCTGAGGTGTTCATCTGAGCATCATACAGTTGCTTGTCAAGTCAGTAGCCATAGTTTATTCACGGTTCTGTCTTCATGTTGCTATTTATCATCCACAGTGAATAAGGGACAGTCATGTGATTAAACTGACAGCGAACGACTGGAAGGAATGGATTACTCTTCTTAGTTGCTAGCCTTCACTCATTGCAGTCACTTTCATTTTTCTTTCTTTTTCCTTTTTTTGTTCCCTTTTTGTTTTGTTTTTATTTTGCGAGCTGATACCAATTTATTTTTGTTTGATTTAATTTTAAAAATTTAATTTTACATATTTTTCACGTAATTATTATAATTATTCAATGTTCTGGGATGTTCTGGAATGTTCCATGTTCTTGGTTTTATCCCCTGTCGAGAGAAATAAACGTGTGGTACATTTTGATAAATTCATCATACGTGAAACCAATGAGGAACTTGGTCCGCTAACTTCATGAAGAACAAAAATAAGTGAATGGAACCTTCTTCGTCAATAAAGATGCTTCTAATCTGTTTTTTCCTTCTAGATTGACCACATAATTAACTTTTGCAAACATTTGCAGTTAAATGACTGCTTTTGGTACATTGTAATATTATGCAAATTTATTTCAATCACTAGCACGTGCATATCACCCGAAATTGATTTTCCTTCTGCCTACTGTATGTTTCTTTTTGAAGGTTACAAATGTGGTACACATTATTTGTTCAATATCGGCAGTTTTAATTTTTGTGGAAAACCCACAGCTGAACTTGACTTTGAGGGAAAAAAAACATTTTAAAACGTGAAACTGGAGCACTCAATCGATTACAGTTGCATCCATCATGTTTGGTGTAAATATTTGAGCACGACCATTTCATGTAAACAGGTACACTCTACTTTAAAAATAACCGTCTAATTGCAGCATTTCTTGAAATTCTGGTCTGAGACCAGGTAATGATAACAAAGCACAAGAAGTTGGCAAAACTTCATGATCAACTGTCGAAAAGTTGTGGCATAATACGGCAAGATGATTCAACCTTTGTATTTCTTACCTGTGTGCTTGCAATTCTAATGGGACAATTGCCCCTGTCTTTACCACCAGATTTATAGATGAATCAATCGTTTCCTATCACCTAATATGGCACATCCCTCTGAACAAAACATCTACTGTGACATCATTTTGCTTGGAGTGTTCCAACAGTCTTCTGCCACTTGCAAAACAGACAGCAAAGCAAGACTGAAAACCACAAATGTTTCTTCATCAATTGCACTATGCTGTCCAGATTTCTATCTTACAAAGTTTCCAAACTTTGCTCTCTTTTAAAGTTCCAAGACTTTGCCATTCTGTTGGCCTGTTGGAATAACTGTCATGGCGTTAGTTGAGTAAGTACTTGAATTTGTTTGGTGGTCTGAATACTAAGAGGCCTATAGGTAGAGGTAAAGTCTTCATATGAGCTAAGTGGCTCATCAGGCATAAGCTGTCTTCGCTTCAGTAGCATAAAGCAACTATGCTTATTTGTACTCCCTCCTGGGTGGGATGCTAGTCCATCGTAGGGTTACCCCCAGCATTATGTTCACTGGTACCCATTTATTCACCTAGGTGGATAGGCACTGTGAGAGTAAAGTGTCTTGTCCAAGAACACAACACGATGTCCCTGGCCAGGGCTTGAACCCGGACCGCTCACTGTGGAGTTGACCACACTAACTATGAGGGCACTGTGCCTCCCATATAGAGGCCCATAACTGCACTGTTAATTCATTAACATATAGTGAACCTTACCATAAGAAGTAGTTGCTTTCCTTACTGTTTTTTTCCTCTGCACAATATTTTTTGTGAGGCCTGTTTAATGTGGCAGATTCTGTGCTAATATCATTTGACATCCTGTTGGAATGGCGTGAACATTTCAAACTTGGACACCCTACCAGTAATGTGATCATGGCCAAGCTGACATTCTTGGATCAGTAGTTGGAAGAGGTACATTTACAGCATTTACAACGTTTTGTAATTGTAAAGAAATTGTAATCATTTTCATTTGACTATGGAAATCCTGACTTTAGATCCAGGAGATTTTAAAAGTTCTTTAGCTCTTTAACATTCCAAGAGCCCACCATATAATCTGCAAATAACTGCCCACAAGTAATGGTCTGCTCATGCTTAGTTTCATCTAAACATTATTCTGCTTATGTGTAATTGAAACTATGAACTAGTGAAAAATGGCAGCTTCTTTCCCTAAACCGTCGAGAGTGGTTTAAATACGAATTCAAAACAACCTTGGTGACTGAATGACAAAACAATTATTGAACTTTGTTAGCACGAAAAATGATTTGTCAGTGTTCTCGCTGATCAATTGATTTGGTCAAAATTGACAAACCATGATATTTTGCTCAACCTCCTCCAATAGTTAATTATTTTTCTTCTCACAGAATTGGTTGCTGTTGGAATAATAGCATTTATTGTCCAATACACACATCTGTTCATATCTTCATGTGTATGGATTGAGATATACATCATGTATTTCATGGAGTTCCTTATATAACCCGACAATGTGGGGCCAGTTTACAAGCTGACTGGACTTTATGGCCAATCCCTTGACCATTGTTCCATTTTGGTTCACCTTTACCATCAAGTTCAACCATGTCTTTACCTATAAATGATGAGGGTAACGTAGAAGTTTTGATGTTTCCTGCTTCAACATGAATTTGACAAGATTTGGATCACAATTGACATCAAGCTATAACTGTAAGAGTTGATAGATTAATCACCTTAAGAACTCAAAATTATGAGTTCAGATTGATTCAGATTGTTTTTAGGATCATTTTGAAAATGCATGCAGATCATGCAAATTTGTTACAACTCTGCAAAAAAATGAACTCAATCATTTGCTTATTAATAATTATTTACCTTTTCTCTTGCATCTTGGTTTTGGCATTCCTGGACAATTGTTTGTTCCAGTTTTTCAAGAACATGCTGTTCTCTTGATGTTGCACACTCTTTGTAGTGCTCAATGTATTGCTTCACCAGCTCAACCAATTGATCTGCTTCAATCAATAGTCCACAACTCATGTAAAGCTGAACACCAAAACCAAAATTAGTGCTTGAGGTATTGCAACGAGTTATGAAAAGAGAATAACAGCAATACCAAAAAAGGGCCACACTTTCAACAGTCTTTCTGTCAGCAATTCAAAACTCACCATTGTGTGGACAAGAAGCACTGAGGCCACACCTTTGTACCACTGTGCCTGCTGACCAGGGATGAGACACCCTTATGGGGAATTGCTGTCAAACAGTCTTTGTTCCTCGTTGATCAAACTGTCAGGAACCCCTTTAAAATGAATTACAACTTAACTAACTTTTATACTTTAATTTACCATATTACTAACATTAAGGATAGTACAATGTAACAATGTAATGAGGTCTTATCACAGTGACAAGAGTCCTCCTTAATAAGAAGAACCTGTTCTGCATTAAGTCACAAGGAAAAATGTTCAAAAGATGTCTTGAGTTAGTGGTTTAAGTACCCTCAATGTAACTATATTTATTTATTTAACTATTTCTAAATGTTATATCATTTAAAAATACAGAGACATAAGTTCGGTGAATAATAAGGCACTGACCATTTTGTTTGATTCTTGTTGTATTATCTCTGTAAACTTTTATTAATTCTTCTGGAATTTTGGTCACTTTATATAGCTTACAAATGCACACAAAATGCAGAGCTTTTATTTTATTTTCACAAATGTTTACACTAGGTTTCCCATCCACAAATTAAATTAATGCACTTAAGAGAGTTTCATTCATCAAAAAGGCAACTTTTCCATTGCATAATCTTTGAGACCCTATGATATGTTGACTCATAAAACATAAAACACGTTTACTCACCTTGTTGTTGCAGATAAGATCCATGACTTCTTTTATGGCCTTTTCCTTGATGGCTGAAAATTCGTCTTCTTTCTTATACACAAAGTGTATAACCCTGCCATTTAATGTGTAAAATGTAAACTTAAGGTTTTTAACAGCTTTAAATTATTTTGAATAGTTATTTATATTTATTTTTTGTTGTTGTTTTCTTTTGTTTGTTTCTTTCCACAAAATATTGGTGTATAAACTGTTAATATATAATATTTTTGCCCTTTGCTTGCTTGGGTCACTAGACCTTGTCAATCACATGAATTGATCATGGTAAGACATTGATTATCAACATGGAAAGAACTTGTAAAGATGAAAAGTAAAATGATTGCCAATTTTGAATCCATTTAACAATGTTTAAGAGAGAGCTGATTCTATATGATTATATTATACAGCAAACACCCACATATAAGAACAAATGCATTCAGAACACCAGGCTGAAATTTGGCCATTAAAGCCCCATTTTTATAAGAACAAGATCAGGCTGAAAAGTGTAACATGCTGTTATAAAATAGAAAAAGTGTCATAATTACAAAACATGTGTATTATGTATGCTGTCAGATAACTACATAATTCTATCAGCTGTCAAGCTGTCTTGTTTTGGTATTGAGTACTTTTTTTCTACAAAGATTATCTAGTTCTTCTGTAGGGTGAGAATTAAAATTTGTCACATCAATGTTGTAGACTACTTGGATAAAAATTGAATACAGTATAGAATTTTATTGCTGCATCAAGTTTTTGCATTGGGTATGCTATGCTGATGTATGTTCATGTATGTTCATGTATGTTCAGAGTGAGGTCTAACCTCAATAAAAATCTTGTTTAATTTGAAGGAATGTTCACCAATGTCATTGCTTGCTGGCCGCAAAGTACTCACAATAGTCATGTGTTCCGTACAAGTAACATTTGCACTTATTTGCAAAACAACCATCGTTCCCTTGACAATGGCGTCCTTCTTGGGGACAGTGGGTACGCTTGCAGCCCATTCTTGATGACGCTGTACACAACAACATGAAGTGCAACACAAGAAGCCTACAATGACGCTCACGCCAAAACAAGAGTGGTGATCGAGCAAATGTTTGGCCGATGGAAAAGGCGTTTTCATGTGTTGCATTTGGAAATAAGAATGGCACCTGAAAAAGTCTGCATGATTGGAGGCGCTTGTGTAGTGTTGCACAACATTGCTTTACAGCTGCATGAGCCAATGGAGCATGAGGAGGTAGATGAGCTGGCAGATGTCGATCCCTACCATGGACTTCAACAAGGTCTGTCATTAAGGGACCACATCTGTCGAACCTTTTTTTGGTTGAGATTTCCACATGCTGTGCTGAACTCAGTTCTTAAGTTTATAATTAATGGTGCAACTCTTAAAAGTGCCCCTGTGATAAAGAATGTCACTTGATTGATTCCGATTTTTTATATGACAAAAATGGATCAAGCCATTTAGTAGGCCTCGGTTTCAAAAATCAAGCTGATATTATGTTGCAGTCAAGTTACACTGAGAGAGCCAGACCGAGGGAAAAAATGCGGTGTATGACATTTGCAGACTGCGGACTACCTTTAGGCCTACATTGTAAATAGCACTCTGGTTAGCCTTGATATCCGTCAGGTTAGCCTGTTTACGTTTAGCTATCAGTAATGGAAATGGAAATGTGATATTTAGTTAAAAAGTCGACAGTCTCAGTCTACAATCTGCAAATGTCATACACTGGAGAAAATGATGCCAAAGACTTATGAGTTTTATGTTTTTAATTTATGTGGAACACAGCGAATTTAATTAGCTGTGTTCACACATAAATTATACAGAATGACAACTAACTTCTATAAGCGCAAAATCTGGTGCTGCATATTTAATTAGTTTGGTTCACACATGCAAGATTACGCTTGTGAGTCTTTGACGTCACTGTCATTCGATCTGGCCCTCTCCATGCACCTCGGCTGGAACATAATGTGAACTGATTGAGCCTGCACCATCATTAAAGTGTGAGACCGCTAGAAATACAGCAAGTTCAACAGTGTTCAAGCCAGAGTGGGTTTCTTTTGTTGCGTGTTGCCAAATAAGGGCATTGATGGCCTCGTTTTGATTCTGAGTGCCTCCATGGAGACAACGAGTGAGGAGGTTCCTGTCACTCACATCTTCAAAGGTTTCATGGATGACATCAGCAACAGCCCTGGGAAGAGGATGGCTATGCTGGTAATCAGATGTTCCCAGGGCTAGATCCCTCTGATAGCCACACCAGGAATCCTCTCCACTTGGACAAAGGTCATGGTCAGGACTGTCATCAGTTGACTGGGAGTGATGCCATATAGCCATGACAGCATTTTCCATGTCTTGAATGTTATGGGTGTTGTGTCTAATTGCTCTCCCATAGTAGACTTGAAGTTTGTCAATAGTATTATTTGTTAGCCTTCCAGCTCCACCAATTGGCTTGCCATCATCAAGACGGGTTTGTCCGAGTCTCTTTTTCAGAGAGCGAAGGCGTGAGCCAAGACGCTTTTGAACATGGCCAACACACTCCAGTTTCATAACCTCCTTATCACCATAGACAGCTTCCTGAACAATAAGTTTGTGGCCTTTGCTATCACCATCTCCCAAAAATTCAGTGTAGCGAACTGAATAGTTCTCAACTGATCGCTGGAATATGGTCTAAAATCCAGAGGCATCCATTGATCCAGAACTGCCCAGGTAATTAGCCTCACAGAGATGCTGGTATCCTTCCCACCAGTCCTGGAATTGTTGCGTACCTTCCTTTCCCCTCCATCCAGTACACTCCTTACAGTTCTTCAACATAACCTCTACATCAATCACTTTACCTGTGATTGTGGACAGGGCAGTGACAACTCCATATGAGGATGAATATCCTCTTTTCCTCCAAGTGCCATCTCCTGAGACTCCAATGTCAAATATCCCATCTTCCTGTGGCTCATAAAAGGTTTTCACTTCTTCTACAGCATTTGCCATACTTTGCTTACAGACAGCCTGTGCAGCACTCCTCACAACAGCAACATGGTCTCTGTAAGAATTTTCATTCATTGGCAGGGGCATGTTCATGACACAAGTAAATTTTGCAAGCGCTTGATGGCCAATACCAATGTTTCTGGTAGCCACAACTATCCTCCTGTTTACCTCGAATGCTTGGCTCCCTTCGATTTTTGAGGAAGAGTAAAATTTCTCAAAGAACTTGCACTTTGGGTTCTTGCAGGTCAATAAAAAAAGGGAAGCGAAACCCATCTTGGTGCTGCTGTCTTCCTGCAACTCGACACGGCCATGCTTGCAAACAGGACAACACAATCAATGGAAAACTGCTGAAAGCACAGAAATGTCAACGAAACAAAAACCCTCTGGTCCCTCGGAATATTCTTCACTTGAGTTGTTATCTGATTCAATTGAAATTTTGTCCAGTTTTCTCACAAGCCAGGAGAGATTTCACTTTTGTAGCATCAATGCTCAAACTCGGCTTGTTTTCTTCTCTGTCAGATCCTTCGGTTTCTTCGGCCGATTCTTCACCAATTGAAGCCTCGTTGTCCGCTCTTTTTTCCTTCACAGTATATCTTTTACCTGCGAATCTCCTTTTCTTGCTTCTACCACTCCTAAAGTTTTTCTTTGGAGGCATTTGCTCAATTTGTTTGACAGGAGAAATTCTGAAAATGGCGACTCAAAAATTATGCTCGTGTTTGAAGGATTCAATGCTTCGTGTATTTACCATGAAGTGCCCAATATCTCTTACCCAGGCCCCTACAGGTATTGAATTGCTCTTGCAGGCTTTTTTTCTCGATTTCATCCCATTTCTGTTTCAAAAATGATGCGTAAACAACTCTGGTTGCCATGGAAATGGTCTATGTTTTTTTTACAGAAGTTCACAAATGGCTCAAAAACACATTTATTTTAAAAGAAAATTGGAAAAAACACTCCTGACTCAAGACTACAATAACTAAACTTGCCTAAAAAACAATATTCTAAAAATTGCCATTTTTCAAGAATTTTGGCCTATCAAGCCTCCTCCGGCTAGGCCTAACCAGAGGTTAGTTTAACCTGTCTTTTGAACAACTGGGCCCAGAACTTTACCAACCTTTCATTTTCTTTTGCATTGGATGTCAACAAGACACCTTCCAAAAGGGAATCAATGCCTGCTTGGGAAGAGTCCTGCATAAGACCACCTTGCACTTGCAGAAGGAATTCTGACAAACTGTCATTCATTCTTACGTCATCGATGACTACGACAAATGTGGTCTTGGTCAATGTCTCTAATAATTTCTTTCTAAGAGGAAAGTGTACAGTGCCATATTATGGGAATACATATCGAAGCAATGAATTAATAATACATGAAAACAAATTAAACCAAATCCACTCTTACAAAGAGACTCCGAACAGTACTGGATCACTGCTTGCCAGAAGCTGGTTGTGTTTTACACGTGGAACACCCTGAGCATAGGCCAACAATGTTGTAACATTTGGTCTTCCAATAAACCTGCACATAAAATGTTAGCTTTGCTGTAAATCGGTCTGACAATAACAAATAAACACAAACAGACTTGTTCTTTTTAAAAGGTTGAATTGCTTAAAGTGGCCATTGCAGCTCACTCAATATTCAACATCCAACATTTGCTGCAAACGAGAAAATAATATTATTTAAATACCTGCGTTATCAAAAGTGTGCCCTTTCGTCATAAGATGCTGACAAATAAATGCAGCAGCTGCCAAAAAAGGTTCTTTGTTGGCCCCGCCCCCCCCCCCCCATGATGATTCATGATGATGAACTTTGGAGAGCATATGTTAGAGCTGTTGATCACAGGTCAAAATAAGCGAAAGGATACTTCTTTGTAAAGAATCGCAATTAGAATGACAATTAACAGTGGGTAAGGGAGTCACAAGCAAGGGCCATGGACACAATTCAGTTTAAGAGCATTGTAGGCTTAGTGGAACGACAGTGGCATGGATCCTACTGGAAGGACAGTTAATTTATATTTTTATTAATACCTACAATAGATTTGTTGTAAGAGGTTAGGAAAATTGTCCTAGTTTGGAAATTACCGCTTTTTTTGTTAAGGAACTTGGTGAAACTTGAAGACTATTTATAGATTACTGGGATATTAATTGATTTTAATTCTTAATGTGTGAGGAATTGATCAAATTTGGAAAACACCCTATACCCTTATGAAACTTGTGGAATTGTTGAAAACCACAGTTAAGGGGGATAATTGTAATACCTTTTTCTGTTAATGGATACAAACCCCAGTTTGGATTTTGGATTTTCCGAGTTCTTACAGTATGGAGAACTCGATAACCAAACTGTTCTTGAAAATTTGTTAAATGCTATTTGACTTATGAACCACAATCCATGGTTGGAAATTTTTCAGTTCACACACGGTAATTGAATTTCCACAAATAACATGGAAAATAATTAACCATACATGGACATTCTGTGTAGATCAAAATGCAGTGGCAAACATCCATACAAAATCCACAGAGTTTCCATGTCTGGTTTTTTAGGTTTTATGGATATTTTAAAATCCAATGATTAACCACAAAAAATTTAGCGTGGAAAGCTGCTTAATTTTTCCAGCGTTCATTTAAATACTTTTTTTTCAGGTTTATTCAGCTACTACAAAACAGCTGGGAAAAAAAACTAAGTGGGCACTAATTTAGCACAGTTGAAATATGATTTATCTCAAAATAATTGGCTTGTTTTTGTCATGTTTTTTATTTACAGTTTTCATATTTCTTTCACCGTGCTGTATTATTTGTCTCACATGAAGAAATTATCTGATTTCTTGTTTTCAAATTGTTGTTTAGATAATGTCGTTTCACTATTATGTTCCTGTGTTTTCTCAAATGTCATCCGCTATAGTAAAAGAATGGAAATTTTGTTGTTTTTTGTTTCTTTTTGTCCTCCAAAGTCAATAATTAACTTGTTTTTGCATGTTCAATTTTCTTGGCTTTTGTTGTGCAGCAAAGAAAAAATATAATTTCTTGTTTTCTTATCAGTTTTAATGCATCTCAAGTTGAGTTCTTTTTGTGGATATTTTTTATTATTTTGGCCTGTCATTTGTTCAACTTTAAATATATAACTTTTTTCTCCTTACGCTCACTTTGTAATATTGCAAAAAAAACTCCGGGAATTAGGGGTAGGCTGTGAATCATTAAGTCACACCCATGTTTTCGTGCCAAAACAAACTTAAATTTGAGTCTGAGCAAGTGGAACAAGTCGACTTCATTTTATAGAAGTAGAAGTCTACTTGTGGCAAGTCTATCTGGAGGTGTTCATGCAGGATGTTTTGGTCTATGTAAGTATTAACTTTGAATGGCTACCCTGGAACTGCAAACACTCATGCCCCGTCCATACTATGCTGGAGAAATTTGAGAAGGTTTATCACTCTGAAAACACATCAAATGTTTTTCGTCCACACTTCGTTGGAGAAATTTGAAAACACAACAATCACCTAAAAAAAGTAAAAAATAAAAATAAAACTCCTACCGTAGTTTCTCGGTTATAAGGCGCACGGTTTTTTCGAGGAAAATCTGTTTTTTCGTGGGAAGTTTTTGCCAAAATTGGGGTGCGCCTTATAGCCGAATATTTTCGCGCAAAAAATCTAACGACAGCAATTTTACCGGAACTTACAGTTAAAACTAGACAAATAAAAGACACTAAACAT
>Ga0126339_10000954_pt1 | contig 18163 bp, 6 predicted proteins | sample OrbTmetagenome_2_FD_92532 | JGI IMG/M metagenome (GOLD analysis project Ga0126339, IMG submission 92532) | Coral microbial communities from Petempiche,Puerto Morelos, Mexico - Orbicella T R C metagenome | ecosystem: Host-associated > Invertebrates > Cnidaria > Coral | place: Petempiche,Puerto...
AAAATGGGGGGTGGAGTGGGGAGGGTGAAAGAAAAAGTCCGTGCTGGCAAAGAAGTCCGCCAGGCCCCACCCCCCCATCACTTTGCTAATGGTCCGTCCCTTAGGCTATCGGTCATGTTTTCTCACCTACGTAGGTGACGAAATAACCATACTTGAGGAAGCTAAAAACACTAACAAAACTAAGAAATCAATAACAAGAGAATCATACATGAGAAAATAAAGTAATCGCACCGGGGGGGGGGGGCAGCTGTAGTGTCAACTATTACTAGTATAATTAAATACTAGCTACAGACCAGTTTTCCGAAATACCAAAAGTTTCCAAGTCGAATCACTATATTGGGAACCTCTTCTAAGCGACCACCTCTCGTAAGCGACCGCGACCACTTTGAGAGCTAAAAGTCTGAAATTTTCATTTGTTTCTAACCTCCCGTAATCTATGCCTTATTATATGGCTTTGGCTTGTGGCCGATATAACGCGCGCTCTGATTGGCTAAGAGCGAGATCTGAGCGGTCATTATTTAGCTCTTATTAACCGAGCAGGAGGTCTGTATGGGAGAATCTTAACCGAGGTCAAGATTTAGTTCTTATTAACCGAGCTGGAAGTCTGTATGGGAGAATCTTGACCGAGGTCGTGAGTACAGACCTCACTGCGTTCGGTCTGTACACACGACCGAGGTCAAGATTCTCCCATACAGAACGACTTAGCTCGGTTAACAAGATGTTTATTGTATGGCAAAGAAGAAAACTTTAATTCGTTTAATGTTACTGGTTTGCTGACATTTTGCTTGCGAACGGCGATGAGCTTAACTTAAACCTGCCGAAATTTGCTCGTCCTCTTTACTTTTTTTTTGTCATCAGGCTTTTTGGCATTTCCATAAATTATTGAGAAGAAAATAAAAGAAAATGGTGAGCATTTTTGTATTTTAGTTTTCTACTTTTTTAACGCAAAATGAAACCGGTCTAGATGCCGATCAAGTGAGGTCTGTACTCAACGCAGTGAGGTCTGTACTCACGACCGACTTAGCTCGGTTAATAAGATGTTTATTATGTAATAAGATGTTTATTATGTAATAAGATGTTTATTATGTAACTGGTTTGCTGAGCTGAACTTTAATTCGTTTAATGTAACTGGTTCGCTGAGCCTTATTATATGTCTCACAAGGACTAGGAACTACCGAATTCACGAATTTGATTGGCTGAAATCGATATTGACCGCGGTCTAGATTTTCCCGTTTATGGAAGTGCCAAAAAGCCTGATGACAAAAACAAAGTAAAGAGGACGAGCAAATTTCGGCAGGTTTATGTTAAGGTCATCGCCGTTCGCAAGCAAAATGTCAGCAAACCAGTTACATTAAACGAATTAAAGTTTTCTTCTTTGTCATATAATAAACATCCTATTAACCGAGCTAAGTCGGTCTGTATGGGAGGATCTTGACCTCGGTCGTGTGTACAGACCTCACTGCGTTCGGTCTGTACTCACGACCTCGGTCAAGATTCTCCCATACGGACCTCCAGCCCGGTTAATAAGAGCTAAGTAATGCCCACGGGCCGATTACGGATTATGCAAATTAGGAAGAGCCCGGCTCTGAAAATTCAAGCCCATTGAAACGATGAAAGCCGATTAAAAGCAGTAAGAGAAAGTAAATTTAATTCCGATTAGCTAAAAGTGTGGAGATTTTTCCTTAATATAATTTATATAGAAGTCGTTTTTGACTTACCAGCCGGTAACCTTGGCGGGCACTAGTGAAAAACAATCAAAGTTTGTTGAAATCGCTAAGTCAAAAACACCATCGGCAGATCTGTCATGCATCCTGAGCAGAACACCACGAAGAAACTTATAAGTTATCATCTTAGTCACAACAATTACCGAAATATTGAACTCCGTCAAAGTTCTCATCAGAAGATTCCCTCGCTTTAACACAAGCAAGTGTAAATCAGCTTCCAGGATCATCAGATACCAGTCGGTACCAGTGTTTCTGATAACTGCAGGAAGTTTTAGACGTTCACAAGGCTTGAAAAGTTCATCCATAAATCCCAGAATGAAGAAGGCGAAGATATGTAGTCGAAAGCGAATGTGAAGATCGAGTTATTTTGGGCAGTGTATTCTGAAGCATTAGTATTTTCTCTCACCGAAAGACCATTTCTTTGGACTATTTTGAAGCACTTTCTGTCTTTTCTATATGCGTTGACGTTTCGCCACAAAAGTCGGAAAAACTCCCCCATCAAGTTGTGGCACCACGATACTAAAATACCCTTTTTGAGGCTGGGACAATCATTTTTCCCGTAAATAAATGTAATGTGTACTTTTAACGGAATACGTAATACAGTGGTGAACTTCACTGACTGTGTAGTTTTGCCCTGGGTTTGAGACGATGAATGAATCGGTAAACGCGCGCATCGCCGGATGTAAATTGACGACTTCCGCTCGAATAATTTTTTTCTTTTCTTTAATTCATAAGCCATATAATAAACAACTTAATCAAAACTATAACAAAATTCTCGAACGTGATTGGCTATCAGCAGCCCGATTTGAGTATTAATTGGACAGTGTACGCGTCATGCTTGTAATTGGACAGTACGCGTAATTTTGCGAACGCTGTTGCGGTGCACTTTGTTGAGTAAACTGCCGTGTTTTTCAGCATTCATAACGACGTTTAATCGTTCTGCGCTCAATCGATGGTTTGTTCGTTTCTCGAATTTTGTCAGTTTTGATTAATTGGTAACAGGACATCGTGTTGTCCAATTCAGTCTGTAATCATACTCGTGATTAACAAATCGGACTCCCGCTTCGCGGTCGTCCGATTTTGTTAATCGTATGATTACAGACCGAATTGGACTCTACTCAGTCCTATTACCATTATTAATAACCTCGATCGGTCGGTCGTTACGGGAAAATCTCAAGCCTGGGCCTACCGTATTATCGCTCGGTCAATACGGCAAGGCCTCAGTTTGAGATTTTCCCGTAACGACCTCACTTTCGGTTATTAGGTCGTTAATAATCGACCACTTAATCGATAATAGGGCGGAAATTGATAATAGGGTGTTGTGACATTATCTCATTCCTGGGAAGTACAGGAAACCGAAATTTCTCAATGGGAAGTACCGGATTTTTTTGTCAGTCCAAATTGACTTTTCACATCATTGAAAACTTCAAAGAAAAAATGCACATACACTGTACTCTATCAGTCTTAAAAGAGACGAGCTTAACTGAATGTGGTATAATACAGAAACCCTCTACAGCTACCATACTCTAATGAGGAAAAATTTTGACCCAGTATGGTCTAAGCTCGCGTAAGCGACTAGCCTCTTCCAGGCGTTCAGTTAGTTGAGGCGCAGCGCGAAAAACGGCGCGCGAAAAAATAAAAAAGCGCAGGGAGAGGATTTTTTTTGCGCGCTGCGCCTCAACTAACTGAACGCCTGGAAAAGGCTCGTAAGCGACAGGTTTGACATTTTAGGTGGTCGCTTACGGGAGGTTAGACTATAGCTCGGGAGAAAAAAGAAAGTTCGCACACCAGGATTTGAACCCGCGAGCTTCAGCAGTTTAACTACTTCGCCAACCTGCAACTGATACTTTGACTGGCGATTTGTCTGTAGCATGGGAATCGATCCCGATTTGAAGAAACTTGGCGCGCACGGTGGTCCCGGTTAATATACCAGTAGACCATTTTACAGTTGTCTCCTCAGTGACCTGGCCTTTGTATGGCAGCGAGGCTAGAGTTGACCTTGTTTTGATACAGACCCCACTGCTTTTGTTGTGTAAAACAAGCTGTTCTGTTGCTAACTAGGTGCATTTACATGACAAAAGCAGTGAGGTCTGTATCAAAACAAGGTCAACTCTAGTCTCACTGACATACAAAGGCCAGGTCACTGAGCAGACAGCTGTAAAATGGTCTATTACAATATGGCCTGCATGACGATTTTACCGCGATCAAGTAAATTCGCTTTGAAATGGCCGAGATTCTGATCTAGAACAAACTAAAAACGATTTCAAAGATCCTGAAGATGGATTTTAGGATAAAAACAACTCGGAAGGTATCGTAAGTAATTCTGAAGGACCGGTAAATCTCGATATTTGAGGCGAGTGTCGCTACGCTCGTGTTCAATTGCGACTAAAATACCCTTCCGATTGCCAGTTCTACCTTTGGCATGTCGTTTATTCGGATCGCTTATTTGTGTTGAGTAATATTACGTGGCGTAGAGCTCATATCACAGCTGGGTGACTTGGCAGGAATCCAAACGTAAATGTAATAGTTTTGCAGCGTTTTCGTTGAGGACAAAGAACTTGACTCTAATTTGCATTTATAGAGGTGACAGTAACGCGATACTTCTGTTAATAACCTGAGTATCAAGCCTTTCTTAGCAAGAGGGTAGGGGTAGGGGGAATTGCAGAGAACCGGGTGCTTCCTCCTCCTACCCCGCGAGTAAGAAAATCCTGATACTCGGGCTATTCTGTTGATGTCTCAGTAAAAAAAATCGTGACAGCAAGTTCCAGATGATTTTCTCAACTGCTGTTCTGCTTTCGAGATACGTTTGCTCGTATAAAAAGAAAAATGGTTTGTTTGATCATCAAATTCAAACAGCAGAGTGGCTTGACATCATGATAAATTTTTTCCTCTATAATTTTTTAACCTTACTTTCTTAAGATCTACTGAATGAAATTTTTGTAACAGAAATATTAGTTCCCATGAAGGAAACCTTTTTTTGTCAGAAAATACTTCGTGTCCTTTCAAACGAAAACTCGCGGCTGTCTGGAATGGAATGAGTTAAATAGAAAGTGTTGGTTGAGTTTACTTAGTTGAATGTTTGGATAACAACCATGATAAGTTATAGGAACATTATGAGTGATATACGTTCACAAAAAAAAAAGATCTAAAGTTTTAGGTCATACAGTAATGTTCAATATTGTTTTCAATCAGTAGAAATAAAAGAAAGCGGGGGCAGCTTTAGTGATAACTATTACTAGTTATATTGCTTTGTCTAATCGTTGGCGTGACAGATTGCAGTACAAGTCATGACTAACCTGCGGGGTGATGGCTTTTAAGTGGTTGTTGTATGCCACTCTCTTGTTCTGCAAGAAGTTCACCACATGACTTGGAGCAGATTTCCACAGAGATGTCGTTTTGTAATCTGTGAAAAGAATAAGTGTAGAACATTTCTCTGTTTGTCGTTTGAACATGTACTCTGCTGTGTGTGCGAGCTTCTGTTCTGAGTCACATTGTTTGTGCAAGTCCAGTTGACGTGTAAAACAACGAATTAAATTAGAGTGACTTTTTTTGCTGTAAATTAAATCCTATTTCAATTTCAGTCAATCTTCTTTTGAATGAGGGAGCTACATATGTGTACGGTCATTATTCTAAACAGTCATATTTTAGCTGACAGTTTTCTTTCTCTGTGAATGCTCGTGTTTTTGGCCTTGGGAGTGTTCGGGAATTTCTTTAAACTAAAACGTTAAGTGTGTTGTGAAGTCTAAATTGGCTCTTTTAAGGGCTTCGATATGGGTTTGGATTATCTTCGGAATATTAGAGGAAGCCTTTGGTAGATGCTTCGTTTATGCAAAACAAAAAAGTGATAAAGCAAATTGAGACAGCTGAAAAAAGTTTCAAGGATCTTTTCCACGAATCAATACAAGTATTTTTTTAACACTACATGCAATCAAACAAATGCCTAATCATTGGTGAAAAGGGTATGATCATTTTCTTGACTTTCCAATTTTCCATGGCAACACTGTTTCCTGTTAAAAGCACCCTTAATTTCGGCTTCAAGCGCTCATAACTCAAAAACGAGTTCTGTTACCCCCATTGTTTACGATTATTTTGCCTATTATGCGAAACAGAAGTATCGTTAACGAATGAAATCCCACTCGACCAGTCACTCTGTTCAGTATCATAAAGTTTTAGGCGTTTATCCGCCGACCAGTTAATTCGAGTTAATCTGCTGACCGGTGGACCATTAATTTTGCAGTCCCTTAAGCTGTCCCTTTCATCGATCGATATAGCGTTCACATTTTTCCCCCACTTCCCCAGCAACATTTAATATAACACAGTGGGGGTTTTAAAGCCAGAGAGATTTTTATAGGAACATTTTCTCACTTGTTCGCTGGTTCAATCTTGATCACTGAAGCAGCCGATTTTTCTTGGAGCAAGTTGAGCAGCTATCATGACGATCACTGAGTCAACTATGAAAAGTTGCATCATTTGGAAGCCACAAAGGTCGAGGGTAAAAAGTTAAACAGCGAAACCAAAACTCACTCGCTAGCCTACACTTGAAATTATTCACGTACGTTATCGTTGAATATTTTTTTTCTTGGTTGAGGGTTTTCACCTATTGTCCGGTCAGCATTTTATCATAGGTGTCAATAACCTTTCGAAATTTGCCTTCGCTTGTTATTATTTCTGGTGAAACCCATTGTTTAATGTCTTCAATGGCAGAACAACCGAATAGACGGATAACAAAAGTTGTCTTTCGCCGAATTGTGAAAAAATGGCGGCCAGGCTGACACGAGAAATTTTTTATGTGCGTGATTGATCCGAAGCGCAATTTGGTGAGATTGGGGAATATTTTTTGTTCGTTTACAGTTTTCTTTCTTATCCTGGGTGTCATTATCTCTGGTGAAACCCATTGTTTGTAAATGTATTTTTCTCCACTTTTTTGTTGTAAAAGCCTTTTGAAAGTCCTTTTCAAATGTTTAGTCTAAGTTTTAAACCTGCGTATTTTATATTATAGAACTTTGTGTACTGAAGGACGCTAAGAAATTTTACTTCACCTGTAATACTTGCGGAATTCGTGAGTCTCCAGTGGCAAGACAACCGATTATAGGGATAACAATTGCAGTCTTTCGCCAAGCTATGAGAAGTTTCACATAGGCAGCAGGAAAAGTGAAAGGAAGACAGTGATCAGCAACAACAAAACACACTCATCTGCTGACACGTGAAATTTTTCGTATTTTTTGTTCGTTTGTGATTTTCACTTTTGTTACGTCAGTATTTTGTTCTCAGTGTCATACTTTCGGTGCTTTTTTCCTTGATTTTTTCGTTGCATTGAGTCTGATTTCCATATGATCACAGACGATCTCAATGGATCGCATACGATCGCAGAATCGCAAAAATTACTTAGTATTTTCAAAGGGCCACTTGCTTCGCCTACCATGCAAGGGAGTTCCTATACGCCCCCAGCTACCCCTACACGAATTTAACGGAGTTAAACAATGAAAAGTTAAACAGATTGGGCTACGGTCTTCGGGATGTCGTCATGTTGTGTCCAGCATACGAAAATATTGACGTCTGAGGGCCAAGTTTTCGATCAGGACGTAGCATTTCGCTTACTCGAAGTATCTTTCCCAATGTTCTAACCTCAATAGTACTTCGCACTAAAAATGAAGTGTGTTTTAACTGGCATACCGTTGCTATGATTGTGACCTTTTGCGTCAAGAAAATGACAACGTGTTCACCGATAATTGGCCATTTGTTTCATTTCACTATTATGATATCAAGGGAAAAAAATGTGTTTCATCAAAAAGATGAAAAATACTGGAAACCGTCGTTGGCCACCTTAATTGCCGGTGCCGATTTTGAAAGTTAGCGTTTCAGAAGCAAAAAAGCCATTAACCTGTCAGCAGATTTAACGTCAGGCTGATGTTTTTCGCATCAACGTTAGTAAAAAATCCAGAGTCAAGTTGTCCAACTTGCAGATCTCTTCCAGCAACCAGCATTGAGACCAGCTCTAAGCCCAGACATTCTCCCCAGATTGGAAACACGTCGTTATTATCATAAGCCTGTAAAGAGTTTAGATAAATGCATAAGTTGAAGTGAAGGCTATCGACAATTCAAATCTTCTTTCGTCTGGAAAATCCCGTCCAGTCTTACACAATTCAGCCATTAATTTAGGGCGTGCTTAACGCCTGACATAAATAAAGACAATTTTTAAACAATTGCGAATCCAGAGGTTCTGAAAGCGAAGATTTGCAGAACATTTACAAACAAAGCAGAGGGTTACAACAGAATAAAAGTGGGCCCTTACTGTTTCGCTTAAAAATTGTGTTTCCCTCCCTCCCCCTCCCCCACCCCGATCCTCCTTTAGACTAGACTCTCATGAGCCTATTGACTGAATGGGAAAATATTCCCGCGACCTACCTCAGTCAATAGGCATCAGGTTTTCATTTGACTAGAGTGTATTTTTTAGCCTGAAATTCAGCGGGCTCCTCGTGTAGCACTCTCCCACAAAGTCTTTTCGAACGTGTTCGACTCGACGAGACGGCTGAAATTCAGGCTGCAGCACGCGTTTTGATTGGCCAATATTCGGTGACGGATTTTCCCGTAATGCCCTCTTGTATTGTAGGCGAAGTGAATACTCGGCTAGCTGGCAAACAACGAATAGTAAAACGTTCACGAGAGCCATATATTAAATCATTCGCACGTAAAACTTTGGTGCTAGGCCAAAAGAGCAGCTCAAGACCGACAGAAGTCGAAAGCAACAGTGGACGGTCTATGTCCCCATGAGACTAAGGGGACTAGATGACGTAAAACTTTGGATTATGAATGTTTGGATTATTAACTATTATTTCTTAAAATTTAAAATCAAAGTAGGCTCAATTTCGTTTAATTCTCACTAGACGTTCTGGTATGGTCCGTTCCAGAACGACCTCGGGTAATATTTTCCTAGTACAGTGGTACAGCCCTCACGCTTGGCTGGAATTATATTGCTGGTCACTAACAAGTTTTTGAATGACCATTAGACAATGACCTGGGTGGTGGACAAGCGGCCACATAGACCAACCAAACTGGACTGAACCTGTTAAAAGCTGAAGAATAAGCGCCCGTGAAGCCACTACACTGATAAACATTGTCAAGTAGAAAGCCCTTGATCTGGTTCTCATTGCGATACCGACGTGATCAAATGTTACGTTTTCCTTTCTGCCCAAGTTGTTTTAAGTCTTTTAAATGTGTTAGTACACCTGCAAAATTATCGACAATAATTAACTTTTCCCCAATGCGAAAATCGATTCAAAGTTCCATTTTAATTCTCATCAAGGGACTATGATCTAGTGCCCTTCCATTGGATGCCAGTTTCCTCTTTGATTGCCCTATTTTCCGCGCATGCCCTCATTAGCCCTTCGGGTAACCGTTTCACGTTGAGTTTCGATTGAGTTTAAGAGCGACGTTCTTCGATAAACAACAAACCTTGGCTTGCCACTGATTGTTAACTTTTCCAGAATAAAATAAATTCTTCAGGAAAATGAAAAAAATCTCACTTCTACTACACATACTTATACTTTCGCGTACAAATGGCTAAAGTAACGCAATAGACTATGAATTCAAAGTGAATGTTTTAGCTGTTCCCGGAAATAACAAATGGGATGCTTAATCACTAAACATAGTGATATTTCGATCTCACCTTACGGGCTAGCTCTAATATCTGTTTTCCAACTCTTGTATAGTTAGTGTGGTGTAATAGCCGATGGCCTCCAGGGAATATTGCTCTAGTGATTAATTAACAAGAAATACAGTTAACACCCCCATATGAGAACAAATGGATTAAGAACATCAGGCTGAAATTTAACCCATAAAGCACCATCCATATAGATATAAGAACCAGTTCAGCCTGATAAATAAAACATGTTTTTATATAATTTGGGAGAGGGTATCGGAATAAGAAAGCAATGGAACTATGGTTGCTGCTAGACAATGATGGCCCCGGTTGAGTTAGCATGACTGTAAGAAATGTTGAAAAATGTTGAAACTAATGTTACATTTCTACTCGTTAATGTTAAGTAACTTACTAGTTGACAGATTTTTCCTTTATTGATTGATTTACTGATTTGTTTACTTACTTGCTTATTTAGTTAGAGTGGTTTTCAATTGAGTGTCGTAAAACCAAAACCAAAGTAATCACTCTAGCCAATCACAAAGGGCACAAACAATACAGTGGAACCAATCAAAATTCGAAGTAATTACTTGTAGCTGACGTGAAGAGCGGAAAAATGCATGCGAACACGTCACAATTGGTTTTTGTTGTACCTCTGATTGGATGAAAAAGTGGCGCGAGCTTTTTAAGCCAATCGTGTGGCGTGGAAAGTGCAAAACCAATTACTTTTCGACACTCAAATGAAAACCGCTCTATAATAAAATATGCTAACTAAACCTCTAATAACATGTTATGTGTAGTATTTCTGAAACAAAGTTTAAGAACATATTAAGAACATCTTCAGGCTGATTTCTCACTAAGCACCCGATAAATAAGAACTAGATCAGCCTGAACCCCGAAATCATGCGTTCTTATATGCGGGTGTTTACTGTATTCAATAGATATTCAAACTAAACCATTTTAAGCTCATTTTAAACCGAAAAGAGTTACACAGTGCCAAACTAGGTGGGATTAGAAAGTATTTGGTTGCAACCATAACACTAAATTGTTGAAAACTTAGTGTAACTGGGTATAAAGGTAACATGGGTGGGGCAGACCTCAGGCGAATCAAGTTCAAGCTGTAAGCGTTGGTCGCGGTTATGGCAAAATTACAAGACTCTATGGGAATATGGAATATGAAGAAGGGAAAAATCCTAGAAAGCTCTTACTAAAAATGCCTTTTCTTTCTTCCACAGTGTATTGATTGTTGCCTGTTCATTGTTTCTGCTGATTTGAAGCTTTTTTAGCGAGTTTTCTCTTTCTAGCTTTCTTATTGCCGGGAACAGGAAGTATTGCTACCTCCCAAAACCTATCGTAGATATTCCGATACAATGAGCGCCATTTCCGGGCCGCGATTACGCAAGATGATCAATGTTCACAGCTTGAGCTTTGGGCAGACACGATCAAAATAACGGACGCGGTTTTGTGGTCTTGCTGATGGTGTGGTCAGCAAATGACGTTATACAAATTATTTTAAGAAAAGATCCTGAATAATATCTACACTAAAGCACAGCAGCTAATGGACAATGCTTTCTGCAACATGCTGCACCTGCACTCTTTTTTCTAAAGAATATTGTTTTTCCGGCCGGGGCTGAAAATCTTTATTTTTCTGCCGATTGTAGGCTGAAAATATTCTTGTCAATATTCTTAGATTATAGCGCATGACATATCCGTTTTCGAATGTATTTGGTGTCTGTATAGTGTTAAGGTAATTTTGGAGCCAGCCTGCCGGCATTAAAGTCTGCTGTGACACATATTTTTTTAGCATCGAACATGAGGCTAGTGCAAAATACAAGCACTAATGGTTCCGCGATTTCAACTTTAGGATCAGCTTTTTATGTCGATAAACAGCTTATATTGTTGTTTACGCGCAAATGATGTATTTAAAAAATGATCATGTCAGGCCACAATTTGGGAAGTATTAAACAAACGCCTCCCCCCCCCCCTCGAGTAAGCGCCCCCCGTCGTCTCCTAAATTTGAAATAAGTGTCCCGGGCGCTAATTCGAGGATGTACGGTAAGACGAAAAATGAACTAGAAACCGGTCGTGGACATACGAGAAGAACTTCTTACTGAGATAAGTTCAAAATGCCCTTGCTTGTATGTCTTCGTTAAGCACTGACGACTGTAATGGCAATGCACAAACAAGCAGCAGCAACGTCTTCCTTTACATCCATGTGGTACTTTACTAAGTAGTTCACAAAAGTAAAAAAGAGTGAAAACCGAGGGAAGACTCGCTTATCGCGACGCCATTTTGTAACAACAGCATATGCCCTGCTCTGTATCGAAACTGCTGCTCAAAGTTACTGTGTTTCGTAGGTTGCATTACAATCATGGCTAGTCGCGGCGATAAATCGTCCAAAAATCGCATTGAAATCGCAGCTGGTTTACACCGCGATTTCGAATTTACAATTTTGGCGTGACAAAAATTGCATTTAGTTGCGCGGCAAAAATCGCCAGTTTAAATGGACCTTAAAACTGGTGTTGAGAATCAATAACAAGTTTTTCGAGGCTCGAGCTACTTCGGTACCTGTATAACACGTGTTTTTGAGACCACATCACATGATCTTTGTTCAAGCAAACACATGCAATCGAACGCAATCTATTGTATTGTGTTCGATTTCGTTCAATAGACGAAACACAATCGAATTCAATCCACCAATTGAGTTCGATTTCCAAACATTCGATTGACAATGGCGCTACAAAAATTTTAAAATTATTTTTATTATTACAATGCCGAGATTTTTTCACTCACCCATTGATAGAACCAAATAGCTTTTCCACCTGTTGAGCAGTTAGGTTAATACTGCAGTTAGTTTGAAGTTAAGAATAACAACGACTACGACTTAACGATAAACTGTCGGCAGTACATTTGTGTGTGGGCTTACAGTACTTTGTCACCTAGTAAATCTACTCTCTGAGCTGAACTAGATTCTTCAGTTATTCTAGGTGGTATTTTGCCAGCTATAATGTCGACAGAATTCCTTTGATGCTAAAACCTCGGGAACGAGGTCAGCTTTTAACCTAGTCCAGTCCCCGCGCTATGTAAAAGTTGAACGAGAGTCCAAATAACTTACATTCGCTTGCTCAGAACACCGCCATTCCCCATCTCCCCTCCAAATCATGGGAAAACCTTCATAGCGGATAAACGTACTGCGCAGCTTTCTGCGCATCCCTAGCCCTACTTGCGGGCTCAGGTAATAATGCGGGCTGTATTGGTTGGAAAGAGCCGCGGACTCTAATAAGGTACGCGAGGATGTCACTTGGTTGATTTGTTTATACATGGGCAAGCATTATTTTTTTTTCGGCATTTCACTGTTAAAGGACAAGGCTCCCCTGCCTGTTGTGAGGCGCTCTTGCTTATATATTTAGTGGGTTGCTTATGAATACAATATGTAAAGAGTGTTTATGGAAAGAATGTGTGTTCGCACCGAAATTTCTTGTATGCCGCGAGGTTAATTTTGTCTGAAAAAAAATCGATTCCCCACGAAAACCTTACACAAGCTTTCCGTTAGTGACCTTAAAATGCTGCTACTTAGCGAGAGAAACTGGGAAAGTATTTTTTTTTTATTCAAAAGATCGACGAAATTCCCGCCATTTTTTCAAACTTAGAGCCTGGCGCGCGACTACAACTCGCACATGCTTATTACGTTTTTCTGCTCTGAAGGGAAAAGCCAAATATGGCAGAACTTTCGGAAATACCCAAATATGGTAAATATTTGCCAAATATGGTAAATAATACCCAATATGGTAGGGCAAATACCCAAATATGGTCAAATTAGAGCAGAATCCAGGTTATTCCGCGCGCCCTGCAGTCGTCATCTGACGTTCCCGTCCTGTTGCTAAATCAGCCTAATAACAAGCAGGAACACCAGATTGACTTCCGAAAAAGCTTAACCTAGCCTTTGTCTGCTAAAACTAACGGCAAAAAGGTTCTCGTTAGCCGCTATCTGCAGAGCGCGTAATTCACGATGAAAAACTATTTGTATTTATTTGTATTTACTTACCCGCTAAGTAAGGATATACGAGACATTTGACGACTATTATTGGCTTGTTCATTTGACGGTTGACGGTAAAAATGTTGCGTTTTTGACGATCGACGGTTAATTTTCTGGCCATTTGACAGTCAACCTCATTGAGACCCTCGCTCAGGGACTGGACTACCCTTAACCGAGGGGTCGTGTAAAAAGACTTAAAGGATGACTGGTTTACACTGTCACGCCATCAAAGATAAAAATCGTTACCATTCAGTAAATTAAGTCGAGAATCTGGGATATGATAGATGATTGACATAGAAACAATCTCGCCAAGATTTAGGTCTGTGCGGTTTTTCAGTTAGTTGTTTTTCAATTACTTGTTAGTTGAAATACTTCTGAGAAAAAAAAAATGGATTGGGATAAATCCTAGATTTTCTGTGCCCCGACGAAATCTCGAAAAAACACACACACACACACATAAAACACCGCCAGTTTGTTTCACGGCCGAGTTTGATGGCGAAGAGAATTGGTCCATTGGTTATTGTGACGTCTACCCAGAAAGGTTGAATTGAAGAGTACAGAAAGCGCTATCAGCTGTTGCAACAGTATCCCACATTTAAAGAAAGACATACTGTACAATTTGCTGGTGGTAATAGTAATAGTAATAGTAAAAGTAATAATTTATTTTATGTCAAAAACGTGGAAAGTGTTTGCACAATCTTCCGAGCCAGAGGATCATGTTAAAAACGCTAGACAACAAATAGATAAGATCTAAGAACTACTTACAAAAGTGAGCTATTAAAATGCTAGTAAAAACTTTAAATACTAATCCTTAAGGTTACAGTATACCTTCGGGTCGGCATTTTCTTCAAATTTGGATTTTTGGGTCAAAGGGGTGGTCGAAGAATTATCTCTAATTTCTGAAAAAAAAAATTTGCAAAAGACTAAATATTGGCGAAGAAATGGCGGTTTTACGTTTTCGCCGGAAGTGAAAGTTTACGTCTTGATTGACAGCCCTATGGCGCGTATGCAATCAACCGAGACGATTTTCCCGGGAATTACCTGTATGGATGTCACGAATTGACTACTCAGTTGATCAGCATTGTTGTTCTGACTACCCAGCATTTTTTGGTATTTATAGGTGTAACTCTATTAAGTTATAAGCAAATATAACCACGTTAAAAAGCATGGACCAGTGCGAAAAAGCGAAAACAGCGAAGAACGAATGAAAATACACCAATGAGTGAAGAAGCGAAAGTTCGCCACGCAGATGAAGCTATAGCTATCGTATAAGGCGGGCAAAATATTCGTGGTAAGAGAAAAGAAAGGATCTGTAAAAATTTCGGAACTTGACAGCAATAACAGGGATGTTGATAGAGACTCTTCTGATGAGTCCGATATCGACGAATCTTCGGACTCATTGAGACCATTTGAAATATTATCCATGCACAGTTGACCACACACATTTGCTCCCCGCGCTTTCTTTTGTTTGTTTTCTTCGCTCAGCCACTCTCACGTTCGTATCTTTTTTAGTCTTCCCCATTTTGCCAGACCAGCTTCAAGAAAAACCGAGCTACAGAAAAATTATCTCTCCGCCTTCGGCGCCTTGAGCGCATTGCGAAACACAAGGGCTGTTTAGAGATTCGCGCGTAAATTTCACCAGGAGGTTAACGCACTGATTGGCTCAGTTATGTGAGAATCCAGTTGAAGGCGTTTGTGGGCGGAGTTTGTTTGCGAAGCAGAAGATTTTTCTTGGCGCTGTTTTCTGGAATAAATTTTTTCACTTGAAGCAGACACTTTAAAGAGTTATAACTCAAAGGGAATTTGTTCAATTGCCCTCAAATTTGGAGAGCAGCTAGTTTAACATATAGCCTACAAAAGTATGTCTGGGAATTGTTAATTTCGAAATACTTTTTCTTCGAGAGTGATTTTTGTACGATCACTCCACATTTTTTTAATGCTATTTCGAAAATGTTCTGAAACTTTTTACTGCAATTGAATATGCCAGAACGCAGACACGTTTTTTAAGCGCTTTGGGCCCTGAAACCGAGGAAAAACTTAGATTGGCGAAAAACGAAATTCGCTTTGACTTGTAGCTTTCGAATGGTGATTCGGGCGCTCGTATTGAGTGGTCGTGAAAAATTCGACAATTCAATTTATTTCAAAATTCTTGGTATAAGTTGATAGCCAGCTTTATAAGATTTAATTTGATATAGGGGTTTAGGTATCAACATCAGTCTTAAACTGCACGCGCTACATCGCTTGCACGCGAGACACCCCTGAAGGTGTACTGTAACCTTAAAGAGAGATTTACAAGCAGGAGTTACAAGTACACCCTTTAATTTCCGCTATAGCGCTAAAGCATTTACGAAAACGAGCAACGGTCTCTCATTGTTTAACATAGTTCAGCACAGCGTTCCAGTAGGTCTGGTAAGTCAGTGATATACACAGTAAACAGCAGTGGAAGGAAGATTGAGCCTTGTGGTACTCCAATTGGTACGATTGCTTGATCCGATTTACTTTTGTTGCAGACTGTAACCTGACTTCGGTTGGAGAGATATGACTGCAACCATTTCTAGGCTACAGAGTAATGCAATCCATCAACACTGTTCAACTTATACAATAGTATGGAGTGGTTGATTGTATCAAAAGCCTTTGTAAGATCGATGAAAATGGCACCAATAACCATTCCATTAAGGACTATTAAGTAAGGACTGTGCAGTCGATGTCACTGTCGAAGCATCAAGTTAGGCGGAAGCTAGCCTGAAATATCAGTCATCTCCCGCCTTCAGCCTAATCTAGGCCTTTCCACAAATATCCTGATATACTTTGGGATGTTTAGAAAATAAAAAATATTAAGAAAATGTTTTAACGATGATTTTCGTTCATTTCAAATTCAATAATACGTTGTCCTGACTCTTGACGAGAGTCTTTGCGTATTTACCCTTCTTTTCGAGATTCTGGACTTAATCTATCGAACTGTTTTGAGTTTTATTTTGATCTATTTTGAATGACGTGGCACTGAAACCAGCAATACAGTAATTAGATGCCCGAACGATGTGGCGGCGGTGTTCTGTGACGTAATTTGTATTAGCTTACTTTTTAAGTTAAGAGTTGAGGAGAATTTACTATTCCATGACAATACTATAGGCTATCTGACTTAGAAACTCTCATCTGTCGGTCGTTTGAGATTTTGGCGGGAATTTCGCGTATAATCACTCTTTCTACGCCATGCGAAGACAATTTCAAAGTGCCCGTTGCATTCACTTTAAAGAAGAAAGAATCGGTCGCTTTGAAGGTCTTCCGCAGTTTAAGTGGAATGATCTCGGCGAACAAGATGTGATAGGGTCGTTTGGAGCCGTTTTTATCACAAAAACCAGGAACAAGGACGACGATTCGACCCGGAAAGTCGAAACAGTGGTTGTCAAGAAATCACCCGCTTTTAGAGATTCCCGCTTAAAAAAGATTCCCCGTTTTAAAGATTCCCGCTTTTAAAGATTCCCCGTTTTTAAAGATTCCTGCTTTTAAAGATTCCCCATTTTAGAGATTCCCGCTTTTAAAGAATCCCCGTTTTAAAGATTCCCCATTTTAAAGACTCCCCTTCCCCGTTCCCCGTTCCCCGTTCCTCCTTTTACCGTTTCTCATTTCATTCATCGATTCCCCGATTCCCCGATTCCCCGATTCCCCGATTCCCCGATTCCCCGATTCCCCGATTCCCCGATTCCCCGATTCCCCGTTCCTCCTTTTAAAGATAGCCCATCAAAATCCTTAGCTGACTAGCAAGGTCAATACAAACCAGGAGTGAATGTTTTTTCAAAACGCTATTACCATTTCACGGATAAACAAAAAGTAACCTAATTATCAGATAGTCACGTCTGACATGTCGAGTCACAGATTAGCCCGTTCTTATCCTGTTGCCACCTTTGCCGTTAACAATAAAACCACTTCAAATTAATACTTAGCACTTATTAACCGAGCTGGAGTCTGTATGGGAGAATCTTGACCGAGGTCGTGAGTATAGACCGAACGCAGTGAGGTCTGTACACGACCGAGGTCAAGATTCTCCCATACAGACCGACTTAGCTCGGTTAACAAGATGTTTATTATATGGCAAAGAAGAAAACTTTAATTCTTTTAATGCAACTGGTTTGCTGACATTTTGCTTGCGAAAGGCGATGAGCTTAACTTAAACCTGCCGAAATTTGCTCGTCCTCTTTACTTTGTCATCAGGCTTTTTGGCACTTCCATAAAAGATCGAGAAGAAATAAAAGAAATGGTGAACATTTTTGTATTTAAGTTTGCTGCTTTATCAACGCAAAATGAAACCGGTCTAGATGCCCGTCTAGATGGGAAAATCTAGACCGCGGTCAATATCGATTTCAGCCAATCAAATTCGTAAATTCGGTAGTTCCCAGTCCTTGTGAGATACATCCATATAATAAACAATGATATCGATCAATACAACTGAGAAGCGTTTTAACGAGAACCTGCAGTATACTGACTGACTCTGGAAAGCTGGTACACTAACTTGGAACAAACGCCGCTTAAACATGTCAACAACTACCGGCACCTTACAAACGACTTATCCATGACGGAAACGAAACCGACAAACGGACTTCTAACAGACAAACTTAATTTGACTTTCAATATAGACGGACCTCAAACAGACTGATTTGACTAACAATAGACGGATCGAAACCGACCAATGACCGATGATAAACTTTCACGAGTCTTTATTTTATTTATTTATTTAGTTATTTATTTATTTATTTATTTATTTATTTATTT
>Ga0126339_10000955_pt1 | contig 18142 bp, 8 predicted proteins | sample OrbTmetagenome_2_FD_92532 | JGI IMG/M metagenome (GOLD analysis project Ga0126339, IMG submission 92532) | Coral microbial communities from Petempiche,Puerto Morelos, Mexico - Orbicella T R C metagenome | ecosystem: Host-associated > Invertebrates > Cnidaria > Coral | place: Petempiche,Puerto...
CATGGAGTAGTATGAAAATCGATCTTTGTGTTTTGAACTAATAATTTGAACAGTTTACCTGGCAGCGCAAGATGAGTTGGTGGTTGGATCGCATGTACCGTATCCTGCAGCCTCGGTGTTAAGCTTGTCATAGCATCCTTTGTCGGCGTTTTTGGCAGCTATAATTGGTTACAACAGTTACAATATACTTATTTTTATAAACATTTTTCAAGCTACCTAAATACTCAGTGTGCAGGAAAATAGAAAGCAAACATAGAGGGATGTCTCAATCGCTCCATTTGAGGATCAGTCTTTGAATTATACGAAGGTCTAAGGTGTATAACTGGCTCTTCAAACCAACTGATAACCGAAGACAAATTTCATCCAAAGCAAAACACAGAGTTATCAAAGAATCATTTACATAGACAAGCTGCGCACTTACTAGCGCCCCATAAGTCCTTGCACTGAGTTTCGTGAATTTCGCTGCATTTTCCAAGGTAACAAACAGACTAACAAAAAAAAAGAGAGATTACATTTAAAACAGGTCGCACTTTAAGTGAGATAATAAATATTAACTCGTTCAAGTTGAATGGCGTACGTTTGAGTGGCCTTTGTCTCCGCTCTCTGTGTAGCCTGTCCACCGCTGACCATCATCACTGTAGTACAAGAAAAATCCGGTCACCCAGTCGTACCAATTTCCGCGTCCTTGTATTAAAATTTTGTTGACCGTTTTTACCTAAGATTGGAAACAACAACAACAATTGTAAGCAATTTGCCAGTTTACCACAATCTGAAGCTTTCAGACAAATAACAATTACACTGGTAACTGTTTTTAACCCCTCGAAAGGAGCCTTAAGCGGGCGGCAAAATATTGCCTTACAGCACTTTAGAAGCTGTGACAATGATGATTTTGCACTACGAAGTAATGTTTTAATTTACTACATTCTTGGGACTCAGTCGGTGAGGAACTGTAAGGAAATACTTCCTCCTGCATGTAATGATTTTAGGGTGAAAATAAGGTCGATTTGAAAATATTTTGTATAAATTTCCATACAATCTTAGAAGGTGGCCACAAATGTGTACAAACCCAATGCAGGTGGAGTCGAACCTCTCTAATACGGACACCGAAGGGACAGAGCGAAGTGTCCGTATTGGAGAACTGTCCGTATTGGGAAGGTCACCAAGATGACGTAACTTTTAAGTCTTCACTGACAGATTAGAGTGTTAAGTAACTAAAATCAGGCCCAAAAGTGACATTTTCGACAAGTTCTAGTATTGGTATCAATTCGTGTGAATGTTTGTGTAACCGCCGACAGAAAATGGTACATACCGCAAATTATCGACACCGCGTCCCCGGAGTGTCCGCAATCGAGAAGTTAAATCAGATTTATATAAATTTGCTCCCTAGGGCCGAGATTTAGTGTCCGTTGTCCGTTTTAGAGAGGGTCCGTATTATAGAGGGCTTTTTTTAGAGGAAATGTATGAGAATGATGTCGGTACATGGGAAACTGTCGGTATAAGAGAAGTGTCCGTATGGAGAGGTTCGACTGTACAATGTACTGTATATATACTGTATCCTTCAAATATCTCCTCAATTAATTTCACAATTCCTCTTTTGATTCATTTCCCTAACTTCATGTTCTCGAATTGTGGAAGCTTGCACTTCAGCATAAATAAACCTTTTTACTTCAGTCGAATTAAAACAAAAAAGACCAGCGCGAATAATAGCTTACCAACAGGCTACAATCGGGTTTTCAGAGCTGAAATAGACTCGTGCTTAGATTTCATGGAGATGGAGATTTATACAAATACATCCGAACCTGTTTGATATAAGCACCAAACTGGTATGGCCAAGTTTTCGTATTATAGAAGTTTTCATAATATATAGATTTAACCAAGCCTAAATGCGGAGCTCCAAAGTCATTTATTTGGATGTTGCTAATAATTAAAATTATCCAACACGTGCGGCAAATTTTGGACGATTTTGTAGTTCTGGCCCAAAATTGCACGGCATCCGCGTTGGATTACATTGTAATCCAAGTACCAAACTGGTATGGTCAAGTTTCCGTGTTATAGAAGTTTCCATATTGAAGAGGAAGTGATAGCACGAGTTCTGGTTTCTCTGGCACCACGTAAACTGTTCATCCTATAGAGTAGTCCATAACACACACAAAATAATTTGTTTACACAAAAGGCACAGAAGACTTTACTAATCTTACACACCTGACCGAGATCAACTTGAAAATACTCATTTTCACTTTTTTTTGCCGCGCACCAGTACTTTCCATTATGCAACCGTCCATATTGAGGAAGATCCGCTGGTCTCGATGAGCTGGCTGTGATTTGGTCATCCTTGATCTCACCACTCTCCATTCCAAGCGGTTCTATGCACTCTTTACATATGAGATTTACAACGAAAGAACAAAATAAGTATCGACCTTCTTGAAGTTAAAGGAGTGTTTTTACAAAAAGCAAGTGCTTTTTCAGTTACTAGTGTAACCTACTAATTAGAGAATTCAGAGTTCAAAATGAAACTTACACGCGAGCACAACAGCAATAACTGAATCAATAACTTCTTTAAAATAGTGTTCTGAAAAAAGATTTACCTTGTTTCTTGAACCATAACTCTAGCCTCTGCTCATTGCATCCTGACCACAACACCATGTATCTGCCCTTACCAGGCCAAGCTCCGTTGGTGTGTATACATTTACCAGTCTTGACATGTTTCAAAGACCGTCCTATCAAACGATCAAAACCAAAATCCACTTATAAGATGCTAACACCAACCATGTAGGGAGATAGAACAGTAGCTTTAAACAAGAGGGTTACGATGAAGGCTTTCTATAAACCTCTTTTGAGCAGCCACAACGGAGACGTTGATGAAATACTTTGTATAATACCTCCCGTGTATTTACATCCAGTCCGTTTATGCCCTACGGCTGAATCAATATAAAAATTTTTTTCTCTTTAAAAAGACCCATTGGAGTTTCACTATTTCAACTGGTCGAGGATATCCAGGAACTGTGCTACGTAATATTTATATGGTATGTGCTGAGACACTAAAGAATACACTTCTCTTATGGCTAGTGCCTTTGCGCTTTCAATTCTCCCGTAGTTCAGAAACGTATCATTAGGCCAGCCTGAGAAAAGGTTGCTGGTTTAGCCTTTGACGTGTCTTTAGTACTCCATCCAGATATCAGTGGTTGAGACGCTAACTTTGTAAAACACTTTCGGAGAAATTATCAACCTCAACATCGAGTAGAGAAGGTGCCCTGTTTTGTCCGCAGCTCTTAGACAAATGAAACCATGCTTCAATGCTCAGTTCTTTTTAAGATATTCGTCCGCAGAGAATAATATTAGTTGTTATTAAACAAGTAAAACATGTCCAGGACGAAGACAACTACTATGACTCCTTGCAAGCACGTCTCATGTAGGCCAATGGTTATTTTCAAATGTTACTTACCTGATGTACGCTCAAACTTGGAGTTTTCGATTGTGCATGTGCTGCTCACAACAATTTTTGCACCGTTGTGAGTTGCGCCATTTTCAGGACAGACCATGTTTCCGCTGCAGTCGTGACGTAACACTCCGTCAGAGCCCAACGTGAATTGAAGATGATTTTCTCTGCACAAACCACCTACGTATATTAGACGTTCGTTATCTCCTGGTGAACAAGTCTTGCTTGAAGGTGTGAGACACAGATCGAGGCCATAAGACATCAGTGGTGTTGGCGCAGTTGGGTTTACTGTTGAAATCATATCAATCGATCACATTTTACTTTACTTGTTGAGAAAATCCACCTGCTGATTGGCGTCACTTAGTGCGTAAATGTCAGTCAGTACATTGAGGTCAGTACATTGAGGTCTCATTACTCAACAACAATAGTAAGACAATGAATCCAACATTTTTATCAAGAAGTAAACCCTTTTTATCTTCGAATTCAAAACAGCATTGATAAGCTAGTAACATAAAGTCATTGTGGTTTGTGGCACGACCAAAAAGAACAATTCGTCTTATTTCCTCCCCGTTTTCCCACAAAAAAATGAGAAAAAACCGCACACGTTACGATTGCCCGCAACAGTTTCCGGAATTATTCACGACTTCATCATAAAAGAATCAATACAGGACTTCTGATTGCGAATATAGTTACGGTATTTGTTTTACGCGTTTTCAGTTGCCAGACATTTCTTTCCTGAAAAACGATGCGAGGATAATAATTTACCTCAGTCCGTGAATGTGATAAGTAGACGAGGTATACGTTTCAAATCTATTCTCCTCCGTTCGGTGAGTAATAGATATTTATTCAGCATCATTTAGAAGTATAAAGCATCAACAACACAGAATTATCAGCGCCTTTGCTTCACAAAAGAGTCACCTTAATTAGACTTGGACCCTGACAGAGCGGCTCCCTTTGCAAACATTCAAGCTCTCAACGGGTTCCCTGCAACACTGAACTTTCCATAAAGCGCACTGGATTTCAGTGCAAACATTTTAATAAGGCGTGTGCTTTTAACTTGTATTTTTTTTAATTAACCACATCCTGAAGATTGAAATATCCCAACCCAAGTTTACCAGTTTCAATATTTTCACGTGCCACCATTGCAAGCGTTGCTATGGTCCCTGTTGTATTCTTAATATCCCTCTGCTGAAACAGATACCAAGCAGGATAAGCCGTGTGTCATAATTTATTACCTTCACCCGATGAGCAGCCAAGAAATTCCGTTCGAAGACATGGCCATCCATACCAGTGTTGAGGACTGATACGAAGATAACGAGCACTGATTCTAGGGTTCAGTTCCCGAGTGTTCACACTGTAGTAGTTTGTATTGCCTAGTATGACCTTTAAGGAAAAATAACAACATTACGTGGCAGTCTCTGTGGATCGGAAAACAGTTCTCCCTCAAACTTTGCCCAGTAAACCATGTTAAGTTATAGGTAAATGCCACGACTTTAGTTTTGAGAAATACGTCAAAATAACTTTTCTGAGTTTACAACAATCAAAGCTACAAATGGTCTAATTTTGAGCATAGCCAAGATGAAAAATTGCCGAAATTGACAAGCTCACTGCCCAAGACCCACCGGGTGCAACAAGAATTTTTATTATTCCTGGCTAGAGGGTTCCTTCAAAGGTTAGAAACGCATCTTACTTTCGATATGTTTTGATTTAGAAGTTATTGGAAAATTTTTTTTTAGCATCCGATACTTCACATTCTGAAAACCCGCGAAAGTACCCTGTCTTCGTTGGCGTTCATTTCTCAAGTCCAGATTTTAGCTATTGCCCGAGTATTTGAAATCCAACCCTCCCAACCAACATATTTCTTGTCCTTCCAGATTCTGGGAGGTCACATGAACATCCACAACCAGGATCTCTCCCTTTCTCTCTTTCTAATCAACAACCAGAGAAGCCAGGGAGAGAGACCCTTAGATCGACGTTGATTTTTTCTCAGTTTAAAATACATACGTTTTTCTACCATAACACACCCTTCAAAACCCCCGAGACATATTTACCCTTCTCAAATCAAGATTAAGGAGGAAATTCTATACCAGATGTCAGAATTGTTAGTTAAATTTTCCGTATATTTAAATCTAGACTACATTTCAAAACAAAACGTGTAATTAACGCTACAACAGTAGATAAACTTCGATTTTTGGAAGACTTGTAGTCGTTAAAAAAACATCTTTATAAAATTAATAATCTCATTAGTGCTTAAATTTAAGCTTTTAGCTCAACACTAAGCTTTGAAATGTGGTTGCCATAGAGAAGTTAAACTGCGTAACTAAACACTCGATAAACCAAAACGCTACTTCATAATCTTTAGGAAAATTTACAAAGTTTTATCACTATATCTTCAATGCATGCTGTTAGGAAAGTTTGAAATCACGACGAAAGCAATCTAAGCGTCATCTCAAGTTAACGGTTAATTCGCCATTATTACGTCAAAGGCAGCTTTGAATGGGCCCTTTTTTTCACAAAAAACCGTTGAAGTACCTGCCCGTTAAACGTACCGTTTCCGTCTGATTGCATGGATATCCATCTAGGATATAAGTATCCTCTGGACACTGAGATTTGAGAAGAAACACAAAAATTATCAGCAAAACTAAACAGGCAGCTTATCTCCAGCATGAAGGAAGAATATCTGCCAAATCTGTTAAAAAAAACTTGTGTCATCCCGGTCTCTTCTTTTTCTTTTTTTGCCCACCTCTCCTCTTCGCACTTTTTCTTGAGGAAGATGTAACGTAATATTACAAAATATTTTAATTCTTGTAAAGACTTTTCTTTTCGGTTCCCACTTCTTTGGGACTTAATTCCAGCCCTTTTTTCCCTACCACCCGTACAGTCCTCACGCGCTCTACTCCCAGGTTCGCTCCAACCTGCACCATTCATAAACTAATGTCTTGGTATTGCTATAAACAACTAGTACACAGAGTAACATGTGAAAATAAGTAGGTCTGATAGCACAGTTATCTAACTCTTACTACCCCTAGCTACGTACGTCACTTGAATCACCAGGGCAATATTCTGGCACGTCACAATCTGTTTTCACTTCGCGGCATAAGGATCCTTGTTTCTTAAACTGAAAAACAATTGTCATGGAGCCTGTCACTCTGTGAAACATTATAGTATCAATAACAGGCTGACAAACATCATTCCAATTAAGGAATGAAATTTGGTTTAAAAACTTTTAACCTCAAGTTGGCTCAGCAGACATCTGATGACAGAGATGAGCCAGGTTATGTGAAAATAATTTACACAATGGTTTAGACCCATCTCAGACCCAATCCAACGAAAGCTATATGGAACAGTGCCGGTTATTATGCTTTGCCCAGGCCAGTGCCTTTAGCCTGTTCAAGGAACACGTGACTTTAGACTGCAAGTAAACAATTTGAGTTTAAAAGGAAGTTCTTCAAGTTCGCTCAAAATCTTGGGGAAATGGTGCCGAAAAATGCATTGAAAGGACAACAAGATGCCAGCCCTCACTATTATCCTTGTAAATACAACGGTTACTGACAATCAAACTGGATCATTAATCCACCTCACCTGAGCCCGTTATCCACATTAATCAGCGGAGTGGGGTTATCGCGACAATGCGGACTAAAATAGCCGTAAAAACATCGCGCTTTGTTCAAAAAACAAAAATTGATTGCGTAGGAGCTCTTTACGGGATGTGCAGAGTTTAGCAAAACAACGAAGGCTATGGGAAATTCAAGCCTGGTTTCCACAACAACAAAAGCACAACCACAAGCATAAGCATAACGGTAGTGAGGACACCAGCAACACAAGCATATCACGTAGGCATGCGCGGTGTGGATAATTTCCTTATTTTTTGTTCTGTACCTCCTCGACAGAGTAAAACAAGATGGTGGACTTTTGATTACGCTCATGCTTATGCTAACAGAAGCGAGTTCTCACTTGACATAAGCAGAAGAACAAGCAGAAAAAACGTTGCTCCGCGTATGTTTGTGCTTATACTTGTGTTGTAGGCGTCCTCAGTAAGGTTATGTTTGTGCTTGTGCTTGTGCTTGTACTTATGTTTATGCTATTTTTTTCTCGGTGTTATTGATTTTGTAAATTATCTTACCAGGCAATTCTTGCAGCATGCGTGGTGTAGGTCACTGCATTGTGATTCAGTCTTGAGAACACATTGATGGGGCTCACAACAGGGATCTTTAGCCATGCACATCTGAGGAGAACAAAATAAACTTTCTGGTAACTCTCTCTCTCCTTGATAAATCTAAGGCGAAAGAGTTACCGAGTTTGATCAATATTGCTTGAATAATACTTGTCTTGCATAAATATCCTTCCAGAAGTTAAATTATTTAGTGCTGAATGGGAGAGGAAGCTAAAATGGCGGGGCTATAATAGTTTATATACATTATTTTTGTCTGGTTAGCTTCATTTGTATGGACATTTCCAGTTATATTACTACTGCTCGAGCAATTTCTTGCACAGGTGCTTCGCCTGCATGAGGTAGCAAGATGTCCGAAAACACGATAGTACCGTTATTTGGTGCAGATAGGGCTATTCTCGCGTCATTTTTGTTGAGCGCGGCGCGCGTTCCTTTGTGACACCCATGCAAGAAGAACTTTGCTCGTATTGCCGGGACTTTTACTTTAAATAAACAAACCTCGGGAGTACCGCAGTCGCATTCCTCTTCCTCTTCACGTATTCCGTTTCCACAAATACTTCTAATAGGCTATAATAAAAAGCAGTGATTTTCTTATTCAGTGTAAAATTGAAAACGCAAACTTTTGCAAAGAAATAAAAAGCTTTTTGTACTAGGATTAAAGCTTTCACTGTGCAAGGTACCGTAAAAACACTGCCAATTGTGAGATTCCGAGGTTCAATTGCGCGTTTTTATAAACATTTAGAGTTTTACCCAAATGTGTTAATTGCATTTGGTTGGGTAACTAAAGCGAGATGGCTTTGTTTCCAATACAATTATTTTAGTATTCTTGTTTGTGGCCCATTTTTCGTTGGCGCCATATGTGTATGACATTAAAATGATCTGATACGATATTCTAGAGGCCCTATACTCTCCTATAGATATACTCAAGTACAGCATCAAGATAAAAGAATATAAAAGCAGAAACCGATCCATCATAAATTTTTTTAAGGTGTACTATACGTAAAAAATAAATACCGTAAACCCTCGAATTAGCGCCCAGGGTGCTTATTTCAAATTTAGGAGAACACGGGGGGCGCTTATTCGAAGGGGGCGCTTATTTAATTTTTCCCAAATCGTGGCCTGATATGATCATTCTTTTAATACATCATCTGGACGTAAACATCAACATAAGCTGTTTATCGACATAAAACGCTGATCCTAAAGTTTAAATCGCGGCACTATTAAAAATTCACTTGGTCACAAACTGAAACAATGTACAAATGTAATACTACACGATGAGAACTATAAACCCTTTGCTATCTCATTACTCGTCCACAAAATAGGGGGAGGGGAGGGGGGCGCTTGTTTTAAATTTTGGCTGATAGGAGGGGCGCTTATTCGAGGCGGGACGCTAATTCGAGGATTTACAGTAATCCTTCATTGCACCGGTCTATGCTTTTATATTCTTCATTTTCTTTGATAAGCAACTTCGATCACTATTGATTGATCCAACGTATACCAAAATAATCCTCGTCCGCAGTTGCATGATTGAACATTTTATTTATGGATCAATATATAGGCCGCTTGATAAGATTTCTTGGTAGAATTCTACTGGTATACTAAGGCAAATGTTGTAATCTGATTGGCTGAGCTACTCGTACACTATCTACAGACATTAGAGTGCAGAGGCTGGAGCTCGGCAACGTTTTCTGGTTTGTCTAATGTTTCGAGGACGATTTAGAAATATTACGGGATAATTTTATTCTCAAGAACACTAAAGGAAGGAAACTGACCGTTGCGCGACTTTAAAACCTCAAAATTTCTCAATAAACCGATGAGCTCGTGCGCCCAACTGTAATTTCTAATTCAATCTGCGAGATTTTGTTAAAGCATGAAGTTTAACACTACGCTCAGAAATTACTGGAAATCATTGTTTTTTCGCACTCGATTTCCCAATGGGGTAATAGTTGATTCAGCCTCCTGCCTCATCAACTATTACCCCATAGAAATTGAGAGCTCATAATCTAATTGTTCAACAGAATTTTAAAGTAGAAAAGGTTAAACGTTTGCTATTAGCAAAATTCTTAAAGTTCTGGGGTTTTTTTAATATATGAACAAGAAACTTTTGAGGCGATAGCTTATGTACACGCAATACACTTAGCATTTTGAGAAGATTACTAACTAAAGATACCTTAGTCGGTACGTTGTACAAACACCAATCATTGAGCCTTTTTAGTGAGTCCATACTACAATTAGAAAATCCTGGAACTCTAGTCCTGTGAACAAATTACAATGTTAACTATTATATCGAAGCAATTTTTGTACTATGCAATTCTTACAACACATAACTGAGATCGCAATCATTGTACTAAAATGAATAATTCCGTTATTACTTTCTACCAGCTTTGGCTCTCATCGTTAACATATCTATAATAAGAATTTAAAGTAGACTGTTGCGCTTCAAACTCTATAAATTTTGATATTTGACTTTAATTAGAATAGAAAGAGTCTTCATGTACCCAGTATTTCCATGTTGATTTTTTTTTTCTTGTTCTTACTTACTTGTGTCCACCCATAATGCATCCCCTTGGAGTTAGGCACTTACAGGATCCTAAAATTACCAAATAGATGAATATCAATAACACTTCTAATTAGAGAACAACATTATGGCAAGCCAGTATAAGATCCATATAACCGCTAATAATACTGCATGTTGCCACGAGACAGAAAGCATATGAACATATATGAATTATATTTCTTTACGTCTTAATATTTCTTAATATTTTACTATTTTCATTCCTTTACCATATAAAATGTGTGCACACGCCCTCTAAATTGCAAATCAAGAATTGAATTAAATTGAGAGAAGAGGCATGGGGTTAATCCAAGTGTTTTCCCGTGGCGCATATAGAGTCGCACTTCAGTGTTTTCCCTGTAGCAACTCGGGACAGGCTTCTGGTGCTTCTATATTGCCCAACTTTCCAGCCTGTGGACATTTAAGCTTTGTTATTGTCTAGTTTCACCTGAGTCATGGCTAAATCCAAAGTTGTGACCCATTTCATGAGCAACGACAACGTAAGGACCAATGATACTTCCAAAGTTCCACTACAAAAGACAGCAGTTAAAAATAAGCACGTGAATTTCAGTCAAAGTTTCGGAAATTTTGTTATTAAGGGACAACATTAATTACACACTCTATTTCTTTAAAGAACAAAAAATTCAGGCCTATGATATTTCATATTTGGTTTCAAAAAGTTGGTATTCAACAGCGGCGTTGCTTGAGTGCCTTAAGTAGCTTGATGATTTGCATTGTTGTTACAGAACTGCACTTAGTGATTGGCCCACAAAAATCTCGCGTCGCTTTCCAACCATCAGAGGTGATAAAAAAATCAATCATTACGACTCTGTCTTCTTTTCAGTAAGGATCAACTAATAATAGATTTCACCGTTTCTTTACAATTGATGACATTCTTGACTTACCTGGTTTACACCAGATGAGACAGAACCACACATCCCAAATACATAAGCCATTCCTGCACAATCTGACCAACCCCATGCACTGAAACGAAAATAACATTGCAAAAACGTTAATTAATCATTTAAACAGCTTGATACATGATTAAAGTCTTTTTTCTCGCTTATACTGCGATTGAAAGTTCTTTCATATCCGGCCACATTTGCTGTTCGATTCAGTACCAATAAATAGTTAGTAATTATGTCTACAAATTTTTGTAAGATGGCCCGTGACCATGATGTTATATCAAGATTTGAAGAAAATAAAGCAATGGCTCAAGAAGAATTTAAGGAAGTACCAGATATCAATTTTCGCACAATTCTGCTGGTCTTGATTTTGATTCTGCAAAAGTACAACGAAGAATAAAAAATTTTCGAAAAACAGTCATTTCTTACCTTAGTAACTGCGCATTGTCGTGAGGAATCTTTTCCTTCAATTTTTGTCGATATTTGTTAAACAATGACAGGTCAGGTCCACCCTTAGATTCGCGCTCATAAGGATCACCATTTGTCCAGATTTCCAGTGCTGTCGTAACTATTCTGATATTTATTCGTTGATAAATCTTCACCGAGAAGAAATAAAAAGAAATTATAGGTATTTGACATCCTTAAGAGAGATAAACTGATTATTTCTGAGCTTAGTTTAAATGTGATTATCATTCATTGTTAGCATAGGCGATGCCCGACATTAGTTTTGCTGGACAACGGGCAATTTGATGGACTAAAAGGAAAAATGCTATGTATTACTTTAATAGGACTCTTGAAATATGAATCGTATTGCCTAAATTGGCCAGAATTTGACACCCAGTCCAATGCATGACCAGTGCATACTTGCCCAATAGACCAATTTCGATATATTAAAATTCAGCCTAACACAATAGACCTCAGCACGAGGCTCTGGGAAATAAACCCCACAAAGTCTGTAGTTATTCCCCAGAGCCTCGCACTGTGGTCTATTGTTTTAGGCTGAATTTTAATACATCGAAATTGGTCTATTGCAATGACACTTTTTATCATCGGCTTTTCAGTTTACTGTTACGATATGCATATGGACCCTTCCCATTCAGCACAAACGTTCTGCAACAAAATGAATATCTATCGCCAGCGCTAATCAAGAATTATAACTGGATGAATTTACTATCCTCTAAACTGAGCATCATCGCAGACAATGCACTTTTTTACATTCCATCATTATCAATTCTGGATTACTTTTAACAGATAAACCAAGATGGCGGATGTTGTGACGTCTTAATCAACAACAAATTTGTCATCTTATAGAACATAAAGGTAATGTGTTTATACCAATCGCAAAGTCATTTTAATGTGTCTTAGTAAAGCAAAAGCCCAAGGGGATTTCCAAGCATTGAACATTTTGGACATTTTTAGCCTGGATATCAGCTACATTAGCCCCGATCTACTCGAAAAGACCTTTACAACATGATGGCATGCCATTCATACCATCGACATTTTTGCTCGGGCATGTGCAGAAGTCAATTTTTTATTTTTTTATTTTTTTTTTCGCCTTTCCTTTTTCTCCTTTTCTTATCTTTTTTTTTCGCAGTCGTTGACCTACTACTGGGCTTGCTTCCAGTTTAAGAATTCCCGCGAAAGCATCATCGAGACAGAAATTTCTTACCCCTGAGTAATGTAGCCAAGCGTAGTAGAGGGAAATTTTGCCCCGACTTTTTCGCTCAAATTTTTAAGTATTTTTGTGCATATTTCACACTCAATTGACCCAATCACTCCGATCTGGGAATCGTAAGAGAGATCTTTTCCTCCTGCATAACTGGAGTATAAGTGATGCCAATTTTGGCCAAAGTTCATGACGTTAGAGGTGGAACAAAGGCCAGCGCCTGTCACGGGCGGTTACGGGCGGCACTGGCGTCAATAGATTAAATAACAAAGTAAATATCGACGCTTTAGTAATTGGTATTTCTGACATTACTTACCGCATCAACAGCATTCGCTAACGCCATAACTCGGTCTTTAATGACGTTGGTGTCATTGTTGTATGCCTTGTACTGCGTGGCAAATGAAAGTAAAATAGTAAATATTTTTCAGGCGATTTTAAAGTTTATTGTAGAATAATTAATTTACTCAAGTATCCTTAGTACTAACCAGTTTAGAAGTCAAAATAAGCATGAGAATATTGCGCCAAAATACTCGTCAACTATAAAACTCGCGCTGCGGCGTCGTCGCTTTAGTAGAAAATCGTTATACTCGAGCAGTATTCAGATGTAACATCAAGATAGTGTAAAATGTAATCCAACTTTAATTTGGTTCAACACACTTCTTTAGGAAATAGAGACAGGATGGAACGAGGAAAGTTATAATGACTAATGTTTTGCCAGTAAAGGTTATTTTCAAAAAATTCCCCAAAAAGATATTCGAGGTTTAAGAGCATCGCCACCGGTTAGTATTTAAAGAAAACTACAACTGGAAATATCTATTCTCTTATCGGTAGAATTCCAATATACTCGACATTTATGCCATATTGGTTAGTACAGGACAAATTAAATAACAATTATCGATTACTAATTATTAATTATTAATTTAATTATCAGAAAGTATTAATTATAAGAGGTAAATTTAAGTAAGTTCCCCATTACTTAGCGTTCGAAAATCCACAAAAAACAAAAGGAGAAAGTGGAGGCGGATGGGTCACACCCTGAGGAAACCGGCTAGCAACATTACCCGACAGGCATTACGATGGAACCCTCAGGGAGAGAGGAAGAGGGGTCGCCCAAGGAACGCCTGGAGAAAGGGAGTGGAGTGTGAAATAAGGAAGTGGGATCACACCTGGTACACACTAGGAAGGCTTGCCCAGGACAAAAACCGATGGAGATCGGAAGTGGCCAATGCCCTATGCTCCAGCCGGAGCTAAGGGACAAATCGTCATCATTAATTATAAGAGATTAATCTAAGTAAGTTTCACACCACTTGCCATTCTAAAATCCACTACAAACAAAAGCTCGTTATAGCGAGTCTCATCTGTTGTCAGGTATGGTTTGTAGAATGAATCCATATTTGATATGCTGCGCCGCATCTGAAAGAAAACAATCGTAAATTAGAAGCAATAATTGGTCATCACACCGTTATATCTGATGATAGTTTTATCCACCTAGCAAATACTGTGGAGAATACAAAAAATATTATATAATTAAACGATAATTATACAGTTTGCCGAGCTTCTCTAATCTTTTTGCCTAAGAGCACTCAATCACCAATGCAATATCATACTATATATGGGACTTTTACTTGTAATAAGTAATAGGAAGTGTTAAACTTTTACGTACTATAAAAGTTAGGAAAACGTGGCGATAAATCACGAAACATTTTGGAAACAAAAACAGCTTCAAATTTTAGCGGGCCGTACACTAGAATACGACCCTGTAAACTGACCAATCACAGCGCTCGTAGTAATTGAGAGATATAATAAAAGATGATAGACAAGAAAATATCGCAAAAGCATCTCTCTGATCTGTGACTGATAAAATACCCTGGAAAATGTTCCGGAGTTTTCCTTGGAAGGGTGGGAATCTGCTTCTGTGTCTTTGTTTCCTGAGAAAATGAGAAGACAAAGTGGAATGAGTACTTTGTTTAGCTATAAAAGATTGCGAAAAAACTTTTCTTATAAACATGTAAGAAATTTTTAAAAACGGTTAAAAAATACAAGACGTTCGGACGTTCAGGGACGTAATTATCAAGTTAAAAAAATTAATATTCTATAAATACAAGAAAAACAATAGTTCATTAAAAAGAGAGGTAACATAAAAATATACTACAAGTAGATTGTGTTGTTTATACAGCCCGACACCTTCAACAACGCATTGCCGAACACAAGTATTCGGCTATCGGTAAACACCTTTAAGAAGTGCACGGTGACAGAAATCTTCTTAATGAGGGCCAGTTTCGTGTTTGTGCCATGGGAAATTTGACTGCCTCGTTTACCAAATGCTATTCATCCAAGAACTGAGGCCTAGCCTTAACACTTAGAGTGACTCCATCAGTGCTAAACTCGTTTTATAGCTTGTAGCATATTTCTATGTTACCTCTCTTTTTAATGAACTATTGTTTTTCTTGTATTTATAGAATATTCATACTGTTTTTTTTTTTTCACTTGGTAATGACGTCCGAGAACGTCGAAACGTCGTATGTTTTTGAACCGTTTTTAAAAATTCCTTAAATGTGTTTAAGAAAAGTTTTTTCGCGACTTTTTTAATGGCTAAAGGTTTTAAAAAGTCGCTTCTTTTTAGAGTACTTTGTTCGAGTGAGATATAAATATGCATGCGACATACGAAAGGTTTGACTAATAAGGTAAATATTTCCTGCTGAAAACTTAAGAAACCACGATATAAAATATCTAAAAGTTACCTTTTATAATAAGAAGAAAAGTGAAAAAACAAATAGGCAATTTGTCTATCCGAATTTTAATTAAAATAAATAGTACATGTATATATTATAATAACCAATCATGTGGTTCTCAGACACATAATGATAACTAATATAAATATAGAAAACTCTTTCTGCAAGAAAACGCTTGAGAAAATTTGCTGGGGTCCCCTGCCAATAAGTAAAAACACTGAAATATTCCACAGGTCGAATATTGATCTAAGAAACAGGGCGAACGCAAAGTGTTTTTAGATTTGAATAACAAATGAAATGTCTGTCCTTAAATGGCTGAAATCAAACCAAGCGAAAAACCTCGGAAAGAGATCTTGTACTTTGCATGACGTTTCGCTTACCGCAAGTATCAAGAATGTGATTGAAGTCTTCTTCCTTGGCTTGAAAAACTCTGTGAGCACCAGAGTTCTGGAGATAAAGAACAACACTTTCATTATCATTAAAAGTGTAAACAAGAAAAGACAAATACTCGTGATTACCTACAATCAACCAATTTTGTTGCAAAATTATCAGATCATCGCTGGTAGAGGAGATTAGATATTCAAACTTACTTCGTGTCCAGTCTCAGGAGTAATGTAAAAAGTATCTTTACCATCATCTATAATCCCCCTGTTAAGAACAAAGTAATTTTTAAGGCTAAAATAATATAATAACACAATAGTCATGATAATTGTGGCCTTTCGCTTGCGTTACATTTGTATCACCAGCTCAGTGAAAACACTATTTTGATTTGGAATTAACGTCCACGCTGCTATGTTAGTGGACATCCAGGAGAGATTTTTAATCATTTTATTTTACCTTTTGTCTACAAGTCTGCTTCTTGATAACTTGAATCTTTTAGAATTAGTTGCAAACGATAAAGAGCGCGAGGTTCTGTTTGTTTGTTCGGTTCATTTGTTTGTTTGTTTGTTGTTTCGTTTGGCTTCGTGGTCTCGTTTTGTTTATTTGCTGCTGTTGTCGTTGTTTTGCTTCTGCTTTTGCTTTTGCTTTTGCTTTGCTTTACTCTTCCATTTTTAATTAACTATTTAGAAACAGTCACCGTTGTGTGACACAAACCAAAAACTGCCTTTCGTCCCCTGGCAAATAACAATCAGAAATCAGAAGAAAGATCTTACCTTAATCCTGAACACGTGCTAAGTACAACACTGGAATCCTTCAAGCCACGAATGTTTCCTTGATAATGACAATGGTCCGAAACACCCTGAAAGGAGGGTTCAAAACAATTGTGATAAAGGGCAGTCAAAAATCGCTATCAGTAAAATGAAACTGTTTCAAATTCCTCTTGAAATCAAATTATCACACCAGTAGAATAAGACTGAGTACTTATCAACCGAGAGTGAGCAAGGCCGAGGTTTGAAATTTTCAAGTGAAGACCGAACGTTCGAGGTTAATAAATTGTTAATTAATGTGTCTTTTTGCTTTTGTTTTTGCAGGTTTTCCAGTAATCGGCCCGTGGGCATTACGGGAGAAGAATTCCCTAGAATTTGCCAGTCAGAGCGCGCTTTATCGGCTGCAAACACAAGCCATGTAATAAAACGAGGGAAAATTTTATTGTCTTAACATAAAATTCTTCCAAAACGAATTCTACTCAACAGTGCCGGTGAAAGAAATAATAGACCATTCTTGCATCCCTCTACAGTGTTTAAAAACAATAACAGATTAAGAACGAGGCTGGGTGTACATTGTTTGTACTTTGCCCACTCTGACCTCGACTCGGCGCCACTTTTCGTTGGAATTAGGGAAAGGTATGTTATGCGTATCACGATGGTGTAACCTTGGTTAACTTTAATTTGCCTTAACCGGTTTCCAAAGATTAACGGTAAGCATTATGTCACATCTCCTTACTATACCTCTTGTATCGCTTCAGAGCCATCATTTTCAAACGTGCGAACTGCAAACGATGGGGAAAATAGCTCTCTGCAACATTAAATCAAACGATCTGTTAATATACAAATTCAATGTCCAGTCTAATACGAGTCATAATATTCATTAAATAAGCGATTTATTACTAAGTTAGTGCAGGCGTTTCACTCCAGCCTCTGTAGTGACATGAACTGACAAATAGATACTCCCTCATAATCGAATTCTGGCATTTTGTTAGACTGCCTTGTTTTAACAATTTTCCCGCTTGGCCAAACACAATGCATGAGGAGTTCATACGTGCTATAAGTCCTACCTAAGTATACTCAGTTGTATTAAATATGTGAAAACGTTATGGCCTCCGGTGCTGATTTATCGTGAGAGCACTCGAAAAAAAAAAATATTGATTATTTTTTTATTTATTTGTTTATTTTTGTTTTACTTGTTTCTTTTTATATCCAGCGTCCAGTCCTTGTCAAAAGCATCCAATCGATACGACGCGTCGTCCACGTGGTCTCCCTACAACAAAAACACCTATATTTTCTAAAACGTCCAGGAAAGGTGAATGCTACAAATACACATTTATCCGCCCCTCTTCAAATTATATAGCATAGCAATAAACATTATTGTTTGGGCTTGCTCTGTTTGCTGAGAAGGGTGTTTGACAAGGAATCAATAAACTCTCCAATTTTGGATAAACTTTGACTTTGTGGGTGACCACATGGCCGCTTTAATAATCATTTCAATTCAATGTCAATTACAAACAAATGAAGAAAGCC
>Ga0126339_10000957_pt1 | contig 18139 bp, 14 predicted proteins | sample OrbTmetagenome_2_FD_92532 | JGI IMG/M metagenome (GOLD analysis project Ga0126339, IMG submission 92532) | Coral microbial communities from Petempiche,Puerto Morelos, Mexico - Orbicella T R C metagenome | ecosystem: Host-associated > Invertebrates > Cnidaria > Coral | place: Petempiche,Puerto...
AATTATGGGGTTTATTGAGGATCTTCCTGTTCCTAAACGTATGACGGGACCCCCCTTTTTTATTTCAAAATTTAAGGTCTCTCGATATAAGCAGCCAACAGGCAAAATTTGAATGAAAATCTATTGTGCGTTCTTTTTCGGGGGAATGACCTTAAATCTAAACTGCCGGTATTTTAGTTCTTTCTCGACTTTGAGGTAAAAGAACGGATCGGGTTTGTTTTTATTTCCCTTCGACACAAGAAAAAATAGTTTGCTTTGCATGTGAACTCTTCCCATCGTCTGGCAATTAAGTACTCGATATATTTCAGTTTGGTTGAAAAAAAAAAACAAAACAAAAAGTGCCACGGCCAACGGCATTAACTATAACATTTAAAGGAGAGAGGAGGGAAAGAGTGTGGAAAAATCAATGAAATAGCTTATTCATTCTGCTGGCGTAAAAGCTATCAGCTAACTCAATCTTAACTCTGTGTTGTATTAAAAGTGAGGTTATGAACGCGACCGACAAAACTCGCCACCTGGTTGGCTCACCACAATGAAAGTGACAGGTTGCGTTTTTGCCGTGTTAGGTCATCAAACAACATTCGTTTTCTCTGTCACTGGCTCCCTCGGCCAAAACAATTCTTTTAATATTTAGTTTATCTTTGGCACGCGTTGTATCACATTTCACCGAGCTTTACACAGCGATTTAAGTAACCATGTTTGAAGCCGTCTGTTGTTCACGGAGAAGAAGGCGAAATGATACATGGCTCGTGATTTCGGCCATCTTTGTGACTTTCTTAACAGGTAAGTCGAGATTCTCTTTTGATTTCACCGCATCTTGAGGAATCAAGCATTCACCGTTTACAAAATAAGTGATTTGTGCTTTAGACATATCAAGCGGCCTATTGGTAGCTAAAATAATGGTAATGCTTTTTAGTAACAACTCTTAAAATCCAACAGGAGCGTAACACAACGATTAGTTTAATTCAACCACCAGCCGCAAATAGTGTCATATGCTTAGTGAAGCCTAACCATGAAAACAACATTGGCTCGGTTATTGAGTGACTCGAGCCTGATCTGTTTTGTTTTTAAATTTCCAATGTTTAGAGAAAGCTAGAAAACGTTTATAATCATAACAGAGAAAGAGAAAATTATTTGTCTATTTTCTCAGGGACTTAGAATCGAGACTTGTAAACGGAAGATTAGAGATCATCGTTTTAAATTTTAGATTCTCTATTGTAGTGTTCGTGGAGGTGCGGTGACCTCATGGTTAGTGCGCTCATCTCCGGATCCAGCGGTCCGGGTTCGAGCTGTTGCCGGAGTCATTGCTTTGTGTTCTTAGGCAAGACACTTTACTTTGATAGTGCTTCTCTCCACCCAGGTGTATAAATGGGTATTGGCAAATGTAGTAATGAGGGTTAACCCTGTAATGGACTAGCGTCCCATCCAGGGGGAGTAGAATACTCCTAGTCGCTTAATACAACAAAACTGGGCAAGCTCGAGCTGTCCGGTTGTCCTCCACTGACCTGCCGCAGACGTTACCTTTTCATTATGGTATTTGTCTGCGACCTGGCAACTCAAGATTACAATTTAGACCTCTGACGAAAAATTGATATCTTATAAACTGATTTTTTTTAAACGGAAATTTCTTAAGGGCAAATTTTGGTTCAATATCTTTGATCAGGTGAAATGTATGGTGAATGACTTAAGTTAGGCATTTTTTGTGCAACTTTGCTTCAGTCATAATCATGTTTCATGCTTCCTGAGGCGTTTTATCGTTCTTATTCATGTAACTTATTGTATTTAAAGTAGATCGATAAATACTTAAAATACTAAGGCAATATGATCTTTGTCGGAACAGGTATGTACTCTGGAAAATATCAAAAAGAATGTTTAGTGGATTATAACGTTCGTTACCTCTGAAAATATGGTGGCATCACTCTTTACTAGCTCTCTTCTTGCAGGCGTGTAAATTAATGGGTACTGGCGAATCTAATGCTGGGTTGTAACCCTACGTTGCACAGGCATCACAACCGCGGGGAAGCAGAAATACTCCAAGTCGCTTAATGATACGAAGCTTTGCCCCGAAGGATTCTTCACCCCACCTTTTTTTAATCTTGTCGGCTGTAGCGGTAACGATATCATATGGGAGGGGAAATTATTTAGGACTTGGGACTGAGCTGCATGGCCTATACTTTGAGTTCCACCGCAGGCGGCTTCAGTTTAGCGCAAAATTTAAGCCCATTTGTTGGAAGCAGTTACAAACTGAAGCAAATTATGAGTGAAAAACGAACACGAGATAATATCTTCATTACCTCAATAAACAAATGGTTGGCCTGTTAAAATACTGCTAAGACTTGCGTTAACTTGTTTAAAAAGCTATGGTGAAAATGCTCTCAGCAAATTGTTTTTAAATTTTTAATCGTCTTTTTTTATGGGACATAACGGGAACTGTTTGAAACTGACACCCAGGATATATATTATCCCTAAAGGCGAAGAAAGCTAGGTGATAAATTATCTTTGGTTGACTCTTTCCACAATTGTGTTTCTCAGCAGTTTTAGGCCACACGATTCTTGAAGAGTACAGCTGTGGACAGGAAGACATCGAGTACAACGTGACTCTCAGAGGAGGCCAGTTCGCAGGCATTTTCAGAGACCGGGGACCAGTGAAGAACATGCAGGAGTGCATGCACATGTGCTGTAATACTAAAAACTGTGACGTGGCCATGATGCACGGGCCAAAGTGTTTTAGCGTGCGCTGTTTAAATTATTCTGTTTGTGAGACGATTCCCGCGGATGATGAAGATATTGACATGCAGATTGCACATATGACGACTAAAGGAACAGGACAATTGAGTGAGTGTAAATAAGCGCTTGAATTGGCTCTGACAAAGTTTACATCTAGACAGCAAAGCCGCCATTTTCAAGAGCCTATTACAATATTCATGAGATGATTTTTCTGTTAATGATATAGACATATCGGAGAAAGAATTCTGACTGACAGAATTGCTGAACTTACCGTACCCAAATTCGCAATCAGCCAATTAGAAGCCGTGTCTACTGTCCTAAATGCTACGCTATTAGGTCACTGAGCTGCCGTATGGCTACGAGATCATGGTCACTTGGCCGAATTTGAGTACGTTAAATACCTAATCGTACCTTTTTGGTACGCTTTGGCGGCGTACCAGACTCGTTTGGTCTCGCCATGGGTATTTCGGCTTGACTACGTTTCGCCAAGATACGAACCATGGCTAGACCACACTAGCCTGATATGCCGCCGACGCTTACCAAAAAGAGACTATTAGGTATAAATGTGCCTTTGTATCTTGTATATTTGCACTTACTAGCATTCGTCATCGAAGTAGCCTGCTTCCATGTGATGTCCTTCATCTCAATACTGTAATCTGCTTATTCTTTGTTGTATGGAGCAGGTAACGATTACTACTTTAAATGTCTAAGAATAGCTCCAGGAAGATTATTTCAGTATTTTTCTCTTCACTATTTTTACCATGTACTTTACTTACAGCCAAAGCCTTGGTAAATGACAGTACAGACAGTTATGATCCCGAGGCCAAGTGTCCTCACAACGAGATCATGTATAACGTGAAACTAATGGGCGGATTAAAAGCGGGAAAATTCACCGACATTGGCAAAGTAAAGAGTATTAAGACTTGCATCAGGTACGTACGACGCTCAATCGATCATATATTGTACATAAATCAGTGAACCTTTGGGTGTCAATACCTGAAATAGTTTCCAAAATATCGACCAATACCCAACTCCGCCCATCGGCCTGGATACCAACAATGTCCGATCTCAGTATGGCTATAAAACTTTTCACTCACGTAACCAGTAACCATGCAAATTTATTGGTTAAAAAAAAAAAAAAGTTCTACTCCCACGAGATTGGTTTGGGACACGAACATACCCGTTACATATTTTGCGGTACCAATATGGCAGACGTGAAGAAAAAAAAAAAAGTCAGTTTATAACAGAAGGAAAGTTTCTATTAACTGACCTTTCTTTCAATTTTAAGATATTGCTGTGAGGCCAAAGTGCAGCCCTGCGACCTGGCCTTCATGCTATCTGATCGCTGCTATCTGGTGAAATGCTTCTCAGAAGATAGATGCCAGGCTATCCCAGCGGCTGCTATTGACCATTCGTTTAAACAGAAAATGGCGTTCGTGGCGCCATGGCTATACGAAAAGAACAAGAAAGTTGGTAAGTAATAAAGAATAAAACCCTTGAAAGAACTGTTCAGTGGCTTTCATAGACAACAGTCTCATCCACAGAAGAAAATAATCAAATAATCTCATCAGTTGCACGCCATCTTGGATTCCGTATTTACGCAATCCAATATGGCGTACAACTGATGAGGCTGGTGCTTTAGCGAGATATATTTTGTAGTGCCAGTCTTAACTGTTTTTAAACAGTTTTAGTGACCTTTTACATTGTGTCGAAGGAATATCAAAGAGGATATGTCTTTTAATTTGTACAAACGCTTTAACAAATCGGTCTTCTGTATACAACATTAGCTATTTAAAGTTCTGTAATCATGGATTGTCCTTTCATATTCAGTGAAAATTCCTTCGGGTCAGTCCCCTCATCACTTACAATGCATTCAAAGTAGACGTTACACAAAATCCCAGCTACTTGATGGACAAGACGCAGGGCTCTTCACAGACGTGGGCCGAGTGGCGAACCCTCAAATATGTACCCGACTGTGCTGCGAAGACCCTTCCTGTGATTTAGCTTACATGTTTGGTCGCACGTGTTTTCTTGTAAAGTGCTACAGCGAGAGGAGCTGTCGGACCATCCCTGATGAGGAGGCTGTGCGTAACGACACTAATTTTGACAGATCTACTCAATACATCATTAAGCGGAAGTTTGGTGTTCGCCTCAGAGATGGTAAGGAAGTTTTACTGTTGTGTTACTCAGTTCCAGAATGGTTGTGTAGAAAAGGTCTTCTAATTCTACTTTGAATTTAATATTTGATTGTCTCTGGGGCAAATTCTTAACGTTTTCTGCAACTTAACTTGATTCGCTCAGGTTTGTCCTGACTCTTCGGTCTCGATTTGTATATAGCCAACTGGTTGGCCCCTCTTAAAGTGGGATTCTTAATAGTTCACGTTCAATTTGCAATTAATTTGTTCACTTACATTGTACTGTGTCCACATTGAACACAAGAGTTATATTTTCAGGGTCACTGACACAAAGACAACCTTTCATTTATTCAGAACATGAGAAGTTTCTAGTTAATTTAACAATTTATACCACATTATCTGATATGAAGTATGATTTAAAGTTAAAAAGAGTAAAATTCTTAACGAGTTATAGTATGAATTTGAAAAAAAGTTGCCTGTGCATATCCTAATTATCTAATCCTTCCTTTCCTCTTATTCCACTTTTTTTAGACGGAACCCCAGTTGTGAGGACTGAGACAAACAAAGAAGAAATTTGTCGTTTGGATGGTGAGATAAGAAACAAAACAATACTGCAGGCCGGTATGGTTTCTGGTAAGCTCACTCACCACAAAGGTGTCAAGGACATTACGTCATGCATCAAGCGATGCTGCGCACAGGAGCAGTGTCACGTGGCAATGATGATGGCAGACAAATGCTATTCTGTGTTCTGCACAAATGAGCAATACTGCCAGCCCAAGCCAGCACCAATGGAGACGCACCACACAAACCCTACAGTGGCTTATGTAAAAAGAGGAGAGATAAGTTTTGGTAATGTGTATGCAGTACTCAGTCTTCTAACATTTAGACTGTTTGTAAACACTACGTTGACCGAGGTTTATCAGCGTTATGAGCGGTTTAAACGCTGGTTAAAAGCCAACGATTAAATCATGCACTAAAAAAAAATTAAATATAATGTTTAGTCTCAGCCCAAATAATAGACATAAGCTTACACAAAAAAAATAATTTGTAAAGATATAATTATTGTATTTGATTGCTACATGACATCAAAATTACCAGTCAGTTTGTTTCGCCTATTGTGACAATTCTCGCAGTAATGCACACGTTTTCAAAGTCGCTAATCGTTCAAACAATCAATCAATCTATCAATCATATCAATCAATCAATCAATTAATCAATCAACACGTTGCGTCTAAGACCTAAGTAAGCTCCATCAGAGGAACGCGTGTGTTGGCTCTGTGTTAACTTTGATCTTTATCTGCCTTTCAGCGCCCAAACCAAGGTCTGTGATGCCACTAATTGAAAGATTTCACCCTAACTTTGAGCAAGCTGTGGAAGAAGAATACGTAGAGGTTGATGATAATGACGCAAATGCTAGCAACGCTGGCAATGGAGACGAGGCCCAACAAAACAGTTTGCAGAGTGACCCAGGAGAAGATAATAACGGCGTACAAATGGAGGAAAGTGGTGAAAATAGAGAAAATGAAAATGACCAAAGTGGGAGTGCAAACAGTGGAGATGACAGTGACGATAGTGGGTCTGGGGACATAAGTGGCGACGCCGTCGAAGGAGAACAAAGCGAGGATCAGTTAAGTGGAGAGAGTGGAACCGAGGACAGCGGCGAAAGTGGAGATGAAGACAACAGCGGGGAAAGTGCAGATGAAGAAAGCGGGGATGGAGACGAGGATTCAGAAGATGAACAACAAGGATTTTCACAAATTAGAAATGCTCCAAGCAACCAAGGCGCTCTTTCTAACTAGTGATACTTTGTTGATAGACTAGTTGTTTTAGGTACAAATAGGGCTCCTTCAGGAATTCACCGTTGAAAATTAACGCTTTTTTTTTCGCTGAAGTCGTATTGTTACTATCAGCTCATCCTTTTTTTGAGCAAACCCGACGACCTAACCTGGAACGATCGATGTCTCTTGGGTTGCATTTGGATTTTGTTAGCTTGTTCTACCGTATGTGCTCTGCCTAGGATACTTAACGACAGAAAATGTTACCGACTGTACTATCGAACTCGGAACGAGTTTTAATGGTTACAACTGTGTAATTGAACGTGTATTTTCCATTTTCCAATTCCCCATAATTCACTCTGTTTGTCCCCCAAATTTTGCATCAACTGTTGTTGTGAAATACTCCTGGGTGTCTGCATTTTCCCAAAAGCATTTCACAGCAATAGTTTGTGCAATTTTGGGGGAACAAACAGAGTGAACAATGGGGAATTGAAAAACAGAGAATTTACCAATTTTCAAGAGGTTTTCTAAGTACAATCAAAATCTCCTGATTTTATCATTTTTTCACGAAGGGAATACGGCTAATTCAGTACCACAAAAAGCAGCCCAAAATGAAACAGTGTATCTTTTACACTTCGATGTAGCTACGACAAGTGGCCGTGATCCAGAAATAATTACGGTTAACAACATGTTTTGTAATGGAACTGAAAATTGTGAATAAACAGAACGTTTTTGTAGATATTGTAAAACTGTGCTTAAAATCAGTGTTATTTTTGCAAAAAAATTAAAATATCGGATATTGGAAGTAAATCAGGAGGTGCGTTTGGGGGATATAAGCTGATCAATAATAAAAACACAGACTAAATCAGAGTGAAGAATAACAGTGAGTTTTCTACTTCAGGTATGTTTTCTACCAAGAACATGCACAGAAGACTACCAATCAGTGAAAAAAAGTCGAACTTGTCTTCTCAGAGCATTTTTTCTTCCCTCAATTTTCACCTCGTTTTTTTTTTTTTTTTTTTATTTATTTTTTCTTTTTTTCTAGCAATAGATTGAAATGCATAAGATATGTTTCACTTTGTAAATAGATATTCTAATCGATCTCAGGTGGAATACCATACAAGAGGCTACATAGGATACCTATCTTAGAAGAAGTTAAAAGTATAGGATTTATATGAAAGAAAGTGTGAAGCGATAAGGGCGCATACACTTTTGGGCTTTGGACAAATTTGCACTCTTAGCTGACAAAAATCAACAAATGAAGCAACAGCTCTATTTTTTGGTCTACCAAAATGTTTATTTCTCGGTAAGTGTCAGAAAAATGACATAATACTCCTAAGCCTTATGATCGCGTTTCTGCTTGGAAACTAAATGGCCATTCGAATTTTGTCCTTTGTGAGATGAGGTTGCCTTAGTGGCATCCAAAACAATGGAGAACAAACATGGACGTGAAAAGATATTCACATGTGGAGTGCCATGTGTCGTCCTTGTGATCATGGTTGCCATGTGTCCGCCTGGTGATTCCAACCATGCAAAGTCATTTTTCGTGCTCATCGAGATATTCACAAAAATCACCAAGCCGTGCCAAAGCTTTTCCACTCGAGTAACCTGATCAATCAAGCGAGCTACATGTTTATCCGCCTCACTGGATTTAGGAGACGCTCCTGTACATTACTTCATGGATCAGCAATGGACCGTAGGCTCCACTTTGAGGGCGATGATATTATCTTGTTATAAGGTCATGAAGGTTCCTGAAAAATCAATGATTTTCCTTCCCTCGTCAGTCGTGTGCAGTCAAGTGGGATTGTGGGATTGAGATTCAAGTGACTCAAGGCAAATGCTTCAGGGCGTTTTGAAGGAGCCCTGGTCCGCTTAACAGACGAAGCGTTGTTAAAACACTAGATTTTCACGCTTGTGGAGAACGATAAAGCTATCTGACAATGCTGAGAATACCGCTACGAACAAACGGGACAGCGGACTTACACCAGACTTCCAGGACTATACCAAACCGCAAAACTGCAACTGCCATCGTCGAAAGATTTTGAAAAAAACTCCTACTCGTTGAGATAGCTGCCGGGGTTGAATAGTGTCAGAGTTAATGAATTGAGATTTTTCCAATAAGAACATCATTAATTACCTGCGTTTGTGATGCGATAAATTTCATTATTCTTTTTAGTAAAGTATATGTTCGTTTCTGAATCTATGAAAAAGTTCCACTCGAGAGATACTATCATAAAGTACAAGGCCAGTGACATCTGACAGTCAGGGGATTCCCTTGGTGAAAAGCGATTTAAATTAAGTCATGATCATCTCTGTCCATTTTGAACTCAGCTACATTTTGGGATACTCACATGGGGAGAAAAAATATATATATATAAATTCTTAGTTGAAATATATCTGAAGTTTAACCTCGATGAAATTGTATTTAAAACTAATGTGTTCGCCCCTGATATTACTGAGGTGCTTTGTCAGTGTCGTTAAAATAGACTTTAACAGAGGTTGCTCCAGCGAAATGGCCCTCTAAACGACGGAACCAGTCTTCCTTTCAACAATTGCTTAAATAATAATTTGGTTCTATTCTGTTTTGGATAATTTGGTTCTATCCTGTTTTGTGGGAGAAATCTAGATAAATAGAGACAATCATAACATCGGCTTGTGTTTTTCCATTGTCTGTGTCAAACAAAAACAGGTATTTTGAGGTACCAGTTATCGCTTCCCAGTGTTCGTCCACAGAAATTCTTCATATATGACGGTATGCTAGTGCTTTTAATGACATAAAGAATACCTCTAAAGATTTTACACTTCTGCGTCACGTGAACATGACTGTGTTTGTGATTGGACAGTGGGCGAACCAGTGATGATGTAATTGTATTCCATTGTTCGGCGGGACTGCTAACTGCCCCGAACCTTCAAAACAAAGGAATATAATTTTACTATGGCAAAAAGTTAGAAATAACCATTTTTTTCTCTTTTTTTAAATTTATCTCTTGAAAATATTTCATTTAGGAATTCTTTTAAAATTTAGAATAATGCTACAATGCGGCTGAGAAGGAGAACCTTGACAAGTCAAAGGAACATGTACATTCGAGTATTGCTGATATGCCTCTGTGTCCTTTGTAAAGGTAAGTAAATTCGCGCAGATCGATTTCTTTGGTTATCCAGTTGTGTGTGCTAAAATACTGTTTGACTAATATTTATTCGTGTGTGAATCTAGTCAAGTGCTCCTCCAACTACCTCGAAAACTGTAAGAACACGAAAATCGAGGAGAATGTCACGTTAAAGGGTGGTATAGGAGCCGGGACATTTCGAAAGCTTGGTAAAGTGACAAGCATGGAGTCTTGTATAGAACTTTGTTGCAAAACGTCGACTTGTGATGTCGCGTTCCTCTCGGCGGCTAAATGCTATGGAGTTGAATGCGTGAGTGATGAGGAGTGCAAGGCTACAGCGACTGACACATCAGATATTAAGGTCCTCATAGCACACGTGCGAACGGGCCATAAAAAAGGTTAGTGCATGGGCAGTTAATACGGTGGAAGTAAATAAGCAGCTTTGAGGCTTTACGTGCAAACTTGGCTTATGTCGCTGTCAAGCCGGACCTTTTACGGTAGTCCGTTATCCTGCTTTTGAAGAGAAAAGCGAGGCGTTATTCAAAGGCGGAAATGGATTATTTAAGTCTGACGTGGCATTGAATTTTTTTTTTTTTCACAAAAAGAAAGCTCTTATCGGCAATGTTCTCTTGTTAGCTTTATACTACTTTACTTTTGCATTCGGCTCTTGTGCTTTATGGTGCATGCGAGGACTGATTTTGCGCTTGGGATAAATTTCAGTGGAGCGAAAGATAATTTCTACGGCGATTAAGCTCATTAATCTTTGATCGCGTTCAGATTTGAAAGCCTGAAAGGTAGCTAACCACCCGGAGAAGAAAAAATGGCAAGGCAGGTTGTTAAGCGACGTTCTCCAGCTTTCCGTTAAAAATGGCGTTTTGACGATGATATTTTCGGAAGTTCACTTAACACTTTTTATTTTTAACTACTGTCATTTTTGGATGTGGAAAGTGTTTGCCTCATTTAAAAAAGTCTTGACATCAAAAACTCAAAAGCTTCGTTATACGAGGTTACAAGGCGATTCACGATTACAAGCTGGGACAACGAGCTGTTTCGAGACGCTTTTGAGAGGGACTGTCAGCGACTTAACGCCAAAGTCATATTTAAATATATATATATATATATTTTTATCAAAAATTAAGTTCTTCAAGCACACACAACCGGATAACTAAAAACTTATAGCTCGTTTTAGTAACTTTCAAACCGGCTCTTGGCAATACTTGCAGTTTAATTAATTCCATGGTATTAATATGAAACCTAGTTATTTTTTGCTATGGCAAATTTAATCAGAGGTCCTTATTTCAACGCAATATCAAACTGTTTTTCGTATAAACTGCATTGTGCACCAGACCTCCTCGTTCTGGAACAGTGTCTAAGGAAACTCGGATGATTGGGTGGCGATGCCGAACAGACTGTTCTTACTATCTGATACTTAATATGACGAAAAATATTAATCTTCGGTCAGGTTATCTTTTGCTTAGTAAGGAGGAGAGAAATCAAGGGGACTTTCAAGTTAAAAAAAACACAGGATGATCTTTCTTCAGTACTATACATGTTTTCAGAAGGGGAAAGGATAGCTTGACCGAAGTTAAAGCTCATTTCGGTACTTTCTTTTCCTGACTTTTAAATCTTAGGCTCTAATCAAACGGCGAACTTTACATGAGTCGAACGAAACTGAATCTAGTAAGTTCATGATAAGTTCGACGTTTGACTTAACTCAGCTCGTCCAACTGAATTTAGATCTAACAGCACGTTCAATCTGTCAGCTTCAGACAGATGGAACGTGTTGGTCGATCTGTATTCGAATTAAGATCGACGTTTGATCCAACGGTCGAGCTTTATCCATTTGGGTCGACTCAAATGGCAATTTAGTTCGTCTCGCGTGAAGATCGACGTTTGACCTTGGCTTAACGATACTAAATGGGTCCAAAATTTCGAAGCACGCAAGACTTTATATTTTTGCGGCAGTCGAAAAAGGTTATTTCTGGCGTTCTTCTCGTAGTAAATTAGAATTGTTTTATGATACAATCATGCCATAAAAGCTGTTTTATCTCTCATTTCCATTGCAGATAATACCTCGCTTGCTTTCATCACTCCGAATTTCACATCGAACGTGAAACCGCATCCGAACGGATTTCTGGGCCCAAATCAGGGGCTATCTACCAACACCCCAAAGGGCCTCATAGCCCAGGGACAAAAATCATTAAACAATGTAAACCCCTCAATGGCTGGACAATGTCAGTCGGGGAAAGTATTCAAAGAAGTGACTTTAAAAGGCGGCATCAACGCCGGCACATACAAGGATGTTGGCTCTGTGAAAAGCATGGAGGAATGTTCAAGTAAATGTTGCGAGTTTGCGGCGTGTGATTTAGCATTTATGCTTTCTAGTAGATGTTATCTTGTTGGATGTTCGGAAGGCAAGAACTGTCAAATACAAAAAGCAAAGCCTTCCCCCTATCATCCTTCTGTGACTTACATTGAGCGATGGAACAAGGAAGGTGTCAAACATTCAGGTAATTAAGAAGCAGTTTACTGGGTTTATTATTCAGATATGTTTTTGCAAACATGAGCTTTCTTCAGGCTCAGAATGCCGCTCGCTGTCCAACGAGGTGTTAAAGCGTACGCGACAATGCCGATTGGTATCATGGGTAATACTAGTTTGGTGTTACTGGTTGAGGTTCACGGTGGCTCAAAAAGGAAGGAGAAAGCTTGAATACACGTGTTATTTCTGTTTTCTTATACCATGTTGAAACACCTGAAGCTTCAGTCAAGCAAACGTAAACCACCATTCATTACCCATTATCGCTTACGCTGTTACACTTTTGTAGGAACTGTCTCGAAATAGCTGTACCGAGTTGTAATCATAGTAGCATGACTGTAGGATTGTAACTTTGGGGAATGCGTTTTGTCTTCAACTATGCCATTTTTAGTATCGGAACGTATCGATTGCTTCCTCAGTTATAAATTGACAAATACCTAATTTGAGAATTGTTAGATATCTCTATTATCAACATGCAAATCGTTGTGATGTGTTCACGTTAACTGCATAGAGTAAACATTTCTTAAGATAGATGAACCTCGAAAATACATAGTAGCAAAGATGGACGAAGTTTAGTGTACGCGGGATTCAGGAATACGGAAAGTGCGTTCTTTTCCGAGAGGGACTGCAAAAAGAGGCACAGGTTCGAGAGGATTTCATTATAAAAAAAGTGTCATGTGTTTATACATGTAATACCTTCGAGAGGTTTGATGCGTGTTTCTTCTGTTTTTTTTTTTTGTGTGTGTGTTTTTTTGTTTTTTTTTTTAGTTTTTCTGAGCGATTCAGCTGAAACCAAATTCACCTGCCCGGCAGTGAAGCCCTTAACCAAGGTCACACTCAAAGGAGGACTTAAAGCTGGTGATTTTACAGACACCGGCAAAGTCGGAAGCATTAAGGAATGTTACGAGACATGTTGTCAACAAAGCACGTGTAACCTGGCCTTTATGCTGGGTCAAAACTGTTTTTCAGTCAAGTGTTACAATAAAGACTTGTGCAGCACCATTCCAGCGCAGCCTTCCATTTTCAATCCACAAATTGCGTACGTTTGGAATAGGAATGAAATGAAAAATGGTGAGTGAGCAATTTTTTTGTCCTCAAAGAGATTTTGCACAAGTAAATAGCGTAATTAAGTTACTCCTGAGAGTTAAAGAATAATATATAACTACTCCTAAGAAAATAAAATTCAGATCATATTTAGAAAACAAACATCGAATTTGTGTTGAGTTCCCCAATAAACAACAGCTAGAGAATGCCAGACTGGGGTGTTGTCTACAAACTTGAAAGTTAGAACCACTTTGTACATCGTAATAAACAGTACCAGATGAAAGTGCTGCTCAATAGCTTTCACTGGAATGGCCAAACACTAGGGTTTCAAACACAGACGTAAAAGTTACAACCACCTTACATGAACGGTATTATAACTGATTAATAACAGATCAATAACTTTCACGCTTTTTACAACGTAGAAAAATATATACTCACATTATAGGGACAGTGGCGTGAAAGTATGTTTCATTGCAACAACATAACTCTTTGAAATACTTATTTTAATTTCTCGTCAGATTCACCGAAGAATCAAATACTGAAAGCACAAGTGGTTTGTCCAGCTGGAAAGGTTCAGGAAAGCGTCACCCTCGTTGGCGGAATCACATCTGGGTACTTTCGCGACCACGGCAAAGTCAAAGACATGCAGAAATGCCGCCGAATTTGTTGCGAGATGCCGCACTGTCATCTCGCCTTCATGCTCTCTTCCAATTGCTTTTCAGTGGCGTGCAAGAGCGCCAGCGCCTGCAAGACGCAGCCGGCTAATCCATCAAGATACAGTCCGAAGATATCGTACGTGAGGAATTTTGACACTAATCAGCTACTAGGTAAGATTTAGTTTTATCACAGTTTTTGTAAAAAGTTGTGTATTGTTGTTAGATAATATAGTAATTCATTGTGCTACCGTAAGATCCTGGTTGAAAGATCGCAGGTCAGTCGCGGCTAAGAAGTCAGTTCTGTGAGCAGCGAATAAACTATGTTTGAACTATTGACTCCAAGCTGAGTAACCCCGTAAGTGTGGAACGTCGCAGTCCTGTCTCAGATTTTGTGGACGCGAGACGGTTGTGTCGGCACTAAACGACAATTGGACAGTCTAGATGGTCTTAAGTTAAATCGATTTGTTTATCAATAATCTCAGGACTTCCAAAGCCCGCCGAGCAGCAGACGAAAGAAACTATCCCTGGCTTGGCGCAGACACCTCTGACACAACCTTCAATGCCAGGACAGACACCTCAAATTCCTGGACTAAACGCTCCAACTGCAGACGCAACGCAGACAGCTCAGTTTTCGCAGACACAATTACAAGGACAGACACCGTTGCTAGGGCAGCCACAGCAGCAGCAGCCTTCACCACTCGTGCCACCCCCACTACCTCCGTCACCTTTTGGCTCGCAATTGGGGCAGAAACCTATGATACCAATGCCGGGACTCTCAGTCAGTGACAACGGCGCAGGTTCGTTACATATAGAAACGAAACAAAACTTGCTGCAGATTTATAATTGAAGCCGTTTAATTATTGCTTTTTAAATTTAATAAATCAATGGTGATTTCAAAGTGACAGCAAGACAACGCTACCGTTTGTAATTCTTATTTTAAAAGGGACCATAAAACCTCGGGTATGTAAATATCAGAGCTCAAGTTCATGGAGAGCAGTTAACGGATACCAGAATTTAGAACAGACGGTGGAATGAAATTATGCTTAATCTCAAGTCAACTACGTTAATTTTAAAATCACATACATTAAAGTTAAAATGCTTAATCAACAGTATAATATAACAGTAACATCAAAGAGCGACGTTTGAATGTTAGGAATAACCTTTTAAACGACACATGGCAATTTATTCTGATGTTCTGCTGATTCAAATATCATCAGTTTAGATTAACTTGATTTAATCATTTTTCATTAAAGCGCATTTATGCTGTAAGATGAATACTAACGGAATTTTGGCGACTTTTTACACAGCTATGCAATTTCCAATGCCTCCCTCGGCACCTGCAGAACAAGTAACACCCGTCGCACCGGTGACTTCGGGCGGAAATCAGCCTATTGCCAGTCAGCTTGAGACAAAGAAAACAGAAATTCCGGCTGCTCAAAACGACCAAAGTCTTAAAAGCCAGATAAAGTCAGCTGCAGCTGGGCAGGCCATGACGATGAATATCGTAAACGGAAAGATTCAATTAACACCCGTCGGAGGATCGAATAAGTCCGAAGATTCTTCCGAGAAAACTTCGGAAAGTTCTCAAACTTCCGAGTCGAAAGGAGATAAGAAGAGCGACTCGGGAAAGAAGGAATGCGAAAAAGCGAAGGTGCTTAACAATGTTACTCTCAAAGGTGGAAAGAAAGCTGGAAAGTTTAATAACCACGGTGATGTCAAAGGAATGGAAGAATGCCAGGATATCTGCTGCAAGGATGACAAGTGTCACGTGGCCTTTATGCTCGGCAAGACATGTTACTCCGTTACTTGCAAGAATGAAGAGCTCTGTGAACACACCAAAGCTCCACCAACGGACTTTAATCCACAGCTTTCGTATGTGAGGCCAATGGAAACCTCTAGCAGAAAAGGTGAGTTGATTTGTGAAGAAAACTTATGAAAATGTACCGCTGAAAACGCGACCTGATTAGCTCCCCTGTTGGCTTTCACTTTCTCTACCCTTCCCCTGATTAATAACGTTCGTATTTACAATTCAGAGTCCAGTAAAGCTCCTACCATCCCTCCAGAGCCAAAGGACCTCAAATGCAAACACAGCAACATCACAAATGACAAGGACCTGCCGAACGGAGTCCATAAAAACAACTTCACAATCGTCAAAGACGCTAATTCCATGGCCAAGTGCATGGAAAAATGTTGCGACAGCAAGGACTGTGACTTGGCGTACATGGTGGAGAGGAAGTGTTATTCTGTGTCGTGTTCCAGCAAAGAGGATTGCCGTCCTGTATCGGTGAAGGCGTCCAAGAAGACACCTCTTATTTCGGCCATGGTGATGAAAGTTGAACCTAAGGAAGAGACAGGTAATAGTTTTGGATACAGTACCTTATTCAGTGCTGGTAATCTTGAACGCGATGTATTCCTAATTTTTGCAGAAAAAAAGATGTCACAATTCTTGAATAAACCACATATCCAGCTATCTGGAGGACCTCGCAGTGTCTTAAGCTGTCGCTAAAGCAATGAGTTATCATAGCAGTTGACCCTATTTCACTCGCTCGGGTTCCTGTAAACTTTGGTTAACTAATTCATTTATGGGTATTGATTCGTGTATTAAAGCAAATAAAATAAATGTAAATGACTTTATTTTAGTCAAGTGTCGTATGTATAAATTAACAAGTGAATAAACAAACGTTTCGTCCAAGAAAATGGGTTCAATTGTTACACGCGTTATGGAAATACTTGTTGCTCGAGGGTTTAGAGAAGAGAGGAATTAAAGCAAAAGGCATGACGGGTTCACCGAATAAGAGATACATTGGGATACTAGGATTTACAATAGAGGGGAAAAGGGTTACTTCCAAACTCTTTGATTACCTTCACAGACTTGTCCGCGATTGCCTCTCCGCCAGAAGATTCCACAACTACAGATTTTGCATCCCAAGTAGGAAATTGCAGGCTGGACAGTAGGATCTCGAACGATATCAAACTCCGGGCAGAAAGTACAGCCAGTAACTTCACAGATATGGGTAAAGCAGAAGATATCCACAGATGTATCGGACGCTGCTGCGCTCGGCCTTCATGTGATATCGCTTATTTACTGAATGACAAATGTTTCGCGGTTCAGTGCCTTGATGGGGTCTTGTGCCAGACCAGCGCAGAACCTGCATCGCCAGGGGCAAACGTCAAGTTGGCTTATATGAACAGGGGAGCATCTGGACAGAAGGAAAAAGGTGAGTGTGAGGTTGGGGTGACAAGATCTCTGAGTGGTAAGTTGGTTGTTTAGGGTGGTAAGATCGTACCTCTCTCCTATGTCACTGGAATCTAAGACCTTATAACATTGGTGACAATCTGATTCACTGTACAGCGCTTCACGCCCTTTATAAATATTTTTATCCTCCTTTTCTGCAGATTGGATGATTGTGTACATTATCGTCGCTTCACTTGCGTTCGTGGCAGGAATTGGTGGAGTAATATGGGCGGTGTGTATTTGCACAAAAAGGTGAGAAGAAAATGTCATATTTGTCATATTACTTTCACGTTATGTTTGCCAGTAAGGCTTAAAATGATGAAATAGAAACTAAACGTCCATTTCGCACAGCTTGTGCGAATCTAAGAGCACTTTATATGGAAAAAATGTCTGAACCATTTTTACAGCTGACTTTGTGACTCATTGCAGACAAAAACTTCGCAAACAAAGAAGAATGTTGGATGATGAAGAAGACGACGAAATGCTACCCAAACGTAAGTCTGATATTCCCGTTATGATAAGTGAAGAAATTAATCGTTCTAGAAGTCAATAATTAACCTAGCAGGAGGTCTGGGAGAATCTTGACTGAGGTTGTGAGTACAGATCGAACGCAGTGACTTTATTTTTTTTTTTCTCATCAGGCTTTTTGGCACTTATTCGATATTTTTGTATTTTAGTTTGCAACTTTTTCCGAAAAATGTGACCGGTCAGGATGCCGGTCTAGAGGGGAAAATCTAGGCCACGGTCAATATTGATTTCAGCCAATCAAATTCGTGGGTTTGGTGATTCCCAGTCCTAGTGAGACACAGCCATATAATAATACATCTTCTAAAATAAGAAAGAAACCTATTATGACATTCCTTTTTTTTTTTTTTTTTTTTTTTTTTTTTTTTTTTTTTTTTTTTTTTTTTTATTTTTTATAAA
>Ga0126339_10000958_pt1 | contig 18138 bp, 16 predicted proteins | sample OrbTmetagenome_2_FD_92532 | JGI IMG/M metagenome (GOLD analysis project Ga0126339, IMG submission 92532) | Coral microbial communities from Petempiche,Puerto Morelos, Mexico - Orbicella T R C metagenome | ecosystem: Host-associated > Invertebrates > Cnidaria > Coral | place: Petempiche,Puerto...
GGTGCCATTAGGACAATAAAAACCCTCAGGACATAAGTACAAGTTATAGTTCTCTACTCCACCAAATGTAGCATTACAGTAGTAACGTGCTGGGCATTCTTTGCAAGTGTCTTGTAGTGGTTCATCCTGGTAGTTTCCAGACTCGCACTTTGTAGGACTGTCAGCACCTTCAGTGCATTTATGTCCAAGTGGGCAACCGTACAAGGATGGCGTGCCAACCGACTGCCCACCCGGGCAATAATAACCAGCTGAACACACCCCATCAGGAGCAGAGAGACCAGATGTATTACAGAACTTTCCAAGAGTACATGGCACACAAGCACTCATGTTTGTTGCTTCAATACCACCATAGTAAGTCCCCGGATCACAAGCAATGGGATCCATGGACCCTTCTGGGCAATAATTCCCTGAAGGACATTTACCTCCAGTGCTATCGGTTGGAGTTGAGCTGCTTGCCTTCAACTTGCAGAAGTAGCCTGCACTACAGTTGCCTTTAGGTTCACTAAGGCCTGCAACATCGCAAAATTTCCCTCCATCACATTCCCTTGGATACCCAGACCCTTCAGGACAATAGTAACCAGGTTGACATTTCCCGCCATGTGTGGTCGTCATATTAGATGCTGCACTTCCATTGCAATACCAACCGGGGCTACACAGACCTGTTGGCCAGGAATTCCCAGAACCTTCACAGTAGCTACCTTTTGGACATGGAAGGCAGGATGCCTCTGTCTTCTGCCCAGTCAAGTTGTTAAAGCTGCCTGGTGGGCATTGGTACTGATAAGGCTGAGTGGTATTGACTGGACAGTAATGACCACTTGGACACGTGTTATTGATAAATGTGACTGTCTTTTGCAGACAGTAGTAACCAGCTGGGCAAGCCTTGCATTCTTCCTGACCATACTCATCATTGTATGTTCCTGCTGCACAGTCCTCAGGCACATTGGATCCTTCAATACAGAATGTTCCTGGGGGACAGATGTCACCAATGCCAGTGTACTGGCCGAGGAACGTAGGGTTGGGGCATGAACTATTGGTAACATTGTAGCCATCAATGTAAGGTTTGTCAACAGAAACACCTAAAATGCAACAACAATATTTACAATTCTTATAAGCAGTATTTTGGGGGGGAAAAGGTACTATGTTATGTCGAATAGGCAGGCAGCTACATTTGACAATGGCAAAACAATCACCATGGTGAACTTTTGATGTTAACATTATGAGCCTTGACCCTTTGTTAGCCTGTCTTTACATACTACCCACTTTATCTGAACAATAATGTTGAAAAAAAACAATTACAATGGTAGTTTGAACCCACAACAGGTAGTCTAGGCCAATCTAGGAAATACAAAATAATCAATATCATTTATACCTAACAAGCATACTTTTCATCACGCTAGTTGAAAAAATACTTCATACAGTGGTTAATTTACCTTTATCAACTTTACGTGCATAAATAGCCACGTTTTTAGGGACCTTATCAAAGTTTCTGTTATGCTATAAGCTAACATTAGACTTCCAATCATTTTCCCAATAATACATACACCATATCGATCATACTCTGACAATTCATCACGAAAGTAAATAAATATTGCAAGCAGTCTTTGTTGCTCTTATACATTAGTGATGTGCAATCTTCTTGTCACCATTAGCAACCAAAAGTACTTAATTACCTATTGTGCAGAAATAGCCAGCTGCACAAAAATCTGTTGGAGATGTCAGGTTTCTTCCATCACAGAACTTTCCAGCATCACAGTCCTTGCATTGCTTCTCACTGTACAAGCCAAGACGATCACTGTAGGTACCTGCTGGGCATGAATGCCAATCAAGACCAGTCCCCTCAGGACAGTAGTACCCTCTTGGACAGATATGGTATCCAATGGATTCATTTCTTGCGAGCTCCAGAGGGAAGCAATAGAAGCCATCAGGACAAGGGTCACAGCTGTCCCTCCCTGAAGAGTTGGTGAATGTTCCTGCAGGACATGGTTTGGGTATGGCACTACCACTGGGGCACTGAAACCCAATGGGACATTCAACTGGGTCTGGTATGGATGAGCCAGTTGGGCAATATGAACCATTTTTACAGGGATTAGTGTAATCAGCTTGACCAGGTGTGGAGCAGTAAAAACCTGAAACAAGAAAATGAATGATACATTGTTATTCAATCCTGCAACCTCCAGTTCTTTCCCATCAAGCCACTGATTTTCCCCTTTTCAGAACACAACACAATATCCCCAGCCAGGGCTTGAACCCAGACTTCTTGATCCAAAGGCAAACACACCAACCATGAGGCCACTGCGCCTCCAGTACAAAGTATAGAGAGAGGTTAATTCTTTTGGAACCAGCAGCCTCCTATATGAAGTTATTCATGCCAAGTTCTTTCGTCAGGAGAAACACCATAATTTGATTAAAAAAAACCTACCAGCAGTACAATTAATACAGTCACTGATATGCATTCTAGTGTAGTTAGGCTGGAATGTCCCAATGGGACACAATTCTGGTTCTTCATTCTGTCCCACACAGTATGTCCCTGGGTCACATGGGACTTCTTGTGAGCTAGATGCACCAGATGGACAGTAATAGCCTGGGTCACATTGTCCAACTGGAGAATCTCGTCCAGGCTGAGAGCAATGGAAACCAGCTGTACAGTTCCAACATTCACTGACATCTTTGTATGCTGAAGATGAGCAAATGACACATAAGTCAATGCAAAGAGCCAGCCAGGTATATTGACACAAATGCATCAATCAACAAGCCTAAAACTGATTAACACTTGACACTTTATCTTGTTCATTGCTGTAGTGATCAAACTATTAAAAGCCACAGACACACCCAGCCTGCTTAGTAATGTTTAAATAATCTAAGAAGACATTACATGTAGATAACTCTAGCCAAAACAGACCTGTGTCATTTCCAAATGTTCCAAGAGGGCAGTTCACTGGTTCACCAGTTCCTTCAGGACAATAATGACCAACAGGACAGATATTGGCATCGTCACCTTGATCAGGGGTAGCACTGGTTGCATTACGTCGACAGAAGTAGCCAGCAGCACAATAAAGATTAGGTTGTGGCATTCCTGAAGAAAAACAAAATGTAGTAATTAATTCTAAGAATTTTTGTAATTACAATTCCTCTGCAACTTTATTACAAAAGAGGACCATTCTTGCATAAAGTTAATGTTTGCTTCTGAGAGTGGGAGGAAACAGACCAAGCAATGACTTGTTTTTCACCATAGTCACCCTAACTTAGCCCATTGTGTTGACCAACTTACCTTCAACTGGGCAATACATGCCAGGCCTGCAACTGACACAGTCCTCAATTCTTGTGCGTCTCGTCCTGTTATTATATGTTCCAGGTGGACATGGGAATTGGTTAGGCTCTGATGTTCCATTAGGACAGACATAACCTTGTGGACATGGACGTGATTCATATTCTGAGTTATTTCCTGGGCAGTAATAACCTTCTACACAGGGTGGACACTCTTCAAGCTTTGGGAGGGGGCCATAGGTCCCTGGAGGACAGGGTAGTGGTGCTTTTGATCCTCCAGGACAATGATGTGCAATTGGACATATGCCTCCATAACCTGTTTCCCTGCCATCATAGTGTGGACACGAATCATTGCTACTTGCATTGTATGCTGTTATGTTATCTCCGATTGGATCCGCCCTATCAAGACCATAAGCACACCAATGGCCTGGTGCACAGTCACCTGTGTAGTTAGTTGCATGTTCATACGCACAGTACTTTCCTGGATCACATGCCTTACACTGCGAGACTTTCTCTAATCCCTCCTGATCACCATATGTCCCCCTGGGGCATGCTTTCAAGTCAATGCCAGTGCCATAAGGACAATAGTAGCCTTTTGTACAGTTCTGTGGAACACCAGCTATTTTGCAGAAAAATCCAGCTGGACACAAAGAACATTCCTCAGCATGCGTGGTTTTGGCAAAGCTGTTATTTTGACATGGGATGGGTTCAGATGTCCCTCCTGGACAAAAATGTCCCACTGTGCAGAAATATTGATGTGGATCTTTCACACGGTTGCCACCTGGACAGTAGTACCTATGAAAAAATTGCCATTATCAATTTAGATTTTTTGTTATAATAAAACATCACGCAAACAATTAATAATACAGGAAATCATTCACAAGGGTTATACAATGTATTAATTTCACTCACCAAAACATTTTCAGAACATTAAAAGAAATATTAGTAGATTCAGTATGAAAATTACTACCTCAGCTTTTACAAAGTTACATCATTAGCAAATGTGCCTTATTTGTATTACTGACAGAAACATGACATTATCATGTTAACGCTACAAAAGAGTCAAAGAGCTACACATACTCTAAATTCAACTGAGACATCATCAATCACTTAGGAAAACCGTAAAAAGGATTATAACAAAACTGAGACAAACAAGGAACTAAAGAATACCTTTCTGCACAGGGACCAGTTACTTTTGTCAATCCAACGCCTTGGCAGTAATACCCAGGAGTGCAGTTAAAGCAATCATCAATGGACATCCCTTTAGTGATGTTTCTAAAAGTCCCATTGGGACACAGTTCAGGTTCAAAAGTCCCATTAACGCAATAGGCACCAGCAGGGCATTCAATCCAGTCAGCTCTTGACGCTCCTGAAGGACAGTAATATCCCTCTCTACAGAGTCCTGAAGGCTTCACCAAGTTGAACTCTCCACAATACTTTCCAGCTGTGCAGTTTTGGCACTGTTCAACTGACGACAGTTTGGTCTCATTACTAAAGGTGCCTGGAGGGCACTTCTCAGGTTCTGCTGTACCAACAGGGCAGTAGAACCCAGCAGGACAAGGACCTGCATCTGAGTAGTTGAATGTGCCTGGGGGACATAATGTTGCATTTTCCGAGAAACCTTCTGGAGTAGACACAGATGCACCACTTCGGCAGAAATACCCTGTGATAAAACAATGCTTCTGATCAATGGTTTTAAAAATATGAATGATGACTATGTAGCAATGTTTGTAACATCAGTTGCAATGCTGTAAAGGCCTGTGACCTCCACACCTGAAACCTAATTCTATGAGCATTTCTACAGCTTCCGGAAAGGACACAAGTCCATTACATATGAATTAACACCTTGGGTATAAAACCCGGTTGCTGTAGAGAAGGAATGTTCTTGGAAGTTTGAAAAGTGAATAGTGAACTGGAAGGATTTTTTTCTACGACTATGGTAATTAAAAACACATTACTCCCTTTAAAAATTTCAATGCTTCACACATAATATTGTAAATGTAACAATAAAGCTGTAGTAAAGACCTTCTCATGATTCCAAAACAACCTCACTCTACGTGCTCCTGACCAAACTTAATTAGAATCACCACTTCCCCTCAAATAACTCCTCCCTTTTGTGCCTGCTAAGAAGTAACTGACCTCCATCACATTGCTTGGTGAATGTGGTCTGCCCAAGTTCATCGCAGTAGTAACCGCCAGGACAGGGACTGCATTCGGTGATGTGAGAGAGACCAGATGCATTGCTGAACGTCCCCAGTGGACAGGGGAATTCATATGCAAAAGTTGTTCTATTAGGACAATAATGCCCTGGAGGACAAGTACTGTTTTGGTAGAAAACAACCGGGGCATAGCGGTTGTCACAGTAAAATCCCTCTGGGCACACCTAAAGGATAAAGGTTAACCAAAAAGAATGTAAAAGTTACTGTCAAATAAGAAAACATACAATTCGTTGTACATCGAGTTCACTATTTGTGCCACATTTTATTTCTTCTATTGTAGTAATAACTGTAGTACTGCTCCTTAAGAGCAGTAGTAATTTCTAATTCCCAAACTACATTTAAATGTAAGTTGGTAGCAGTTTATATCTTCTTTGTCCCTTACATGTAAATCATAATGACATCATGAACCCTCCCCTCTCTGGGAAGACTTACCTTACAGGTTGCCTGATTTATATCTTCCTGGTAAAATCCGGACTCACATCGCTGAGGAACTTTTGAACCTCTTGGACAGAAGTGACCTTGGGTACACTCAAATCCATTTGGATCTTTAACTTTCTGTCCAGGAGGACAGTAATACCCAGCATCGCACTTGTCTGTCGGCTCTGTATTTCCCACTCCTTCACAATAATAACCACTTGTGCAGTTAGCACAGTCTTCTACCCTCTCATTTCGGGTGGCATTTGAATAGGTACCCTCTGGACAGCGTACAAATGTGGAGCTTCCAGCTATGCAGTAAGCACCTGCTGGGCACTCGCTTCCAGTGATGTTGTCTTTGGGTCTGGGTGTACTTGAGCCTCCAATACAGTAATAACCAGCAGCACAATCATCAGATGGTGCTGATAGAGCTTCACTTCCACAATACTTTCTAGCTGGGCACAGAAGTGGTTGTGAGCTTCCCTCTGGACAGTAGGTTCCATTGAGACACTTTCCACCTTTGGTGACAGGTCTTGCTGCAGTTGTACCTCCACTACAAAAGTATCCGGGATCACAGGGTCCAGTCACATTTGAAAGTCCTTAAATCAAGACATATGAGGTACTCAATACCAGGGCAAGATTTTAGTCCATTGTTGGTTATTTAGCCTATTAGTGCTCATTACTGGTATCATCATGTTTGATATAGTTATTTTCTCTTGAATTGAATAAAAGTCATGGTCCAGCATAAGACAAAAGTTGTTTGCAGGCACAACAATGTGAGCACTCCAAAATGTTAAATAAAATATTCCAGTGGATCTTAGTTTTTTCCTATGTTAACTAAAATAACTACTGGAACTCCTGAAATTCTGAGGAGGACATCAGTAGGGTAAAGTTCCATATCCAAGTACACAAAGACAAGGTCAATGACCAGAGCTTGAACCTTGCTCAAGTCTTCCCATCTACCTTTCCATGGCAGGAAAAAGGGTTTCAAAATCCACTTGCCCAGTGGGCCAGTAAATTTCAGTTTTCAGTTGCCCTCACCTAAATATTTACTTGCCGATGTGGCAGCCAGTATGGAAATCAGAAGACAAATGCGAACAAAGTATGTTTGGATTCCTAACTAATCCAAGTTTTCAACCTCATGGTTATCTAATCTTGCAATCTTGAGTTTTGAAATAGTTTCTGAGTGGAAATTATCATTTATCAAGCTGACATTTTTATATAGACTTGCAAGACTACGGAGACTAAATTCACTTGCCCACCAGGCCACTGAACTTTTATTTTCATTACCACTGCAATAATTTATTTTTATTACCAGTGCAATATAAACCTCTTGGACAATCCTGGCACTTTACTTGCCCCAGGCAACTGAACCTGGGGTTTTTTCTGCCCTGCTTCCCAAAATGACCTATTTAGGCTTGATAATAATAACCATTTAGCAATTTATCACTGCAGTTTCAAATAACTAACCAGTTTATTCATGAAGGCAAAATGTTAATTGTCATTTGCATTTATTTCCTAATACCTACCTGCCTACATTGTACCTCCTGATCTACCTACATGCACCTTCAAATGTTCCTACGTACTGTACCTACCTATGTACATAGTTTATTTAACAAGGCAGGTTGGTACATAGATTTTCATCTGTCAACTGACCTTGTCTATCACAATAAAAACCGGCTGTGCATTGCACACATGCACTGACAGCAGACATTCCTGTCAAGTTGTTGAATGTTCCTGCATCACAAGGGTTATCAGTAGCATAGCGTGTATTTCGTGGACAATAAAAGCCTGCAGGGCACTCCAAAGGAGTTGTACTGTTACCACTGCAATAAAAACCTCTTGGGCAGTCCTGGCATGACCCCTGACCACTTGCATTGTTATATGTCCCTGGATCACATGGCTCAGGCCAAGAAGAGCCTGCAGGACAGTGAAATCCAGGAGGACAGATACCACCATAAGATGCATTAGGTCTTGCCGTGTGGGAACCCTCAAGACAGAAGTAGCCTGCATCACATGGACCAGTTACGACATCTTGATCTCCAAGCTCACAATAAGAACCAGCAGTGCACTGGGTGCAATCATCCTTTGATTCTAATCTGCCGACATTACCAGGTGCAAACGTTCCAGGTGGACAAGGTGTAGGCTGAGAAACTCCTCTCTCACAGTAAAAGCCTCCTTCCGGGCATTCACCAAACCATTTTGGAGTACGACTGTCATCAGGTGGTGTTGATACCTCGGCACCTTTCAAGCAGAAGTAGCCTGCATTGCATGGACCAGTCACATTTGTTAAGGCAGCAGTCCCACAATAGTGTCCCTCCAAACAGTACGAACACTCACTCTGTGTGGTAAGCCCTGTCCTATTACCAAAAGTGCCTTTAGGGCAAGCCTGTTTTGCACCACTGTTTTCAGAGCCTCTGAGGCAGTAGTACCCTTGAGGGCAAGGTGGAGGGTAGATTGTTCCTCTAAGGCACTCAGTACCAGCACTACACTCTTTACATGTAGCTAGACCCTCAACATCAGCATGAAAACCTGGAAAAAACATAGTGACCAGAGTTAACTTATTCAATTTTTTTCATTTCAACAAGATGGCATATAAAGTGTCCTTTTATGAGACCACACCTACATGTAAGTAAAAGGGAATCTTTTGACATTTTGTGAACAAGGTCATTTGGCACCCTGTTTGGGGCTTCTCCTCCAGTAGTTCAAGACAAAATTGAGGGGAATTTTGGTTCATTGTTCATTTTCAAGTTCTTCAAAATACAAGATGGGAGTATGCACAACATTAGGTCCTCTGGTAATTCCCTCACCAGCAATAAATTCTCCTATGTAATGAACAAAATCAACTTCCCAACAAACAATGGCATTGATGAAAAATGTGGTGGTGCTGTAATCATCTGACGTGGTATTATAAAAAAAGATTCAAAAGATAATGAACAATATTCACACCAAACCACAATAGTTTTTCCAACACCAAGAAGGTACCAAATGTAGTTGCTGTACCTGGTGCACATTTTTCTGGTTGCTTCCCAGCTTCACAAAAGCTCCCTCTTGGGCAAATCCCACCAGTGGAATCATTGTTGGGTTTTGGTATTTTAGCTCCCCCTGAACAAAAATAACCAGGAGCACAGGGGCCAGAAACCTCAGTTCGTCCTGTACCATTGCAGTAATGGCCAAGATCACAAAGTGTACAGTCATCTTCAGCCTGGCCACCAGTTACTTTGCTGCAAAACAAAAACAGACCCAATCCATGACTACAGTGTAATGTGTACTGTACTGTTGGCAACTGACACTGTCTAATTTAATTGTTGTCACATTGGTAGATTACAACATGCACCAGTATCACTTGGCACTTTGGCTAGCAAATCCAATCTTGAATGCCTTGAATTAAAATCTCTGAGAAAACCCCTCCCCCTGAAAGTGGTACATGAAAATGAGATGTCAAAAAGAGGTAAAAAACTTTGCTATGAGGGAAACATATCATTTACCTCACTCAAACAGAAATAAAGTTTAAACACGACTTCTTCACGTGACGATGTTGTTAACACATGATCACACAAGAAATAGCCTATGGCAATCTTTTCATGCAAAAAAAAAATTCATCATGTTCATTCATTTCTGATATTCTTTATGACAATGTTACCCTCAAAGCCTGAAACTTTATAAAGAAGGTCACATGACTACTGGCAACATAAGTCTTAACATTAAAATAACTAGAGATGAAGCACAACATAGAAACCAATGAAACTCACCGGTATGTTCCTTCTGGGCACTCTATTTCATGTGTGGTCCCACTAGGACAGAAAGATCCTGCAGAGCACAGCCGGCCCCATTCCAAAACACCAAGCTCAAATGTTGGTGTTGGTCTTGTTGCATTGTAGAAACAAATGTAGCCTGCATCACAAGGCCCTGGTGAGATAGACAGACAAAATGGTGGTAAGCCCTATAAATTATTATAACGTACTTGAAAATTTTATTTGAATATAAGATAAAACAAAAACAGTTGTTATTCTACAAATTTCTGATATTCATTTTTCCTCCTTCCAAGATGCTCTTATCTCAAAATTTTTCCACCCTGGTGCAAGACTTGCACAACCATTTGTGGTTGAGACAAACACAAAGAGTGCAAACTGTCCCAGTCTCATGCTTAGTGCATTTAAAAGCCCACTCCTTAAACTGTCACTTACTAGAAGGATCATACATGTATGTAATAAAAAATGTCTTGAGTACCTGTTTTCCTATTTACCAGCTCTCCCCCCCCCACCCACCACCCCTACTCTAAAGTGTTAGGAGGGGGACAAAACTGCAAAGGAAAAAAAATAAGATCTCATACCTGTGGGAACACTCTGTGCAGTTGGATTACAGTATTGGCCGGGAGGACATCCTAAACAGCTTGAGTTGTACACCTGACGAGTGTGGTTGTTAAATGTTCCCTCTGGACATGCAAATTGTCTGTCTGTACCAGGTGGACAGTAAAATCCACGTTCACACTCTTTACCACTGGTCATGTTCTTTGTATCGCAGTAAAATCCTGGTTCACATGGGAGACAGCGACTTTGCTTCTGATGTGGTTGATATGTCCCAGGTAAACAAGGCTGTGGCTCTGAAGATCCCACTGGAGTGAAGTGCCCAGCAGGGGTAATTGTCTGATTGGGTAGGATGGATCCCTCTGGACAGTAATACCCAGCATCGCATGCTCCTTCCGGGGCTGTAAGCTGCTGCTTTGAACAATAGTAGCCAGGATCACACAACTGACAATCCTGGTCACTTGTTCCACCAGTGCTCTTACTGTATGTTCCAATACGACAAGAATCAAATTCAAAGGAACCTGCCACACAAAATGTCCCTTGGGGACATGGTCTCCCTGTAATGCCATCATTGGGTGTTCCAGTGTACGCTCCACCATAACATACATAGCCAGGGTCACACTGGGCTCTTGGAATGGACAGACCCTGTGCATCACAGTACCTATTACACAAGCACAACAACCTTATGAGTTAACTGTAAACCACACTACATTCCTTGCAAAACATTTTGGAGGATAATTTCGCCCAAAAAAGTGTCCGAAAATAGAACTGTCCAACATTTGAACACATCAGAAATTTTAAGCATCTGAAAGATTTACATTACAGTATAAAACGTTTAAATATATGCTAGTTTCTCTTATAGAGTAAACTATGGTTGCATAACGGCTTGATAGAATTGTTACTCTCCCACCGGTGTATCTGTGAAACCTTGAGGGTCCAGTAAAACTATCATTTTCCACAGATGTTGTTTCAGTCTAAAAGATGTTTTGTAAGTGTAAATTTACATAACATTTATGTTTCAGCAGAGTCTAAATTTTTGTGCAAAATTGAGATTCAAAGTGTCTGAAAATTAAGCATCCAAAATGAAACTAGGTGATCAGCAACTTTGCCCTAGATTAGCCTACTGATCCTACAGATGACTAGACCCCAAAAGTCAATTTTGAGCACTGTTGTCCAAAGTTATAGCAGCTTGAAAATAGCACACTTATGCTTTTTTTTCTCTTAAAACCACTACACAGGGTACTTAGAATAACACTCCTTTCGCACAAAGGACAGCAAAACCTGCAGTGTTCGTTGTGGCAAATACTTTGTGCATTACGTAAAATACTAAGAATTATTTTGTCTAAACCATACACATCCATACCAGCCAGGTGTACATGCAGTACAGTTCTCAAGGTAATAAGCCCCGCTGCCATTATTGAATGTTCCCAGAGGACACGGTTGAGGGTCGCCTGACCCAGGTGGACAGTAGTGACCAGTTGTACAAACAGTGGGTGTCTTAGATCCGATTGGACAATAATTTCCTATAATGCACTCTTTACAATCCTCAACAAACCGCCCTCCTGTCTCATTGAGGAATGTTCCCTTGGGGCAAGGTTCCTGTATTGGTCCATAGGAGCCAATACGCAAGCTTGAGACTCCATCTGTGATGTTTGTTGGGCAGTAGAAGCCTTGATCACAGTCACCGGTCTCAATGATGGATTGTTCAAGACAGTATTTTCCAGCCGTACACATTGCACAGTCATATACACTCTTTCCATTGGTGTTTGGGTTGAATGTACCAACAGGACATGGAATTTCTACAGGGTGACCTAGAGTGAAGAAAAAATTAGAAAAAATAGTAGGACTGACATTTATTTAACTTTTGAATTTGGATACTTCAATGTACATGTACCACTGTAAATGACTTGTTTGCAGAGTTGCTGTTACCCCTAAATGAGATGCCAGTCCATTACTGGTAATCCCACTAGAATTTAGTTAGGTTTCATGAACAATCCTGCCTGCATCCATCTGTGTACTGGCTAATCTAGCTCAACAGAGGCTCTTAGACTGCGTCAAAGCCAAGTGAGGACCCTGACAGAACCTCTTTAACCAACACATTAATTATTAATTTTTGTCCCCCGATCTCAACAACAGAATAATGTCAGGAACATTTCACATTGGTCACATCTTGAAGCACTTTTAAAAGCCTCTGCCTCTGTGTCCAGGTTAAGATATTTATTTTTTGCCTCACTGATTGTCATACAGTTCTCATAATGTTTGGAATTAAGTAGTTCACCAAGATATTTTTCAGTTCTTTTGTTTATGACAACCATCTGTTTGACAGTGTGTTCACAATATAAGGAGAAGCCAGATGTTGATCATTTTTCACAACTGAAGTAACATATACATGTACCTGTAGTTAGATCACATGTAAATCACTGACCTTCTGGACAATAGTGTGCCTTTCTGCAATCAGTTGCTTCACTGACATTTGACAATCCTGCCTGACAGTACAGACCAGCAGGACACAGTTTGGTGGCATTCATCTCTGCTTCGGTTGTGGTCTCACTGTCGCAATACCGCCCAGCCAAGCATGTCTGGCACACTGACTGCCCAGGATTTGTGTATTTCCCCTTGCCACAAGGTTCTGGTGTGACAGTGCCATTGAGACAAAAGTGTCCTGCGAGACAGGGAAGGCAGTCACCTTTACCTTTAGCGGGAATTCCAACAACCTCACCACTTGTCGCATTGAAACCAAAAGGCATGTAGGTTCCTACAAAAGGAATATTCATGTCAGTTTTAAAAAACATTTATTAATAGTAATGGTTTGCATATCAGTAGTTCATAAAGTGTGATCAACTGTGCGATGATAGCCTTGACAATAGCTGCTCTTGGTGACTGACATTTCAACAGGGTGAGTATTTAATGAATGTGAATTTAGTAATAGTAATTGGACTGAGTGGAGTACAATTCAGGGAGTGATCGCTTGAGTAATTTGAAAATGAGATGAGCACAAAGTGCAAGGCCAATTTGATATTACGAGCACAATTACTCCCTGAATTGTACAACACGAGGTCCAATTACTAATTAATTGTATGTATAACAAATTTCGGAATAATTAAACATGTCATTTGAGAACTTCTTTTGAGCAAAAAAGTTTGAAGGGCTTTTCATAAGTTTTAAAAACTTTAGGAAACATTGAGAAGGAATCCATTAATGCATGTGTAATCAATGTGTGAATGGCATAGGTATCTAATTACAGGTATTCAAAGTTCAAATTGGATACCTGTAACTGGACACCCACATGATCATGCACCAACCATGTGACAAATAAGGGCACGTGCAGAGAACCAATAACGATCAAGAATTTTGTTATAGATACAATTAATGATATTATAGGTCTGGTCTGTTGGCCCTGTTAGACCACTTCTGATGTGATAAGAAACACGGTCAGTTCTAGTAAGTTTCTATCTGTCTTCTTTTAGTCCAATTAAGTTGTTCTGTTTGAAGCCTGTTTATTGTGGTGAATAAGTGACTTGTTATTCTCGTTACACAGACAACAGCTATGTTCTCAGCTACCCACCTGCCATGTGTAATCACACTGTACAAACTACATTTATTATTTAAAAAAACTGGATTCTGGGCATTGAACATTGCCAAAAATAGCTTATTAAGGCTTTTTCAACAGTTTCTGTTGGGACCACAAATTCAACCTAGGCCAAATTTAGATAATTTGGTTATAGAGCTCCACTTCATTAAACATGTTTTAGCAAATCTGGGGTTAGGAAAAATGTGACTACTGAAGGCCATCATCAATAGCCAACACCTACATGTAGGCTGAGTCTGTTATCACAGAATTTAATCATAGAACTTTAATTATGTCTTTTCCTTTGACTTATTACGGTTGACCCTGTTGGCCATGTTACTTAAAGTGTTAAATATATTTGTCATATAAGTGCACTTAGTTTTAATGATAAAATTTTACCTAGTTATCAGAGTGAACTACTCTTAGCTCCAACACCTTTAAGGCATGACCATGCTGATTACATGTATAGGAAATATAGAAACCCTTAACTAACCTATGGAACACTGCATAGGTTGAACTGTTGCCTTTTCACAGAAATGGCCCTGAGTGCAGTTAAGACATTCATCAACTCTGGCTTTAGCATAATCAGGATTGTATGTGCCATTAGGACATGGAAACTGCTCTGCCACACGAGTGCCACTTGGACAGTAATACCCTGGAGGACAGTCGCCTCTGGGTTCTGGTTCTCCACCTGGACAGTACTTTCTTTCAGGACAAATGTCACACTGGGAGGCATCAAACAAGTCAGAACTATTTGAGTAAGTTCCAGGAGGGCAAGGAAACTTTGTCGGTGCTCCTGTCCCTGTTATATAGCATAAAACAAAACCCAACCATGTGATTAGTGCGGTAAGCTTTCCACAGCCAATTTTGAGGAATTTAATTAGTATGCTATATAATACAGTTTGATCATGACATTTGGGCAATACTGTGTCCTAGCTGGTATTAGAATTGAACAAGGTCTCTGATGCTTTAAATAAAAATGGATCAACTAGGAAGTGAAAACAGAGTACAGATTGAAAAAACTGGAAAAGATTGAAGTGCTCTACAAACTTGACAACTAAACCACAAAAGCATGTGTAACAAAGGATGCCTTTATTAATAATCAGCTACCTTTGAAATAGGAAGGTTACAACTAAACACACTTCCAGGCAACAAACAAATAAACAGTCAAACAAATATTTAGATTCATTTTACATCATTATACTAGTTAGTTCCTGCCTAGGTAATTAAGCTTTCACATCACACTCCTTGTATCATGCACAAACTTCATAACACACCTGCTGGACAGAAGTGTCCTTGGCGACAAACTTGCCAAGTGTTGTTGTTGTTTAGGCCAGTACCCCAGCCGCATGACTTTCCTTGTGGGCAGATCAGACATTCCTCTGCAACAGTCAGACCTGCTTTGTCCCCAAACGTTCCTGGAGGACATGGAAACTGATGACCAGCCACTGTGCCATTTGGACAGTAATAGCCTTCATAACAGAATAATGTGGCATTGACCTGCCCTGCCTGAGGACAAAAGTAACCTGCGGTGCATGGAATACAGTTTAGCAGGTGGCCCACATTCCAATCTGGATTGTACGTACCTGGTGGGCATGGAATAGGTGTAACTGTAGGTTCAGTCAAAGAACCATCAGGACAGTATGACCCAGGAGGGCACGCTTTACACTCTGTGTAATTTGTCAGTCCAAAGACATCATTGTAAAATCCAGCATGACAAGCAAATTGTGTCCTTGAACCAGTGCCGCTGGGACAATAGTACCCGGGAGGACACAAAGTGGGTTGAGTTGAACCAGCCTCGCAGTAGTTTCCAGGAGTGCAAGGCAAACAAGCTACAGCTCTAGCCGTCTGGTTAACATCTGGGTTGTATGTGCCAGCAGGACAAGGGAATTGATTAGGGAATTTTGTTCCAGTGGGGCAGTAATGGCCTGCTGGACAAACAAATGTGTCAAAACTGACTGTGCCACTCTCTTGACAATAGTAACCCATAGGGCATGCCTTGCAGGCTTCCTGAGATTGGGACCCATTAAAACCGTTATATGTTCCTGGTGGGCATGGGAAAAATGTTCGGCCATCACACCAGCCACCTTGTAGGCACACATCTAGAAAAGACAAACATAAAAAAAAGTTTTGAATGGCTGCAATTGTGATTACAACTACAAGATGCAAATCCCAGAGTACCCACACATACACACCCACAGAAATAGAAACATGTATTGTGTTTCTGTTGAGTATAAAAACACAAATGGAAGTTTGGGAGAGCTTTTTTGAGTCCTCCCAAACTTTTATGAGTGTTTCCATATCTCAAGAGAAACACGGAGAATATGTTTTCTATTTCTATCAGAAAATTCAGCAACAAAAAAGTAAACAACTTGTTTAATTTGATCACCAAAATGTAAATTCTTCCTGCTCACACCATAATTATGTCAGCAGCTCGTGCTAGTTCTGCAATTGAATCAAGTTAATCAGTGCATGTATTTTCTTTTGGGTATTTTCAAATTGCCCTCAGTGGCTTTGTCACAGCAGACAAAAGGAATATTTGTATCCTCCAAAGTTCACTTGTAACTATAGCAAGCTGTGTAATAGCAAGTACTTGATAAAGTATGTTAACTTGCCTTCAGGTGGGCTATCAGTGGTTGACCCTTCTTTACATCTAAATCCCCTTTTGCAAGGTAAACATTGTATCCAGCCAACGTTGGAATAATACCCTGGAGGACATGGCTCAGGAGCTGAAAGATACAAGCATACAGTAGTTCAATAATTATTACTACAATAATTATTGTTTTTTGAACTTCTGAACAGACTCTTTTAACATAAGCAGGGGAAGTTATCACTTTCTCAGAATTAAGATTGATCTTACATGCTGGATCAGCGCATTGGTTGCCAGCCTCACACAACTTGCAGTCTTCTGCATTTCTCTCACTAAAGTATCCTGGTGGGCAAATAGTGGGCCCCTCTGTGATGGATGGGCACTTGCTGCCTGGGAGGCAGAGGGTACACTTGATCTGAGCCCCTAATGAATATGTTCCATTTGGACACAGATTCCTGCATGGAAAAATGTTAAGTAACGCAGTTGAGAATAGTAAACACATTATTTGTTCACAAATAAAATTTTATGCAACAATTGAGCCATGTATTTACATAATGATTTTACCCATTGCGTGAGGAGAGGTTGGGAGCTAATGGTACCGAGGAAAATGTTTTGAATTTTGAATCTGCAATGATGTGCACTAATAATGTCGTATTCACGAATCTTCGTATAATGGATGTCTGTTTGTGATTTCACTGACACGCAAACCTTTTTATCGACCCGCCTCCTCCCCAACCCCTGCCTCTTTCTAGTACATGGCGATGTTAGTGTTGTAGTGGTTCATTGCCCTAAATTTGCAGGCAATACATATTTAATGATTACTTGTATTGATATTTCCACTTGGTTTTTTCTGGGTTTAATAAACTGGCTATGTGTAATAATTTTCACATAGCCAGTTTACTCCATGGCGTGTTTGTATTGCCTTTATGAATGGAGCTCAGCACATATTTCATTTTGGCTAATTTCATTCTCACAATTCTGCTCGGGGAGATTGAAGCAAGCCTGCAAATAACAGTCGGTCATCGGACAATTGTCCGGTGAATTTGAGGTTTTGACAGGTAAAAGCTTAGCCTGGTTGCGCACTCTGACTGAGCATTTCTGCTAAAATGAAAAATATTTTAACTGGAAATTTGTGGCCGAATATGGGACAAGTTATTTTGTTATACTGCCACACAATACTAAGCAAAAAAGCTTTGTTATCGGTTTTGTTTTTATTCCAATTCTAAGAATTTTATCACGTGCAGTGCGTCGTCTCAAATGTTATAATTATGTCGAATTGTAAACACATCACATCAGCGCCACTATCCCTGCATGTTAATTCACGCATTTTGCGGGGCGTTGTGAAAGATCGTGAAGCCCCATTTAGTTTGAATTACGTTCATCTGAAAAACTACTAAAAACTGAGGTCTTATGTACAGTGTAATTACTCGTTGTTTGTTGCTACCAAGTGTTGTGGAATTAATTCTCAGTCGTAATACATTGACCTGATTATAACAGTATGGAAATTGAATACACGGCCCAAATACTCATGTTTCATTTATCTGAATGCAACTGCTTTCAAAAACTTTAAAACCTCTAAAACGTAACCGAATGTTTTTCTAGTCCGTATGATCAAAAATCAGTTTAATTCTTAACTCTTACAGTTTTTTTACATCTGTCAGTGTGGTTGAAATATAGTTTCCGTACCACAGAATTGTTTTTGTGAAAAGCGTGAATGTACAGATTAGTTACGCTTTATAGTCACGACCACCTCCAATTCCACTTTTTAAATAATTA